>Ga0302135_10001568_pt1 | contig 13791 bp, 8 predicted proteins | sample CBN3_surface_MG_FD_203119 | JGI IMG/M metagenome (GOLD analysis project Ga0302135, IMG submission 203119) | Marine microbial communities from Western Arctic Ocean, Canada - CBN3_32.1 | ecosystem: Environmental > Aquatic > Marine > Oceanic | place: Canada: Western Arctic Ocean | collected 2017-09-15
TGGCAGTAATGTTTTTACCATGGTATACATCAATTTCACCTGATTGCCTCAGGTCTAATTGAGTTTTGAATTCTGTTACTGATTCCCAATGGACTCTTGAATCCCTATCACCTTTTTGGCATACTGCTCCTCGAACACCAACTATGTCCGGATTGATTCTTGAAAGTTCATCCAAGTCATCCATTTTGAGGTGTCCAGAAAGAGCCGTGCTCATGCCTAAGTTTTTCCCTTCAAGTACCATTTCTTTTAAGGTTTCTTCGGACATAAAATCAAATAAATTTCTTCCATCTTTTACTAATGTATCTATAAGCCATCCATCGCAATTGCTTGCTTTAGCTAACTCAATCATCCGATTGGGGTCTAATCCACCTTTATACAAAGTATTATCAGCAAATAATGAGCCTATTAATTTCGTGGTGGTTCCTTCCAATGCCTCTTTTGCCGCGATTAGAGTATCAAGCGCTAGGTCATATTCGCTTACCATGAATCCGACTTTCACAGAAGTGGCATCGAGTATACCTGCAGCATAGACAGCCATTGAAACTGTTCCAATCTGATTTGGCACAACTCCGAGAGTTAAACTTGCATGATGAGCACTAGGTACCTCTTGTCGTACTTGTTTGAATACATTTGGGTGAGCTGATCCAACTAGTGCCTCTTGCAAGTTTTTGACATCAACAATGTCGGCTCCCCCTTTCAGGGCTTGTTTAGCTTCATAAAGATCCTGAACACTTACCATTAGAATCATATTATTGTTGTCTCCTGTCGATTATCATAAATATTTTAACCAGGTCATATTATAAAGGTATGCTCATATTATGACGTACTTCTGCTATGTCATTTCTCAGGTCTGTTTTCTCTTTTTCGGAGAGGTCTATTAATGGTTTTCTTACGCTACCACCAGACATGCCCATTAATTCACCCCAATATTTGCATAGTGATGCTGGTAGAGCTCCGTTCATTTTTTTAACAGTGTATTGCCACCATTTATCTGAAACGGATTTTATAGGAGCAATATTTTCTTGATATAACTCAATGTCTATATCTCCATCTATTGCTTTGTTAATAAATTGAACGTAGTAGTTGGCATCTTCTGTATCAAATCGCCAATCTGAAGTGTTGGCGAACATGACTTTTTGTTGAAATCCTAATTCTTTTCCTTTGTGGAATATCCATTCGTCAGGAGTACTTATTATTGAATTATTTCCTAAGCGTGTATGAGCGGCAATAGAGATCTCAGGATTGAAACTAGCCTCTTTTACCCCTACAACGGTTGGTATATCACATATTTCCTGAAGCCCGTCCACACTCATTATTATTCCAAATTGAGGAGAGTTGTAATACATAATAGCGAGATTTGAGTTGTCGGCTAAATATTTAACCCATTCAACTACTTGCTTTTCTTGATTAGTCACGAAATATGGCGCAGCAATTACCAGTAGATCAAATCCTACTTTTTCTGCATGTGAAGCCAGTTTCAGTACATCTTTTTCTGAAGTGTGAGATACGTGAGCAGCTATTGGCCATTGGCCGGCACTTTCATCTGCAACAATGTCATATACTTTTAATCTTTCTTCCATTGTTAATGACCAAAACTCTCCCATTCCCCATGTGCATCCTGCACCTGTTGAACCCAACTTTCTTACATGTTGTATGTCTTTTCTTATTCCTTCTTCATTGATTTGATCTTCGTTGGTAAAAGGTGTCATTAACGTTGACCACTGCCCAGTCACTGCTTGTTCCGCCCACTGCCTAGCTTCCGATTTAGTATATTTTGCCATGTCAGAAACCTCATTTTAGGATTTTACGTTTCGTTTTAAATTAAAAGTTATCACGTCAATGATAGTGACTAGATAACGAAGGTGTCAATGTAAGTACAAACATTTACTAAAGAGACAAAATTATGCCCAAACATAAATTATATTGTGTGTTTTTCAAAATCTAAAATCCACGCTAATTTTATTAGTAGGTACTTATAAAATCCGTTTCGCTCGTCTGTATTGACGATTCAATTCTTTAACTTCAGAACTGTCCCATCCTTTAAAAGAGATTACGATATCTTTTTTTCTTTTTAAACAAGGAATTAGTACTGCAGTATGAGGAGGAGGTGTTAAATAAGATCCCAAAAGAAAATATGTGCCTGCTGAGACTAAAGCCATAGATATTAAAAAATAAAGTGACTCGATAAGCGAACCGAAGTTGGCTAATATGTTTGTTCGGTACAGTAGATAAGGTAAAACTTGAACAGCAATTAGTGCTGAACCTGATCCCAATAGTTTAAACCCCACGTTTTTCCTTCTTGGTTTTCCGCCGTTTTTAGCTTCAGGGGGTAAAGTGTCAGATATGTTGACATGGTCCCAAACAGATTTGGAAATGTTGCATACGTAAATGCTTTTATTAGTTATTATTAGATTTTGAGAATCAAATAAAACGTCTTCATTTGGCTGGTACTTGATTTGGTTAAAATTCATAACCATTAAATTATACGTAAATTGTCAAATCATATGTTATTTGTTAATTTGACCATGACTGTGTTGATTGGAGAGATTACGCTAAAAAACGTGCCGAAATAATATAAACTTCATGTTGACTAGTAATAAAACTGGGTATAGTATTGTTATTCGGGTCAAACGTGCGTAAGCACATGGAAGCCTGAAAGGATTTCAAGTACTTAATACGTTTAGTTGTTGAAATTCTTATGCACCTTAAAAACTGAATTCTGTCGAAATATAACGAGTCCCGGTCTCTTATTTAAGAGACCATCGACTGAAGGGTGTTAGGCGCCCGGAAGTCAGGAACAAAAGACAACAGGCAATATAGATAATAGAAATGCCTTAATGTGGGTCAAGTTATTAAGGGTTTACGGTGGATGCCTTGGGTCCAAGGGCCGAAGAAGGGCGCGGCAAGACTGCGAAAAGCCTCGGTTAGCTGTCTAGCAAGCTTAGCCGGGGATTCCCGAATGGGGAAACCCGTCATGGGTCATACCATGACATTCCAATTTTTGGAAAGGGAACCGTGTGAACTGAAACATCTAAGTAACACGAGGAAGAGAAATCAAACAGAGATTCCCCTAGTAGTGGCGAACGAACGGGGAATAGCCTAAACCGTGCGGGCTTAACGGATTGAGGTCCTATGTCCATGCGGGGTTGTAACGTATTTCAGCTTTTTCCTCAAAAAAAAGCAAAGAGTTACAAATTTTTACATTAGCCAAATGCACCTGGAAAGGACGACCGTAGAAGGTGAAAGTCCTGTAGGCGAAAATGTAAAAACTCTTGAGATATCGTTGAGTACCACGGGACACGAGAAATCCCGTGGGAAGCTGGGGAGACCACTCTCCAAGGCTAAATACTCTTGGACACCGATAGTGAACCAGTACTGTGAAGGAAAGGTGAAAAGTACCCCGAGAGGGGAGTGAAATAGACCTGAAACCGTAAACTTACAAGCCGTAGGAGGCTCGATGCGTCGGGCTGACTGCGTGCCTATTGAAGAATGAGCCGGCGAGTTAATTTATGTAGCACGGTTAAGTAATTTTAATTACGGAGCCAAAGCGAAAGCGAGTCTGAATAGGGCGTTGAGTTGCATGGATTAGACCCGAAACCGAGTGATCTACCCTTGGCCAGGTTGAAGCCCAGATAGTCTCTGGGTGAAGGACCGAACCCGTGTCAGGTACAAATGGCTGGGATGAGCTGAGGGTAGTGGTAAAATTCCAATCGAACTCGGAGATAGCTGGTTCTCCCCGAAATGTATTTAGGTACAGCGTTCAGGGAGTCTTGTGGAGGTAGGGCACTGGATAGGTAAGGGGGCGTAAGCCTACTAAACTTAACCAAACCACGAATGCCGCAAGATGCTCCTGGGCAGTGAGACAGTGGGGGATAAGCTCCATTGTCGAGAGGGAAACAGCCCAGATCGCAGGCTAAGGTCCCTAAGTGTGTGCTAAGTGTGAAACGAAGTGAAATTGCTAAAACAGCTAGGAGGTTGGCTTAGAAGCAGCCATCCTTTAAAGAGTGCGTAATAGCTCACTAGTCGAGGAATTTTGCGCGGAAAATGTAACGGGGCTAAAGCACACCACCGAAGCCGCGGGCTCGCTTTTATTAGCGAGCGGTAGGGGAGCGTTGCCAGGGCGTCGAAGCTGAGTTGTGAGACTTGGTGGAGCGTTGGGAAGTGAGAATGCCGGCATGAGTAGCGACAATCCTGGTGAGAATCCAGGACACCGAAAGCCTAAGGTTTCCTACGCAATGCTGATCAGCGTAGGGTAAGTCGGGCCTAAGCCGTAGCGTGTAGCGAAGGCGATGGACAGCAGGTCAACATTCCTGCACCGCAGATTTAATGTTATAAAGCAAAGGTGGGACACGGGAAGATAGGCGGAGCGCGCCGATGGACATGACGCGTCTGGCCCTGAAGGCCATGCCGGGATAGGCAAATCCGTTCCGGCGTTATGAGCTGAGGGGGTTGGAAACTCTTGGGCTTTTGCCCTGGGGAATTCCGTTGATTCTATGCCGTCAAGAAAAGCATCGTTGCAAGTTATTTCAGCGTCCGTACCGCAAACCGACACAGGTAGGCAGGGGTAAGTATCCCTAGGTGAACGAGAGAACCCTCGTTAAGGAATTCGACAAGTTGACTCCGTAACTTCGGGATAAGGAGTACCCGTGGGGTGAAGGTCACTAGCTGACCGGAGGCCCTTGCGGGTGACACAAAACAGGCTCAGGCGACTGTTTATCAAAAACACAGGTCTCTGCTAAAGCGAAAGCTGATGTATAGGGGCTGACACCTGCCCAGTGCCGGAAGGTTAAGGGGATGGGTTCGTGGTTTACCACAAAGCTCAGAACCGAAGCCCCGGTGAACGGCGGCCGTAACTATAACGGTCCTAAGGTAGCGAAATCCCTTGTCGGGTAAGTTCCGACCCGCACGAATGGTGTAACGACCTGAGCGTTGTCTCAACGAGGGACTCGGTGAAATTGCAAGACCCGTGAAGATGCGGGTTACCCGTGACAGGACAAAAAGACCCCGTGGAGCTTTACTGCAACTTGGCATTGGACTGAGTTTATGAATGTGTAGGATAGGCGGGAGACTTTGAAGCAGACACGCCAGTGTTTGTGGAGTCGACCTTGAAATACCGCTCTTTTATAATTTTGGCCCTAACTCAACGCAAATTGAGGACCCTGCCTGGTGGGCAGTTTGACTGGGGCGGTCGCCTCCTAAAAGGTAACGGAGGCGCCCAAAGGTTCCCTCAAGGTGGATGGAAATCACCTGTAGAGTGCATTGGCATAAGGGAGCTTGACTGTGAGACCTACAAGTCGAGCAGGGACGAAAGTCGGGCAAAGTGATCCCACGATTCCGAGTGGAAGGGTCGTGGCTTAACGGATAAAAGCTACCCCGGGGATAACAGGCTTATCTCCCCCAAGAGTTCATATCGACGGGGAGGTTTGGCACCTCGATGTCGGCTCGTCGCATCCTGGGGCTGTAGAAGGTCCCAAGGGTCGGTCTGTTCGCCCGTGAAAGCGGCACGCGAGCTGGGTTCAGAACGTCGTGAGACAGTTCGGTCTCTATCCGTCATGGGCGCAAGAAATTTGAGGAGAGCTTTCCCTAGTACGAGAGGACCGGGAAGGACAAACCTCTGGTGTACCGGTTGTTCCGCCAGGAGCATCGCCGGGTAGCCAAGTTTGGATGTGATAAGCGCTGAAAGCATCTAAGCACGAAGCCAACTCCAAGATTAGATTTCTCTCTGTGGTTTCGATCACAGGTAAGGCCCCCAGAATACTACTGGGTTGATAGGCCACAGGTGTAAGGCAGGCAACTGCTTCAGCTGAGTGGTACTAATCGGCCGAATACTTGACCCACATTAAGGCATTTTTATTTATATTTATATTTGACTCGTTTATTCGATAGAATTCAGTTATGCATGTCATTTAACATCGCGGGGTGGAGCAGTGGCAGCTCGTTGGGCTCATAACCCAAAGGTCGCAGGTTCGAGTCCTGCCCCCGCTACCAACTTTTTGTAGCTAAATTGCCACTATTTAATCCCTTAGCACAAATTTAAATTCTGTCAAAACCCATAATTCATCAAATTGGTGTTTTTTTTTCTATTCAACCAAACTGAGATATATATAATTCCAATATTTGATAAAATTAAGAAAGCATGAAAATAATATTATTTATATTTATAGCCTTAGTTTTACAGAGCTGTTCTTCAAACGAAGAAAACACATTTTATTCTGATTTATCTGAAACAAAATTACTTTATGAAAAAAATTGTTCAAATTGCCATGGTGCTTATATGCAAGGAGCAAAAAATTGGATGTCTGAGAAAGATGAAGATGGAGCAAATCTTCCACCTCCACTTAATGGTACTGGTCATACTTGGCATCACTCTGAAGATTTACTCTTCAACATAATAAAATATGGCGGATACTATCATGATGAAAAATATGATGGGAAAATGTTGGGCTTTGAAAACAATCTAAGTGATGATGAAATATACTCAATCATAAACTATATCTATAACTCTTGGCCAAATGAAATAAAATCTGAATGGTCAAAATTGAATTAATATAAAAATCTAGGCATGAATTTGAAAAAACCTACTAATTGACCTTTCAAAATTGATCTAAGAATAGCCTTGAGATTATTTCAGGCACTAAAAAAGTCTATTTTCCCCAGTGTCCTCGCTCTTTCCTCATGGCAATGCCATCCATCACTGGTAGAACTTGTATATCGCCTTTTCCCATTTGAGGTCTCATGAGAGCAGTGACACTTTTCATATCTGAAGCTTCCAACACTGCATAAGTAGTATGTGAAACGTTGTAAGCCCAGACCCCCAAAACATTTACGTTTTCGTCACCCTCAACCCATTTCGTCAATTCATTAACTTCGTCACTTTCAGGACCGTAAAGAACTCCAGGACAAGTTTCATAATCATGTTTAGCAACCACATGAAATAACATATTAGTTTCTCCTTTATTTAAATATAAAATCACTTATATCATCTCAATTGATCACTTTGCAATTAAAGTCGAAAATGACGAAGATTAAACCTTATCTCTAGAGTTCTATTATCTGGATAGATTTTTCCTTATAAAAGCCTACTAATTGACCATTTAGAAAAACCCATAAACCATTTGGAATCAGATGATTTCATTGAACATTTATATGGTTGAGATAGGAACAATTCATAACTATATGGACATATAAGTATCTATTGGACAGTTGGCTTTATCCAATCATAACCCAAAGGTCGCAGGTTCGAGTCCTGCCCCCGATACCAATTTTTCGTAGCTAAAACTGCCACATTTAACCCCATAGCATAATATATTTCCAGTCCCACTAGTACATTAACAGATGTTTTTTTTCTGTTTGGACTGCAACATTTTTCGGAAATAGTTACTTCTTTACTTTAAATATATTTATGTCTATATTGTGTATATATTTAGACTGGAGTACAGATATGAAAATAGAAACTATTAATACTTATGTTGTTGATGCTGGTTGGAGACCTTGGCAATTCACTGAAATTATTACAGATTCTGGAATAAGAGGGTATGGCGAAATGTCTGACGGCAGGAACCCATGGGGAATAGTTGGATCAATTGAGGACTTTAAACCTCTATTATTAGGGAGAGATCCATTAAATATTCAGTCTATTTATTGGGATTTACAAAGAATGGCTATTCAATCAAGGGGAGGAATTGCATTAAAGGCTATTGCAGGTATTGAATTGGCTTTATGGGATATAAAAGGAAAGCATCACGGAGTTCCAGTATATGATCTTTTTGGCGGAAAGGTCAGAGATAAACAAAAAATATACTGGTCACATTGTGGCACATCAAGAGCTAGAAACGCCGAACTACTAGGAGTAGACCCTCTAAATTCCAGACAAGACATTATTAATTTAGGTAAAGAAGTAAAAGACAAAGGTTATACATCCCTTAAAACAAATATTATTGTTCGCCCAGATTCACCTATGAGTCACCCTCCAGAAAATACTTATGTTTTTTTTGGTGGCTTTGGTGGAGGTTATGGAACTACAGATCAAGGATTAGAATATACAGCAGAAAATCAAACTTTCATAAATTATGAACTTTTAGATGTAATAGAAGACCATATTAGCGCTTTACAAGAAGGATCTGAAGGCAAAGTCACTATAGCACTAGACCTGAATTTTAATTTCAAACCACAAGCTGTTAAAAAGATTTGTAAAGTATTGGAAAATTACAATATGATGTGGATTGAAATAGACATGTATGAGCCTGATGGATTGAGAGAAATAACAGACTCGACTGATATTCCCATTACTTCAGGAGAAAACCTTTTAGGCATCACTGATTATAGACCTTACTTTGATAAAAGATCCATGGATGTAGCTATGATAGATATCCCTTGGCAAGGTTTTATTAATTCAAAAGAAGTAGCAGCACTCGCTGCTAGCCACCAAATAAATATAGCTCCTCATAATTACTACTCACACCTATCAACAATGATATCTCTAAATCTGTGTGCAAATGTTCCAAACGTAAGAATAATGGAAATAGATATTGATGATGTGCCTTGGAAAGATGAAATTATAGGAGGCCCATTAAATATAAAAAATGGTGTCGTAGATATACCAGAAGGACCGGGGTGGGGTGTTAATATTGATACAGAGGTTTTAAATAAACATCTATGGCAAAAAGGTAAAGGACCAGGATTCACAAATAGCAAATTTGCATTTGATAATAAAAAGTAATTTTCACGAAAGTACCCTAAAACAAAACAAACGAATAGTGTTGAGTTATTGTGAAAAATATATACAACAAATAAATTAGTGCAAACAAGATTATTGCCCTGGTAGGGGTTAAAAATTTATAAATAAATTTACTTATATTTTTGATGTTGTCTGGCGTTTGTTTATTCCACCATTTTTCGTATATAACACACACAAAAAAATCACAAAGAAAAAATATAATATGATTTGTAAAAAATCGGAAAGAGTTATTGTGATGGGTTCAATCATTTTTTAATTTATAAAACCCTTCACCTATAGGTAACTTTTTAAGGCACAAGGAATTGCTTACACGTAGATATTTTGCATCTGCCATACGTCTAGTGACTTCAGGATAGCTGTTGTTCCTTGGGATCTTACTGAAACATATTTACTGTCGTCACGGGAGGGATAGACTCGCATCGCAACGCATTGCTTTCCGTTGATAAAGACCTCCAAAACACTCTTATCCAAAAATATCCTGAGGTTCAAGTTTTCATCAGGTGTCAGATATACCGGAGCTGTTTCTGGAGCTCGAGAAAGAACATCCGCGGATAGAGACGAATAAGATGAGTCGATAGAAATAAGACTATCGGAAGCATCCAATCGTTTTCCAGGTTCCCATTCATCATATCGTTCCCAATTCCTAAATCCTCGATTCCGATAAAAACATATTCGGGTAAATTCTTCCTTGCCAGGAGACCTGAATACTGTTAGTTCTATCATAGGAGAACCATTCGTATCGATCTCTGTTATTATTTCTAAGGCATCACCAACGACCCCCTCTAATATTATTTCTTGATTGGCAGGTATTTCCATATTCGAGATTTTTTTATGGCCCTTTCGGAGCGACTCAATATTCCCTGCCGGCTCAATTGCTAACATGTCTTTTCCTATAGGGTCCTGATCTATTAACGACAGTCGCCTGGGAAGGGTCATTATGTGATTCCAACCCTTGTTGTCCATAGCAGAATTCATGTTGAAGATGACCAATACACCATTTTTACCGTCAGGTGTGGCGGATGGTGCGTGGACACCTCCAGGGCCATGTGGTCCAAAATTAAATTTATGATGAGAGGTAACTACGAATTTATCTCTTTCTTGGTCGTAATCACCCAATAAGGCCTGTCCGCCACTCATGTGACTAAAAAATAGAAGAACATGCCTTTCGCCAATTGGCCAGAAATATGGGCAGGCACCGTCGTCCCCTACTAATGTGAAATGGTCACCTTCAATGAAAGGATGAAGATATTCCCAATTTATTAGATCCTGAGATTTCAGTAGGAAATTTGCCCTAGTTCTCCTACCAGAAGGAATATGAGGCAAAGTACCACCTGAAAGGGAGTAATAATATTCACCTTTTTTCCAAATGCAGGGATCGAATACCCGCAGTTCTGGGGGAGCACTCTCAGATTTTAGTTTTATGACGGGTTGGCCGGTTAGTTTTTCCCAGTTGAGCAGAAGCGGGTCACTAGCTGTTGCTATCATATTCCCTGCGCCAGTTCCGTGGTACATAGCAATAACTCGATCAATTTCAACTAACGTGGCCCCAGAGAAGCACTTTTCTTCAGGGTCTGGGTAGATGGCATATGGTAAATCCTTCCAGTTAATTAAATCTTTACTTATGGCATGTCCCCAGTGTTGCCTGGGATCTTCAGGTGGATATGCTTGATAAAAAAGGTGCCAATTGCCCTCCCAATAGCACAACCCGTTTGGATCATTAAGGGTGCTTTCAGGATTGACGTAATGGTAGATTGGCCTGAATTTGTCAGAAGATAATTTCCTTCTTGAATCAGCCATACGAGTTGTGAGGGGATTGTCCTTCAGTTCTGATTCTTGTTCTTCAAGTGTTGATGAGAATGTGTATTTGGGAACCAAAGAAATGTGATCGTTGCTGGACATTTAATCTCCTTTAATCTGCAGCGACAAGAAATCGATATAGTAGATAAATAATCAAAATAACTGAGCCTATTATGAAAACAGAAGCTTATCTCATGGTTAAGATTCTTTGGCTATTTTGATGAAATTGGAAAGTGCTTTGATGTGTTCTTCGGGGAATTTCAGACCGCAGTTCATAGCATTGGCTGACACGTGAGTTGTGCCCATTCGATCCCACGAGGATAAATTTTCTCTAATTTCTGAATCTGAAATATTTAGAGGCACACGTCCTTCAATTCCTATTTCCTTCATGGATCTTTCGTTCTCTTCCAGATACTTTTCAAGACGGTCAAAATATTTTTGGTTCGCTTCTGGTTTTTGTGATAAAGGAATCCATCCGTCTCCCAATTTGGCTGTTCTACGTAGAACAGGATCCACGAGTCCTCCAAACCATATGGGGATGGATTTCCTAGGTGGTAATGGGTTCAAGCCAGCATCTGATACTGTATGGTACTTACCTTTGTATGTTACTGATTCTTGTGACCATAGTTTTCGCATGAGATCAACTTGTTCTTCTGATCGTTTACCTCGATTATGAAAATTTTCTCCAAGGGCTTCGTATTCCACCTCATTCCACCCCGTACCAATACCTAGTCTCAAACGGCCTTGTGATAGTAAATCTAATGTTGCTGCCTGTTTAGCAAAAAGAGCTGTTTGGCGTTGTGGGAGGATAATTACACCGGTTGCCAACTCTAGAGTATTTGTAATACCCGCAACATAGCTGTAAAACGTGATTGGCTCATAGAATGAATCTGTGTGTTGGTAAGGCCATGGCCACTCAGTACGACTCGAGGCATTAGCCCCCAGAACGTGATCAAATGCCAAAATATGATCAAATCCCAATGATTCTATCTGATTAATATATTCAGTTATTGCATTTATATCTGTGCCCGCCTCAAGTTGTGGGAATACAGTTCCTAGTCGCATTGGTATTACTCCTAAATATGTTGTGATCGTGAGATGTAGTTTACTATATGTTTGAATAATATATAGTATTGAAAGTATGTCGAATCCCACAAGTATTGCATAAAACGAATAAATTCATCACTCAGTTTTTTTTGTTAGTTACTTTACTTGTGCATCTAATTATAAAATTTTATGGAAAATAACTGCTTTTTGATTAATCGCAAAAGTTTTTGACATTCCAATTTGATCGCTAGTCTTTTTTGTTTCTCACTAAATTTATCGAATCAATATTACGAAATATAATTCCCCATATTTTTCTTGCCACTCTTTTTATTTTATGTATCACAATAGAATTGCCAAGCTATTCGCCTGCTCAATTTAAATCAGTCGTAGTAACTATGCTCTCTGAATAGAGATGGAGAAAGCTTCTCTGTAGAATCTCACTTTTTAATAGTGACTGATTTGCCTCCTATCCACCCGGGGGAACAAGATTCCCAAGGCATTCCAGGACATTTAAAATACCCACCAGCTTGCCATTCGTCACTTGGAGGTAATGGTTGGACAACCCATGTTCCTGATTTTGTAGCAGATTTGTCAGGACTCAAGAAAAGATAGCATCGTATATCGGTACCATCTCCATGTTTTCCGCAATTGAAATTTGTCCATTTTGGACTACAGTTGTAAATATCATCCAACTGATAAACACCGCCGTAATTACTCTCGGTGAAGTCGATTACCTCCAATGCGGCAGGATATGTGGACAAATCAATTTCTTGGGGACATTTTTGCGCCGCGATAACTTCATCAGCCGACTGAGCTATATCAATTCCCACTTCATTGTTCGCTTCCGGGTATTTTAGGAACATTAGTATGTCTTTAATCTCTTCCTCTTCATAGAACAAAGAACTTGGAAAGACGAGTCTAGAGAAATCAATGGTGTCGCTGAAAGCATCAACCACATCCGCATGACGTTCTATAAAACACTCACGTGCCTTGTTCTTATTTGGTCGGAACATGAAAGGCCCCCAATTGATGAGGGAAGTGTCCTTTTGGCAAGTACGATAGTATTCCGGTATAAAATGCTGAGCGCCCTTCGCTGTTTTGACGAAGGCAGCATGTCTTGAGTTGGATTCTTCTAGTGCGTCGGTGTAATTTAAGCCTCTTGACTCAAGCATTATCTTCTTAAATTCTGTTGGTATATCGAAATCGATTATTTGACCATCCCCATATCCGACTGTTTTTTCTAAACATTGACGCATTTTATTCTGGTCGGTATTGATGTTGAAAAACATTAGAGAGAGAGACGATGCACTATCTTTGCATTCGTCATAAATGCTATTTAGTGTGCCATTCGTATCTTGTCCTCGCTGCCAAGGAAATAGCCCATCATTTCCTTGGGCCATCATAGCGAACATGAACATAAACATTCCAAAGAACATGCCTAAAACCAGTACCACCCCGGCAATGAGAGAAAAGCCTCTGACAATAACAAAAATAATACTAATGGGGAATAGAAGTATTTTGATGAAAATAGATATGTCTCTGGTTGTATCGGACTCAGGGTGTATCTCAGCGCCACAATTTGTACAGAAATTGCTATGTTGCTCTGTGGAAGAACAATTGGGACAGATGTGTGGTTTTAGACTTGTAATCTCATCCCTCCTACGAATCATAGCTTCATTATAGATAATTCAAATTTTTGTGTGGAATTATAGTAAATGAAATCATTAATAAATTCACAACTACCTCATCGATCCAAATTTATAGGTCTATTCTCACTATTGATATTAAGAAACTGAATGATCTTAGCCGAACCATAAAACATATTTATTGTCAGGAATAAATGATTCCTAAATATCAACCAGATTAATTCAAATTGATAAAGTGTAATTTATAAAGAACTAAATTTGTTTTTTAATAAATTTATTCTCCTATTATCTCAAAGCAATCGATGTGTAATTTTCTTATGGAATTGTTTTTTAGATAGTTAAGTTGCCTACTTGAGTAAAGAAGAGTCGCAGAGGTACGAAGAAGTGGGTTTGTTAAGAATCTTGAAGACTAAAAAGGAAAGCCTCTATTATTCAACAGAACGGAGACAACCTTTTCGATGAAGAGGATTTGTCTTGCCTTTTATGGGGTGACCCTAACTGGTGGGAAAGATAAGGGTTGTGGGAAGCGATTTATACTAAAAAAGGGTATGGCTTGAGGTTTTT
>Ga0302135_10001570_pt1 | contig 13773 bp, 14 predicted proteins | sample CBN3_surface_MG_FD_203119 | JGI IMG/M metagenome (GOLD analysis project Ga0302135, IMG submission 203119) | Marine microbial communities from Western Arctic Ocean, Canada - CBN3_32.1 | ecosystem: Environmental > Aquatic > Marine > Oceanic | place: Canada: Western Arctic Ocean | collected...
TCTGCACCGCGGCCGAAAGCGGCGCTGTCCTCGGCGGGGCCGACGACGCAGCAGCCAAAAACGTCCGTGACTACGGCTACAACATAGGTATGGCTTACCAGGTCTACGACGATCTGCTCGACTACCGTGCCACCAGTGAAGAATTAGGCAAACCAGCCGGACACGATCTCAGTGAAGGAATAATCACTCTCCCTGCGATCCTCGCCGCGGAAAACGGTGCATCCGAAGATATTCTCTCGTTCATGAACGCCCCTGAAGACGCACGCGCCGATCTGCTACCCGTCGCTGTCGAAGCGATCAAAAAATCCGGCGCACTCGATATGACCCACCAGGTCGCCACCGTCTACATCGAAACGGCCGTTAGTGCCCTCGACGGCATCCCGCCGTCTGAATCTCTCGATTCCCTTCTTGCCCTCGCTGAATACGTCCAAACCCGCAACTACTAGCCAATCGATGCCATCACGGGCCCCAAAACGACCCACCAGCAAGCAGCGAAGGCGCAAGCCCTCAATCCCGATCGCACTCGTTCAAGAACGCCTGGATAGGATCTATGGACCCATCGAGTGGCGCCCACGCATGATCGCCATCGACGAGTTGATATTCACCGTTCTCACCCAGAACACATCCGACCTCAACGCCGAACGCGCCTACGACTCCCTGCGCAAAGTACTGCCAACGTGGGGCCAGGTGATCGAAGCTGAAACTGCAAAAGTGGCCGAGGCCATCAAGCACGGCGGGCTTTCCAACCAGAAGGCTCCACGAATTCAGCAAATCCTCGTCGAAATCCTCAAGCGAATCGGCCATTTCGATCTCGAATTCCTCGCCGCTAGACCGCTCGAAGAAGCACGTGAATGGTTCACGTCACTCCCCGGAGTTGGACCAAAAACCGCAGCAGTAGTTATGGCGTTCTCGCTGAAAATGCCAGTGTTCCCGGTCGACACACACATCCACCGCGTCTCGAAGCGTCTGGGACTCATTACCGAAAAAACCACTGCCGACCAAGCCCACCCGATCATGGAAGACCTGATTCCCGAAGATGACCGCTACGACATGCACGTCCTCCTCATCACCCACGGACGCCAGATCTGCAAAGCCCGAATCCCACAATGCCCCAGATGCCCGCTCGCGCAGGAATGCTCGGTCAGCACCGCTAAGTAGTTACCAGCGCAGAAATGACGCGTCCCGAGTGAAGTCATCGGAACCGAGGGATCTAGGAGGGTCCCGAGCACCCATCGAATCAACCTAGAGCCAACTTGCCCGCAACCACTCACCTGAGCAAATCTCTCCCGCCCAATCCCCAAAATTGGTAGCCTCCACAAATCGCCGTTTAGCCCACTCTGCGGTATGCTGATATTTAGTGCAAAAAACAACTGGATCCGAGAGGCAATTCAGCTACCACGCACGGCCCCGTCGTCCAGCGGTTAGGACGCAGCCCTTTCAAGGCTGAGACCGGAGTTCGATTCTCCGCGGGGCTACCATCTCGCAAAATAAAAAAAGACCCCGATTCGCTCGGGGTCTTTTTTTATTACAGCCATCCACCTCGACAAGCAGCAAATTCGAACATACGATTCCGGCTGAAACACCCGAACCCCGCGTAACACGACCCCAGAGACACTCAGTTACCGAGTCGAAACCTCGTGAGCCAAACTGAACGCATACGACGTCTTCATCGACCATCCGCTAGATATTCGAGGCGATAAATTCTACCTCTCCGATCGACCCGGCCTCGGAATCGAACTCGACCGAGACTACATGCGAGCCAACGCCCTCGAAGGATATCGGGACTAGTAAGAGTCCCTGGAGTGCCGCGTGGAAGAACAGCGAATCCCAAAAGTAACCGCCATAGTGCTGCGTGACAGCCCGAACGGCCCCGAAGTTCTCCTCTTCGATCATCCAACCGAAGACGAGGGCACCATGGTGCAGTTCCCTGCAGGCACAATCGAACCGGGTGAAGAACCCGAAGATGCGGCAATACGGGAACTTATGGAAGAGACCGGCGTTGAAGGACGTATCATCGATCTCGCTGGAATCCAAGAATGGAAAGGTGTCCTGTGGCACCGCTGGATCTACATGATCGAACCCATCTGGGACGTCAAGGACGAATCGCCATACCATTGCGACTACGGTGTTCCGATCCAAATCAGATGGGAACTATTCGAAACTACGACTGTTCACGAAGCGCAGATGCCGTGGCTAGAAATTGGTAGATCATTCCACCACCAGTCGAGTCCGAATTCTTCCGCAAACTAACCGCTAGAGAAGCCAAACCGAGGAACAACCCATATGACCGAATGCATACCCGGCGCAAACGACAGCCGACACGACTTCTCGATCGTGCCGGTCGACGTAAGTACGAACGCCACACTAATCTTCAAAACCTGCAGCTACTGCGGCATCTCATACCGTTACGTCGACCAAATCTGGGAAGAGATAGCGACTGAGGAAGTCAGTTAGCCGCTCAATGATGACACGCCAGAAGCTCGCCATTCTCGCATTCATTTTGGTTTTGTTCGCCTCTGGATGTGAATCAAGCACCCCCCAACAAAAACAGATGAAGGCTACGTTATTTCACCTACCAGGACGCTCGCGCTGGCACGAGGAACAGTCACCTACGAGAACGGATGCATGGTGCTCAATACCGGTATGCCGGACGATGGATACACTAACCTTCTTTGAACACTTTTACACACGCCGGCGCATCTTATCTCACTTGCTACAGGTGTATCCTCGGTGCCTCGCGAATTCCGGACTCACTAGCCGAAAAGTACCCGATACGATGACCAGGATCTCCCCTTTCCGCGGCGTCTACGCCATTCCAGTCACACCCTTCAATGAAGACCTCACCATCGACTGGGTATCGCTCCGCAACTGCATAGCATTCAGCGTCGAAGCCGAGGCCCATGGCATCGTTCTTCCAGTAAACGCTTCGGAAGGGCCATACCTCACCGATGCCGAACGAAAAGAAGTGCTGAAAGTCGGAATCGAAGTTGTCGATGGCGCAGTTCCAGTCATAGGTGGAGTCAGCGGAGCATCCACCGCCATATCCATCGAACTCACAAAGAACGCCGCCGAGCTTGGTGCCGACGCTGTAATGGCGATGCCCCCAAACGGCGCTTCGGGATCGATCATCTGGAACCACTTCACCGTCATAGCCGAAACGGGTCAACTCCCGGTCTGGATCCAGAACAACAAGCCGCCCGCCGGTCCCGTCGTCCCAACCGCCATGATGGTCAGGATGCTCAACGAATTAAAGCACGTCGACTATGTGAAAGAAGAAAGCTACCTGCCCGGCCAGATCATGACCCAGCTGTTTGCTGAAGCCGGCGACACAGTCAAAGGCATCATGGGCGGCATGGGCGGTCGCTACCTCGTCGACGAGTACCGGCGCGGCTCCTGCGGCACGATGCCAGCCGGTCACATCACCGATGCCCATGTAAAGCTGTGGAACGCACTCGATGCAGGCGGAGTCGACTCAGACGGTCTCCAGATCGTCACCGAAGAAGCCCGAGTTCTCTGGGAGCGGATGATTCCCTCGCTCAACTTCGAGTTCATGTTCGGTGCCAACGCCTACAAAGCCGCCTACTGGCGCCGAGGCATCATCAAAACCCCTCTCACTCGAAACCCCGCCAGCAAAACACTCGACAAACTAGACTACGAAGAACTCGACACCATCCTCGACCGAATGGACGATCTACTCGACACCAACATCTAGCAGATCACCACGGTTCTATCCCCATATTCTTTCTCCCTGAGGGAGCCAGCGGGAAAACGCAAGGTTGAGGGGAACGGAATCCGCAAGTTTCCCTTCTAATAGAAAACATCCACCACACCTACCGCCCCATCTCACCTCGTCGCCGCCAGACCATCACCATCACAACGATCGGGAACAACACAATAAACGTCCCGAGGATCGCAATAACCATCCCCGGCGAAAGCCCCAGCACGTGATCGATCTTATCGCTCAGCCACGCCCATAAAGTAGGGTCTATCGGCTCCGAAGCGTGTAGCACCGGAACCGCGGGCACACCAAAAGGCACCGCCATTTCAATCACCATCCTCTGGTGAATCCACAGCAGCGCCCTCGGGCACCTGCACATACCGAACTGAGTGCTCCTTCTCGCGGATCGTCAACGAAACGAGCCCGGCAGCAACAAGCGTCACCGCCCCGATCGCAAAAGGAACGTCATACGACCCCCACGCCGTAAACGCCCAGCCGAACAGCATCACCGCAGCCGCACCACCAAGCTGGTGAGCCATGTTCGTAAACCCGAACAATGTTCCAAGATTCCGCACACCATAAACATCAGCTGTCAGTGATGCCGTAAGCGGAACCGTTGCCAGCCACGACATCCCACCAATCACAGCAAACGCCCATATCGCAATCGGTCCCGGCAACACAAACAACTAAATAAAAGCGACAGCTCTGACCAGATAAACAACTCCCAGCAGATTCTTCCTCTGCCATCGATCCGAAAGCAGCCCGATCGCCAACACACCCAGTGCGTTGATACCGCTCAACACGCCAAACGCCAGTGCCGCAGTTCCAGTTGAAATATCTTCGCTAATCGCCCACCGCACAAAGTGCACGGTAATTGAAGCAGTGGTAATTCCGCACACAAAGTAAGCAACAGAAAGCTGCCAGATCGGTCGAGAACTAAGGGCGTCCTTCCACTTTTCGGCGAACTTCGGCCCAACCGGTCGAACATGAACCCTGGCGCTCGGAGTGTTCTCACTAACCTCCCCATCAATCTCCAATCCCATGTCCGCAGGATTGCTCCGCACAACAATCAGCAACAGCGGAACTCCGAATGCCAGCGCCAGTCCGCCAATCATCAGCCACGCAGTTTGCCAGCCAAACTCGATCAGCACATAACTCAAAAACGGCACAACAATCATGCCGCCGACCGACCCACCTGAGATCAACACGGCCATTGCGACGCCGCGTTTTTTCTCGAACCATCTCGCGATAATCACGCTGGTTGTTGCCGGAGAAACTCCGCCTGATGCAAAGGAAATAACGAAGCCGTAAAGAGCGATCAGGCCGTAAACATTCGTGACGGTCGCAATCCCCATCGTGGCAATGGCCATTACAAGCAGCGACCACACCACGATTCGACGACCACCGTAAACATCGGTCAGTCGACCAACAAACGGCTGTGAGATCCCGTTCACCAGCCAGCCAGTCGCCGCAGCAATCGAAATGGTGGCGGTAGTTACGCCCCAGTCCTGCTCCCAGGTGTTGACGAAAACGCCAAATCCCTGCCGAGCACCGATAGCGACGAACGTCGCGAAGAACAAGGCTGCGATGACGTACCAGCCGTAAAAAATACCCTTCTTGGGAGCTTTCTTCGGACTCGCATTTTGTAACTGTGACGGATCGCCGCTCATCTACTCATCTAGCTCCCTAATCTTCGTCGACCACTCTTCGCGCTCATCCAAACGACCAGCCTTGTACCCGGCGCGCCGACCCGCCCGAAAAACGATCGCGATGATGAGCGCCAGTGCGCCGATAGTGATCAAATAAGGCATGTCTTAACTCGTTTAGCTCTGGCGTCGTCGGACGACTTGTTGCTCGCTGCAGTCTACCCATCCCCTAACCCGTGCCTTCGGCCTTTGGCCCATATGGAAGGGGGACAGATCGACAGGATAATCAGCCCACTCGCAATATTTCTACGGAGTCTCGATTGATGATTCCTTCGATGGCATCCTCAGGAATATCAGGCAGGTGGTGATCCTTGGCGAACTTGGTCAATCCACGAAGATGATCCATGTTGTCCTGCGGCAAAGTCACCGGCCAATCCGACGCAAACAGGATCTTGTCAGTCACGCCCCATTCGTGGAACAACCTCATACCCTGCCAGAACGAATAAGGACGATAGAACTGCGCCGATACATCCGCCCACACGTTCGGATGCTTACGCACCACCGCCATGCAATCGTTCTGCCACGGGTGCCCCATATGCGCCAACACCATCGTCAAATTCGGGAACGCCATCGCGATTCGGTCGGAGGTCAACGGGTGGGCATAGGTCAGCGGAGCCTCTGTCATCGGTGAGGTTCCCTGGTGGAAAATAATCGGAATACCGTCCGCTTCCAATCGAGCAAACAACTCAAACGCTTCAGGCCCCGTTGGATCAAAGTCTTGGTAGTTCGGGCCCAGCTTTATGCCCTTGCAACCCAGGTCACCGACGCAACGGTCGTACTCGTTCTTCCAGTTAGGATCGCTTGGGTGCAGCGACATGAACGGAACAATCTTGTCGGGATCCCGCTTCGCAGTCTCTGCGGCAACATCGTTGTGGTTGTACTGCGGGTCCCAGCCTTCTATTGCCAGAATTTGCTGGTCAGGACGCCACGGCCGCTGGGCTATTCCGAAAATAAACGCCTTGTCGACAGGCCCCATGTCTCGCAAGTAATCGTCAATCGAGTTGGTCAGGTAAACGGTCTCCCCCGACCGCATGGTTGTCTCCACCTTCATCTCGTCCTCTGGCACGGCGTCCATGTGACTTGGAAGATGGGTGTGAACGTCAACAATCATTGATCTGTTATCTCCAGCATGCTGTGACCTGCGTATTGTTCGATGCTGGCAAATGGTACGCCTCACACAACAGCGTGTCTGCCATCTATATCCTCTCCCTGGCAGAGAGAGGATCGAGGTGTCGGTCGAAACCACGCAACCTCAACAACCGTCGTCATCTGCAACCGCGCAACCGCCATCGCCTACATCACCTCAAATCCCATCCTGAGGCTCTCGAAGGACGACCCTCGTTCTAGCAATTCACGTATCGAAGCTTTTCAGAAACACATTCGAAAAGAATCCTCGATACAGTGCACCGGTGACTTCCATTTCGCAACAAAACCAGGCCGAGTTCCGACGCTGGCGACACCGCGTGCTATTCAGCTACGCAGCGTTTTACCTGTTCGTCTACATGGGCCGATTCAACCACTGGCCCGCCGGTCCAGTGATCCGTGAAGATCTCGACTTCACCCACATTGAACTAGGAATAATCAACGCATGCCTCCTCTGGGGATTCGCAATCGGAGGCTTCACCCACGGAAGACTCGCCGAATCCTACGGATACCGATTCATACTGGTCGCCGGAACACTCGCGTCGGTCGCACTGAATTGGGTCACAAGCTTCGGCAACAGTCTCTGGACCATCGCCATACCGTGGGGACTAAATGGTTTCGCTAACGCCACAGTCTGGGCTCCGGGGATCGGTATGCTGGCTCAATGGTGGGAACGAGGGCAGCGTGGACGTGTGATGGGCGTGATAGGCGTCGCTGCAGGTTCCGCAATGCTGCTCATGTGGCTGATCACCGGGTGGACTGTTGCCGAGTTCGGCTGGCGAGCTGCATTCCGATATCCACCGTTATTGATGCTCCCGGCAGCAGTAGCACTTTTCTTCATGGTCCGTGATCGACCATCTGACGTCGGACTCGACAACCTCGATCAAACAGGGCTGGCCGTCGACGGAACTGCAGCAGAACCCGAAGTTCAGGAGACGCCGAACTCAGCTGACTCTGTCACGCAGGGTTCCATTGACCTGTCCTCTCCCGCGGAATGGGCCGTGTCACAGACATCAGCCGAGTCATCCAATGACGAGCGTGGCATACGAGTTAGAGAAGGGGAGACGCGGATCCGAGTGACTGAGTCACGAGCGCGACAAACGCCAACCCAAGACGGCCCCTTCACGGCTTACCGAATCCTCTTCTCAAACTGGCGATTTGTTGCAACGTCCCAGGTCAAAGGACTCGAGAACGTGGTCCGCTACGGACTCACGACTTGGGCGCCGCTCTACTACTTCGAAGAGGCCGGACTCTCTATAGAAACAACAGCGCTAGTCACAGTCGCACTGCCTGTCGGGTATCTCTCTGCACCGCTGGTTTCCGGCTGGATATCCGATGTGCTGCTCGGAGGCCGACGAAGCCCGATGATCGCCGCCTCAGCAATCATCTCAGCAGCCGCTCTTGTCGGTCTGGCTGTAATATCCGCCGAAAATATCTACGCAGGTGCCGCCTTGCTGTTCGTCGGAGCTTTCGCAATGAGCCTGTCGATGACTTCAACCCTTGTAGTCGACATGGCAGGATCCAAATACGCTGCAACAGCCTCGGGAGTCCTCGACGGCCACGGTTACGTCTACGCCGGAGCCCAGGCGATCATCTTCGCCCTCGTCCTCGACATGGCAGGAGCACCCTGGCACTACGTGTTCCTCGGCATGGCAGCCACCAGAGTCTTATCGGCAATCATCGCCTGGCGAGTAAAGCTTTAGGCAACTACGACTCTTCTCAATCCAATTGTCATCCTGAACTAGATTCAGGATCTGTGCTCCGCCCATACCAACCATCAGCAAGATCGACCCAGGGTCGATTAACAGAATCAATCAGATCAAGCTTCCACTGACGCCGCCAGTTCTTCAACTGCTTCTCACGAGTCAGCACCGCCGAAACGTCATCCGTCTCTTCAAACCAGAGCAGCTTGCCAACCTTGTACTTTGATGTGAACCCCGAGCCTTGCTCGAAACGATGCTGCAAAAGTCGTTTGTACAAATCGTTCGTGACGCCGGTATAAAGACTCCCACTCTGGTTCGTCAGTATGTAGACGTAGTAGGTTTTCGATTGTGATGCCATAGCTAGCGATTTCCACAGATCCTGAATCAAGTTCAGGATGACGTGTATTCAATAGACCTACATGTTGCTTATTGGTCGGAATCACCGTTTCAATCCTGACTCGATGATCTTTGACAAAAGTGCGTTTCACCACCAGTCGAAGTAGATTTTGCTGTTCTTCGAAGGTTAACGCGTCTAGCCCGTTTGCTACCTCGCCACAGAATCGTTCCAAATGCTCCAGCGCCGACTTGCGAGAGTCTTGCTGTGCGATTCAAAGTTGAGGCAGATGGAGTCCTGGCAACCGTTGAACTATCGATTCCGGCATCCCGGATAATTCGATACAAAATTCTTCCTATTGAAGAATCGCCAACAGAGCGTTTCGACCTGCTTCAACCTGGCTGGACACCCGGCCAAGATTCACCATCGATCGACGATAACGACGAACGCATCATTCTGGAGGCGTACGGCACGCAGGTTGAGGTTAATCGCGACCCGTGGACTATCGTGGTTCGAGATCAAGATGGTCGATCTGCGTTTTATGAATATCCGCTTGACGTTGACGCCAGAGCGGAACCACACAGCAAACCATCCGGCTTCGACGAGGGTGGAGACGAATCAACCGCTAGCCGAGTGACATTTGGGCTCGATCCGGAAGAGAGTCTGTTCGGGCTGGGCGAAAAGTTCACATCGATCGACAAGCGCGGCCAACGTATCGTTGTGTGGAACGAAAATCCATACGGGACACCCGACGAGCTCGCATACAAGAACATCCCCTTCATGGTGAGTTCACGCGGTTACGGCCTGTTCTTAAATGACTCCGGCCGATCGATTTGGAGTCTCGGAAGCGAGTCCAACGCCGCCGGAACGGTCGATGTAGAAGGCCCGGGACTTGATCTCTTTATCATCATCGACTCCAATATGAAGGGAGTATTGGACGGCTACGCTGACCTCACGGGTCACGCACCGCTGCCACCTCGATGGTCATTTGGCGTTTGGATGTCTCCAGCGGGCGAGCATGTTATGGGCGATCCCGTGGATCAAGAGAGCTTGCTGGCCCTCGCCGATGAACTTCGGAGACGCCAGATTCCATCTGATGTGCTTCACCTTGATCCGCTCTGGATGAGAGATAAGCACTACTGCGATTTCGAGTGGGATCGAGAGTGGTTCCCTGACCCTGAAGGCATGATTGCCACATTGAAGGAGAAAGGCTTCAAGCTTTGTCTCTGGGAGCACCCTTATATAGACGTCCGCTCAGATATGTACCGAGAGGGCAAGGAGAAGGGCTACTTCATCAAGCGTTCAGACGGCACGGTTTATGATGTCGAACTTGTCATTAAGCCGATGCGAATCTCCCAATGGAGAGAGTTGGGTGAGCGACGGTACGACCTCGGTGGAATTGTTGATTTCTCAAATCCTGATGCCGCTAAGTGGTACGCCGAAAAACACAGGCCTCTTCTCGAAATGGGAGTTGCTGTATTCAAAACAGACTTTGGCGAGGAGATCCCGGAAGACGGCATCTTCGCCAACGGCAAAACCGGTGCCGAGATGCACAACGCATATCCCCTGCTCTACAACAAAGCGATTTTTGAGATAACGAAAGAATACTCAGACAAATCGTTGGTCTGGGGGCGGTCCAGCTTCGCCGGTATCCAGCGCTATCCACTGCGGTGGTCAGGCGATCCGGTTTCCGATTTTCCAAGTTTCGCTCTGAGCCTTCGCGGCGGTCTGAGTTACGGGATGTCCGGGGATCCGTTCTGGTCGGTTGACCTTGGTGGCTTCAGGGGCGATCCAGGAAACGAGTTGTATGTCCGCTGGGTGCAGTGCGGAATGTTGCTGTCACACACCCGCTTCCACGGAATGACAGCGCGCTTGCCGTGGAATAGAGGCGAAGAAGTACTGGGAATCGTCAAACGCTACTCCGATCTTCGATATCGATTGCTGCCATACATCTATGGAACGTCGCTGGAAAGCACTCGTACCAATGTGCCTGTGATGAGACCGCTGGGTCTGGAATTTGAAGACGATCCAGGCAGTATCGCAATCCAAACAGAGTATCTTCTGGGACCCTCAATTTTGGTTGCTCCGGTCCTCAACCCGGGTGGATACGTAAATGTGTATCTGCCTCCCGGATACTGGTACGACCTGTGGACCGGTGAGAAGAAACAGGGCGCCAGTACTTACCGGATGAAGGTGGATCTGGACCATATGCCTGTATACATCCGGGCAAACGCGATCATTCCAACCGCCGAGATAAGTGATTCGGTTCCAGACATGTGGGACCAGCTGACATTCGATATATACCCACAGTCGGATGGCCTGTTTGAGATACCTGAAGAAAATGGACTCGCTCCTACGGTGATACGTGTCACCAGAGGTGAGGCAACAGAGATGGAAGCGAGCGGCCCTGAACGCACCTGGGATTTCGTATTTCGTGATGTCGATGAGCCAGCAGAGGTGTCAATCGATTTAGGCGATTCCGATTCGGGGAGCAACTGGAACTACGACTCGAGCTCGCGCAATCTCGAAATCCATGCAAAACGATGCGCATCCGTGGAGTTGAAGATTGTTGAATAGTCTGAGAAATCCAAGCTGATAAGACTGAGGGCAGCATCAATTTTGGGGCGAATCAAGTTGCAAGTTCGTGCGGACGTGGATGCGCGTGCGTGCGAGGCATATCTTGTGAGCTTTGCGGTCCGATCGTGTTCTACTCCCTTCTCCAGCGTTCGGGCAGAACCGCCATTCGACCATGCGAGCCTGAGGGTACCGTTTCGCGTCGATCGTGTACGGAAATTTCTGAACCAAACGTTAATATCGAATTCTGTGAAGTAAAAAACGATCTATCTGAGTTCTACCTACCGCCCCTCCAGCTCCACCGAAAGGGATTCGAACTTTCAGTCATTCAGTTTTATAGTGTCGTCTCTAACACAAATCTGAATTGGTCTATTGAGTACATGTGTTCAGGATGACAATATCCGGTGTGGCGCCCAATCACTTAGTACGCTGTCACATTCCTTGCCGACCGAGCATTCCATCGCCCGCCCTACGGCAGTCGAGACACGACCAAATCTGATAGCTCCTGCGCAGCCTCGAAATCGCCCTCAGCAGACTGCTCCACCCGAACACTCACGTCTAGAACGAACATACCGTGCACTCTCGTCAGCCCACCTCGGGCCGTACGATAAGCACCTTCACCAAACTCTGGAATAGGCGCCTCTGGATCATCCTCAAAAGTTGATTCCGAGGAAACCAAGTAATCCCTGAGAACCTCGTCGGAACCCAATCTCGTAATTGCCACATTCACCAGATATCCGGCCAGAACCACGTTTCTTCGGTCGAACACATAGCCCATTTCGTCTGCAGCCCAATCACAAGAAAGTATGTATTCGAATGCCGAACTATCCACAGCGCTCACGGGCTTATCCGGTTGCCCAATCCCTGTGATTGACACGACTTCATCGGTCGAAACGATTCCACAAAAGACCCCCACCTTCGCTACGGAAACAGCCGTGGCTTCAATCTGGCCAACACCCGAAGATGCAGTACCCGGTGAAATATTGGCAGGTTGCTCGGCCGCAACTTCGGTGGGTTCAGATGAACAGGCCAGCATCCCAACCATTCCAATCGTCAAAGAAATTGAAAGAAGAAGTGCCTCACGTCGCACAACTGGCAACCAGCGCATAAAAACTAATCCCTCAAAATCCTGAACCCGATTTCGTTTCCGAGGCTCTTCTTCATCGAGAGACGAATCATCAGCAGGCAGAGCGGCTCAAGCAGTCGTGACATTTCTAACTTGCCAGCGTCGACCACGTCAAAGCCCAGCTCACCGATCAAACCACTGACGATCGTCTTCGCGCTCTTGTCATCGCCAGCAATCGGTATCGAAATCTCTCTGTCATCGAGTTTCGTCCCATCGAGCAACCGGGCGTCGACAACGTTCAAAGCCTTGACCACATGTGCGCCCTCAGCCCAAGCTGCAACGCGCTCGCCACCCGAATCGGTATGCCCGATATCGAGATTTAGGCCGTTAGCGAACGGGTTCGTAGCATCGATAATTACCCGATCCGAAAGATCACCAAGCGCCATAATCGATTGCTCGGTCGCACTCCACGGCACAGCCAGCACGATCACATCAGCGCCAGCTATCGACTCCGCCAATCCTGCTGCTGAAACACCGTTTCCAATGCCAGCAACGAGTTCACCCAGTCGCTCCGACTCCGGCGACCGGGAACCGATGACAACCACGTGGCCGAGTTTCGACCACGCGTCTGCCAGCCCCGAGCCGACATTTCCGCTCCCAATAACCGCTATTCGCATTACGACTCGATCTTCAAGTGCGACTGAGGAGTCCAGCCAAGAAGCGATTTCGCTTTCGTCAGGTTGTGCTCTTTCTCGTTCTCGTCACCGGCTATGAACATCGCGTCAAATCGACCATGACCAATTTGAACGTTCTCAAGCGCGGCCAGATACGCCCGAGCAAGATCTTCCTCATCGGTAACCCAAAGCGGCTTCGATCCGTCTGGCCGATCGGTTCTCGGGCGCACCCGTTCTTCGAGATACGCCTCTCTGGCCCGTGGACCCGAGATGCGAAGCGCATTGATATTCATGTCGAACCACGAGGCAAAATATCTACAAATCCCCTCGCCAAAACCCTTGCTCAGCCCGTAAGCGCTTGCCGTATCGAGAGGAAGCTCTTCCTCCGAATGGTAGTAGTCACGACCTCGGTAGTGAACGCTCATCGTGCTCGTGTAAACACCACGCGTAAGACCAACACCCTGAGCAAGCCAGAGAAAAGTGTGAAGACCAAGACAGTTGACCTCGTAGTTTTCGCGGATCACCTTCAAATCCTGATCCGTCACCGAACCACCCTGGGGGCTCAGCATCACCAGCCATATGAAAGCGTCGATGCCCTCGATTGCCTTCTGAATCGCCTCAGCGTCCGTCACTGAACCCTTAACGAACTCGACGTTATCGTGCTTCGGCTCGGCAAGATCAAGAACGCGAATATCGTGCTCTTTTTGCAGATACGGAGTAATGAACGAACCAACCATCCCTGACCCGCCAGCTAACAGTACTTTCAATTCTTATTCCCGCTATTTATTGTCCGTCGAAAAGCGATTGCCCCTGATCGTTACTCAAACTCGTCGTCTACATCTTCTGGGTCACTAT
>Ga0302135_10001571_pt1 | contig 13773 bp, 17 predicted proteins | sample CBN3_surface_MG_FD_203119 | JGI IMG/M metagenome (GOLD analysis project Ga0302135, IMG submission 203119) | Marine microbial communities from Western Arctic Ocean, Canada - CBN3_32.1 | ecosystem: Environmental > Aquatic > Marine > Oceanic | place: Canada: Western Arctic Ocean | collected...
TATAGACATTAGCGCCGCTGGCAGCGAATAGCGTGCTTGCGGTTCCGCTGTTATAGACCATCAGGCTCTGTATCGTAGACGGCAAGCCAGTTACATGGTCGTCATATCCGTTACGAACCTGCACATGCGATCTTGCTGGAAAGAAATTATCCAGCCGTATGGCGTCAGTTTCCGGCAGCAAATCAACAGAATCACGGGTATTCAGCCCCCCTATCGGAGCCGGGACCGTGTTGCTTTGTCCGGTCATGGAAAGTGGAGATCGAGCCATTATCTCAACCCATTTCCCTTGCTATTCTTTGTCTTTCTCGTCCGTATTGTACGTTTGCCAGAATCCGGGCAAGGATATCAGGAGGAATTGGACTGTATTCCTTTTCCTTCTCACCAGGGTTTTGGACCACTCCATCCGTGACGCTGAAGCTATCGTCGGGCATATTGGGAAGTGAAGCGAACTCATTATCTGGACCCGGATCAGCAGCAGATTGGCCCATCGTATCCACTTCAGGTGTCGGGGGGCCGAAGTCAGGGAATGGGCTATCAAAGTTGGAGAGTGCATCTCCTAACCCCCCTCCGAAATCAACTACCCCGTCTCGAACCGTGCCAGTAAGATCGCCAAACGCGTTTGTTACTGGGGAAAAGGCATTTGTTACTCCGGTTGAAACTTGGTTACCGATGCCTCTAACCCCCCTCAACGCGCTGCCAAGCGGACCTGGGTCATCTTCAAGGGAATCCCCGGCCCAACTCATCAGGCCCGGATATCCCGCTGTCATAAGACCCGCCAAAGGACTCATCGATCCTGTTAGACTTGCCATCGCTGCTGGGAAAAATCCCATATTGTATCCCGCCGGAACGGATACGTCTGACGCTGGATCGTTTATGCCATATCCACCGGACGCCGAGCGTCTGTTAACATCATAGGTTTGTTGTGCCGTAGCGCCCTGACCGGCTAACATCGCAGCAGGTGAAAAAATGCCAGTACCGTATTCGCTAATCGGTCGAGAGAATAAAGCCTCGTTTTCTTCTACCGTTCTGTTTCCATACTCAGGATCATTCACAAGTGCATTGAGATTCAATTCCGATAGAGTGGTAAGGTTCCAATCTTTTGGTTCAAGAGAGTTCCTATATGATTCCAAAGCATCTAACGACGCTTGATGTATAGCGGCTTCCCGCCCAGGTGGCGTGCTGCCAGAAATTCCCAGCTCTCTTCCGTATGCTGCATCTTCTGCCTCAGAATCTGCATAGCCAACGCTAACGCCTGATTGGCCTGTTTCCCCTATTTCCCCTACATCTTGAGTTTGATCAGAAACCCCATACTGGGCCATTGTCTGGTGGAATCCTGCTGTCGAAGGGGCAGGCCCCGAAGCCTGCACCGCCGTCCCTACCGTCGCCTGCGGCCCTGCTGTAGTTAATGCGTCCCGCTGTCCGGCTTCTACGGCTAATTGTTCCATATTGCGCGCAACGTCAGGATTTGTGGTACGCATGCCCGTTCCGGATATGGCCATGCCGAGTGCATTGGATTGAGCCGGAGCCTGCACCGCCGTAGTAGGCTGATTTAGGGCGTTAGCAACCGCCATCCCTCGACGAGCGTCATCTTCTCTTTCCATGTCTTGAATCATGTCGGCTACAGCAGCGGTGTCCACCGATGGCATAGAAGGAGCAGAACGCTGTTCCGCAGTCCCAAAGGGGTTGACCCCCCGACTCAACCCCACAGTCGGGTCTAGTTGATTGGCGATATTGGCGATAGTAACCTCTCGTACGGCTTCTTGCCACGACCGCTCATCAGCTTGAGCCTGCGCAGCGGCTTGAGCCTGTGCAGCGGCTTGAGCCTGCGCAGCGGCTTGAGCCGCAGCTATGCCTCGCGTCTCGGCCGGGTCACTGCCACGCCCACCATAAGACGCGCTGCTACCACCACCACCGAAACCACCGAAACCACCGCCCCCCTGCCCGCCGTAAACACCCGCAGCCGCATCCCGTGCAGCAGCTTCTCGTCCAGGGTCACGGCCCGCGTCCCCCGTAAGACCGCCCGAGCCAGACCCGCCACTATAAAATGCAGGCATTCCGTTCGCCATATACTGGCCACCGCCCGGAGCAACGCCGCCGCCCTGTGAGCGCAGCATCGCCCCCTCCCTGGGGTTGATATAGGCAGCAAAATGATTCGGTGGCGCTTTCCTGTTCAGCACATTTGCGAGGACTTCGCCGTAAAGATCACGCGACATCAACTACGCCTTTCTAGTCTTGCCGCTTGTTGCGCGAGGTTTCATTTTGCGACTGGACAAGCCGGTCGATTTCTTCGCCGCAGCTTTCTTGGCTTGCTTAATGCCCTTGGGGGTATAGGCATAATGCTTTCCACTCACTACTGGCATAATCTGCTTCCTATTTAGAGGCCGTAATTGCCCTCTGGTTCATTCAGACCGAGTATGGCCCTGCTTGAACCACCCATACGCAAAATTGGCTTGGCTCCGTCGCTCTGCGTGTATTCCTGCAAGCGCGATTGATATTCCATGAACTGCTGATCGTAGGGCAAACCCTTGATCTTCAAGAACCGCCAGATCACGCCCAACGTGATCAATTCCTCCGATAGTACGCTTGTTTGAGAATCTCCAGTGAACTTGTCAGCGTCTGCGACTGCTGCGCCAGACTCGTCCACCCAGTTCTTTGAGATGTACTCAAACTTGATTGATTCTCCGGCTGGTGGCGTGGGATGCAAAAGCAGCGCACCGCCGCGAATACGGAAATAGTTGGTGATTCCACCGCTTACGACAGCGAGGATGCGCTGCCACTGAGCGCCGGTCAGAGGGCCGTGGTACGTTCGATCCGTTGTTCGGTTCCACATCGTATTGTTGCTGAATCGACCAAAATCAGCAGCAATCGAGACCATCGTTCCCTGACTCGTCGCAGCAAGAGTTGTTTTGCTGCCTTCTTTTGTAAGAACTTCCCAGTCATACCGCTCCACCAATGCGCGGCCTTCTTGATTTGCGACAGCATTCAACTGGATGACAGATGTATCTGTTGATGCGGTGACTGCATCAGGCGCAGTTATCCCGATGATTTTAGCTGCATCTTGGCAAATCGTTAGAAGCGTCATCCAACAACCTGTTTTGGAGTTTGCCCAGCCTGTTCAGCCAGATAATCACGGGCCAGCTTGCGGAGATCGACCGTTCCTGCGCCCAAACTACCCACGCTGGCGTCTGAAAGCTCAGATAGCTGCTCCACGGTATTTACATCTTGACCGATAAGAACCTTTGCTCGACGAGGACCAACACCCTTCAGCTCGGTTAAATCTGTGCCCTGCGGCTTGATTTTAATCTTGCTGATATTCCCGCCGTTTTTCTTGTACGCGGCGACCTCCAACGGGAAATGCTCTTCCAGCCACTCAATTTTCTCGGAGACTTTGTACAGAACAGTATCTGGGTCGCCCACTCGGCGGATTTCCACCAAGTCTGGCCCACCATTTTCACTGGGCAAAAGCTCTATTCTGATGTTGCTCATGGGCAGTCGCGCGGGGGTTTTTACACCCCCGCACTTCCTTTTCAGTTAGATAACAAACGACTTCGGATACGACGCGATGGCTGGCGCACTGCCAGCAGTCCCGCTCCGTGCCGTGGTGAGTTTGATGCCGTCAACCCTAGTATGAGAGGTTGAAGTATCATCAAGACTCCCAGCCGTTGCCGAAGAATACAAAATTACGTCTGCGGCAGCGCTTGCCAAGACGTTAATCGTGCAAACTCCATTCAACTGAACCCATGCGTATTGCCCACTTGTGATCGCTTCGGGCGCTACGGCAATAAGCTCGCCGGTATCCACCAAGGCTTTAGTGATAGGAACGGCGGAATATGCCTCCGTAACGGCCACTACGTCATATTGGGCAACGGCGCTGCCCGCTGTGACATAGAGCCAAGTGGAAGCATCAGTTCCAACCATTCGGCTACCCAGAGGCTGAGATGGGGTTGATTCAGTACCCCCATCAAAGTCAATGCCGATGGCGCTTTGAGTTGTATAAGGCATTGGACCCTCCTATCAGGCTTGAATGATGCCCTGCCGTGCGCGGTTGCTACAGGTCATATTACCGGCCCAAGCAACAGGCATAACAAGCGCATCTTGATTAACAGAAGCCTTTTCGCCAAGAGGCACAAATTCACGGCCTTCTGCATAACGCAGGAACAGATAGTCCGTATTGAGCATGTACATCTTGTTGGCCGGGCACTGGTCGTCATAAAAAACAGGTGAATCCATAAACATCAAGTTCATAAATCCAGCCGATGCCGACTCATCTGAGGTAAACCGCTGGTTCGTCTGAAGTGAAGACCAGTAGAAACCAAAGTAATTGGTGTCACCGACAATCACGTCAGGCCGATCCGCGCCACGAATGCAGGCAAGCCACAGAGTGTTCATGGCCGTCTGGATCGTGGTTGAGGAAGCGGTGATAGTTTCCGTCGAGAAGTCGTAGACCTGATTCTTCCAAAACGTATAGGTGCCGCTGTTGATGCCGCCAACCGTGTTACCCACGGTGCCAGGAACCAGCAGTTGTAACCCGCCAATTTCTTTAGAATCAGTGCCGGTGCCGTCTGCATAAAGCGCAGTCGCCATCGTATTCTTGAGCGATTTCTCAAGGTTCCGAATCCGGCTTTTAAGCAGATTGAATATCTGCTCGGGGCCGGAATTCTCGACTTGCTCAAGACCGGAAATCACTACGTTCCCCGCCAACTGCTTGTAGTTAAATTCAGCAGCGGTGAAAACATTGCTGGTTGAAGTATCAAGCACCTCGTAACCCGAATACCACTTCGTAGTCGAGTTCGTAGCGTACTCAAGCTCCTGAACGATGGTTCGACCCGTCGCAGGGGATTTATTTCCCTTTGAGTCGATGTGGCGAAGCAACGCATTGTTGTTCGTCACGTTGTCGGCCATCGTCTTGGAGTAACCAGCCAACGTAGTGGTTACGATCTCCGTATAGGTACTATTTGGAGAGGTAGCCATTTCTGTTTGCTCCCATCATTGGGGCAACGGCAGAAAACCCTATGCTCTAGCTTCGTTAATCCTGTCGCGTAAAATGTCGTCAAGACCGCTGGACTTTACCGTCCCATCTGGGGGAGCGGTAGAGCGAGAAGGCCGCGTTTTCTTGGCTTTATCGATAGCCGCCTTACGTTTGGCATCCTCTTTTTTGCTTACGGCAGTGCGCTCCTTTTCTAATGCCTCTTTGTAAAGGCCGTCGTCTAGCCGAAGCGCCATGTTATAGGCCGTCATCAAATCCTGGGTCTCTCCAGCAGTTACGAGCCGCGACATCCTTTCGCGTACTTTTTCAAAATGGGGGTGCTTGAGGTTTCCATCTGCATCTTTTTGGGCAGCAAATCCCTCAACCTGACCCTCAAGTTGTCGGTAACGCTCCTGGTGTTGCGACTGGGCTAACTGACTAACTTGCTGTTGCGTCTGGGCTAACTGATGTTGCAGTTGTTGTGTATGTGAATCAGCAGGATGTTCGTCTACATAATCCACGCCCGAATCGCCTGACGGTAACTGAACATTGTAGTGCTGAGCGAGTTGAGAGATGGCCTCTGTGGGGTTTTGCCGTAGTGCATTGTCATAACTCATAAGACGCGAGATATATTCTGCCTCGCTAATCCCGTGAGCCTGCATCTGCTGTTTATACGGTGCCAAAACTCCGTTGAGACCTTCTAGCTGCTTCCGCTGCTCTGCCAGTTCAGTCGTCTTGCGAGTGAACGCCGCGTCACGCTCTTGCTCCCGCTGAACCATAAAACCTTTCTGTTCATCGGGTAGTTGCTCAAACGCTTCACGTTGTTCAGCAGGCCATGTTTTTGGTGCTGCCAAAGCATTCGGCGCTGGCTCCGTTTCAGACTCCGGTTCGTCTGCTTCTGGAGTGGCCCCTACTTCTTCTGCTTCATGGCCTTCGGCGGCTTCGTCTGATGGGTCCGGCTGGACTTCGACTTCTTCCGCACTGGTTTCTCCGGCGATAGCTCTAGGGTTTACAGAAGTGGGTTTACCATCGCCATGGTTAAACTCTCCTGTGATAGCGCTTTCTAAAACACCATCAAGTATCTTAGATTCTGACGCTGGCCCCGTTTCTGGGGTGCTTGTCTCAGTTATTGACATTCTTCATTGCGTCCCAGTTTGCCGGACGAGTACTCCCCGCCCAGTCATTTCCAATTTGGCGAACATTATGTTTTTTCTCATGTTCGCGCAATTCTGATCTACTCGTCACATATTTACCGTCAAGTGGGCTACGAAACGGCTCGATATCCTTAATTAGATTAAAGCTGGATCGTTTAGGCTCTTTGGACGGCGATTGTTCACTCGCGGTGTTAGTCCACGTTATCGAATCATAATTATCGCGGTACTTTTTGTTCATCACTGATTTTCCGCCATGCGAAGTTCTGCTTCCAGCATTGCCAAGTCTTCCTTGCTTTGCACCCGCTCGCTAGAGGCTCGACTCTTTTCTTGAACTTCTGCTGCGGTAGCTCGTTCGCGTGAGTTTATATCGGCCAGTTTTCCTTCTTGTTTGAGCTTCTCGCGTTCTAGCTCTGCCGCTATACGCTGTTCTGCGATGCGTTCTTCTGGGGATACTTGAGGCTGCTGCTGGGACGCCTGCAACTGCTGCATCACCGCCGCCTCTGTTTCGCCGATTACGTCCTCGAATTGCCTGCCGACCTTCCATGCCCCGGCAACAAATTTTAGTATCTGGAAAGCTATAGGCGTTATCTCCGGCGCGGCGCGGGTGGCCTCGATGGCCTGAACTAGGAAACTGCCCATCGTATTAGCGAATTCTATGCGAGTGCGCTTAGTCTCTTCCTCGTCTGCAAATACCGTGCTGTCTGTTTCTACGTCGATCTGATAGCTGCGTAATTTGTCATTACGCATGATCTCGACCATCTCGTCAGTGATCTCTATTCCGGTGATGCGGCCAAGAATATCCGGCTCGTAGTTCTCAGCGATCAATTCGGCCTTAATACGGAACAAGTCCCGGATATATTTGGATATATCTTCCTGGCGAAGTCGCAGTCGCATAGAGCCATATTGGGCCTTTAGCTGCTGCGCCGTCGCACTTTCGCTGGCTTTAGTTCCTCCACCACGAATGATGTCGGATATCCCAGTGATCTCATATATCGCCTGTAGAACCTGATTTCTCTGGTTATACAGCCCTGCAAGAACCTGAGTAATTGCAGAAATATCCTCTGTCTGAAATGCCCCGGCCAAACCACCCTTCTGGGCTAAGTTTGCGAAATTATCGCTAGCGATGAATTCATTGTCCGTAGCGTTGGCTAGTTTCGCCAATTCTGGAATGCTGGAGTCGTAAACGCCTCGACGCCTTAGTCCCTCTATGAGATTCGTGATTCTCGTCGTTATCCGGTCAAGCTCGTCCGCTTGATCCTGATACAGCGTAAATTCTGGGACCGGGATAGAGGTGTTGTTGGTGCGAACCGCTATTAACGGCGTCGGGCAAGGAAAAAAGTGTTCCAGAGAGTATGGGTCTTCGTCATCAGCCAGGACATCCTTGTGTCCGGTAGCCACAAAAAGACGGCGGCGCTTTACCTTGTCCCATATTTCCCAGACTTCCGCCCGGTTGTATGTTTCCCCCATGCCCGCGTCGTCGGCACGTTCCGGTGACCAGTTAAGCTGCACATCTTCCGCATTATCGAAGCCACGGCCCGTCAGTTCTTCGCGTGTAAAGAGGTGGCGACGCGCTCGCCATGTTGCGTCTTCGGACCTGCGACTGGGGCTTTCGCGGTAATCTTGCCAGTGAACATAATCAAATCGGCACCGCTGATCGCCAAGCCGCTCAATTTCTTCCTCTTCTAGTATATCTACGTCTTCGCCTTTGATTTCAATCTTCGTCTTTTCCTTGACGATGATTGGCTCATATACGACCCAAACTACCCCACGACCGGGGAGCAAATAATCTTCTAGAGCAGCCTTTATGGGTAAATCAGAATCATAAACATCCAGCCCATAAAGCAGCGCTCGCTCAAGTGCTATGGCGACTTGGCGCGCTGACGCATCTCCATCGTTGAATCGTCGTCGGACATCTGGCTGCGCCATACGCGCAAACAGCGCCCCTTTTAGCGTTTCCGTATTAGCCCAAAGAATGTTGAAACGATGAGTTAGTGGGCCAATAATGCCGGTATCGCGCTCGTCGCGGTAGCGCTCCACGACACGGATGCCGCGCCCGCGCCAATCACGCTCGAAATCACTAGCTTGATCGATCTCGCGCTGCCAGTACCGTGCCGTTCCGTAAAGCTTTTCTTGCTCTGCTTGTGTTTCAGCCATCGTTAATACTCGCTCCGCTTATCTTGCCACGCACCGAGATCCCGGCGCTATGCACGGTATCGGCGCTGCCAGAAACCAGCGGGTGCCACCATTCGAGCTTCTCGCCCCGCGCCCGCTTGATATAGGCGCAAGTATCGGGAAGCCAGTCACAGTTGCGGATAAACTCCGGCGATAATGTGACACAGTTTGGAACCCGCTGCTGGCGATCTGGGTAATCAGTGCAGCGAATCGTCTCGTGATCGAGCAAACGGCAGGCCAGATCAGTATAAAATACCTCTTCGGTTTCATCGCTTCTGATCTTTATCAAACAGCACTTTCCGCATCCATCGCATAAATCCTCCCATTCCTGGGGGGATAGCTCTTCAAGCGTTTTTTCTTCCCAAAAGCTCACATCGTCCCGAATTGCTGCATCACTTGTTGGGCCGCTTGCGCGCCCATTCCAGTCCCCGGTCCCGGCATTGGTCCGGGCATCGGCGACATCCCCGGCATGGGAATTTCTGGAGGCATCTGCGGCTGGGGCATCTGCTGCGGCATCTGCGGCATCTTATCCACCATCGGGGGCGGTGGCCCCATACTCATCATCATCGGCGCGGGACCGGGCATAAGCTCCGCCAAGTCAATTTCTTCTACCGTTTTGCTTTTTTTCGGAACGCCCGTGTAATCTTCGGGTATCTCTTCGGTCTCAACCGTAATCTTCGCCGTCATGGAGCCAAGAATATCGCCCAGCATGGATGTTTCCATGCCCATGCTGCCGCCATCTCCGGTGAATTGGGGTCCGGGCATTCCGTAATCAAGTGCCATTAGATTCTAGGCTCCGTATGATTAACTCCATCAAAATCATGTATTTCCCACAAATCGTCAAGGCATGGTTTTTTTAGCATCTCTTCTTGCCAGTCAGTTTTCGGCTCTTTTGGCTTCAAACTCCGGTAGGCAATCGCCAGATATCGGAAGGAATCAGAAGCATGAGAAGCCCAGTTATGTAGCGGCGTTTTACGAAATACGCGCTTAACATCGTCCCATTCGCGTTGATAAGACCGCAGCGCGTTCAATCCCTGCTCGCAATTTAGCTCATCGAAATAACAATGCTGCAATAGCAACCGGGCGGCGTTAATCCCGTCCGCGATCTTATGCGAGGGCACGATCTTGGGCTTTCGGCCCATATTTATCAGTGTTTCGGCACGGGTTCTGCCGGTGCCAAGCTCACGGACCTTCGCATCATGGGGCAACCAGTCGTCACCGTACCAATAGCCCTTCTCCTGCATAACCTTGACGTAATGTTCGAGTCCTACGTTGTTGTGTTCGTAGTAATCAATGATACGAACTTCGCCCATAGTGACCTGAAAAAACCATAAAGCGCACGAATCGCTGATGCCAAGATCCCAAGCAACATGGACAGGCAGCGCTTCATCATACTCAACCCGGCAAATACGCCCTTCCTTATCCGCGTCATCCACTATTCCTCCGTAATAACTGCCCTTGATCGCTGCCGTCCACGAGCATTCGAACTCCTGCTGGAATTCGTCTTCCCCCATCTCGCGCTTGGCAGCTTCCAATTCATGCGGATCAATCACATCCGTCTCAGATGCCCGGTACATGGCGCTGTGCCACTCGCTATCGTCAGCGGCATTCTCATAAAGCCGCCAGAAATGATTGCGGCCCTTGGGGGTGCCGATAAATATCGCCCAGCCCTGGCGATCCACCAAAGCAGGCCGGATGATCTCGCTCCAAACGCGCGGACTCATATCGGCATATTCATCCAAAATCACGCCATCAAGATAAATTCCACGCAGGGCATCAGGATCATCGCCCGCCCCGCCCAACCTTATGCGGCTGCCATTCAAAAGATCGACCCGCAACTCCGATTGATTAATCTTAGTACCGGGAATATCCCTGGCATAATAAACCAGATAATCCCACGCGACTTGCTTGGCCTGCCGATAATACGGCGCAAGATACATAAACCGCCCGTCGTTACGCTCGGTCTTGATCTCCAACGCCTTCGCCAATAACTCCGTCACCGCATAGACACTCTTGCCCCAACGCCGATGACTCACGCAAATCTTAAACCGCTTGTCGTTCCGGTGCAGATCAAGCTGCTGGGGGCGAGGCGTATATGGTATTTCAATGTTCATTAGATTATGGAGCGTGAAGGTCAGTGCTGCCCTGCCGCTGTGATTCCGGGAAGGAATCCATCGCCTGCTTTCCACGCGCTTTGCCAAGATACATTCCAGCGCCCATTTCGTTTATTTTGCTGAAGGGCATCTCTTCGCATGTTAAATTCTGCCGCGCTGCCGGATCAACGAAATATATATATCTGAACTGGAATCCCTCCAAGGGTTTCCAAGACCCGAATTCCTTTATTTTCATCAAATGATGCGCTTGCATACTGTGCATAGCTTTCCCCGTTTCCGTGTCTACTCTGAGAGATTTATTAACTCTTATATCTGTCAGAACGAAACCGCTGGCCCTGTATATGGCCCCGTCCCCACACCGCGTTCCATCTGCGAAGGTGACTATCCATTTAATGTGAGGGTATTCTTTCTTTATTATTTTGATAGCCACACTTATTGCGCGGCTTTCACTGTTACGAGGTAATCTTCCGCTGAATGCCAAACGGTTTATTTCAATAAATTCATTCCAGCCTGTGTTTTTGACTAGTTTTTGTGTTCCCTTTTTATTGATACCCGGCCCAAATTGTATCGCACCCTCCAACCTCCCGCGCAGAAAAACGCCCAGATGAATCTGGCTATTCGGAACAATCTTCCCACTGTAGTGCAGGCTCTTGATTATACGATTAGCGTCGGCAGCCGCAATCGGGGCAACATGGATGTCCTTGGCGCTAGTGGTGGAGCCGTCAGGAATTGAACCTGAAACATCATTAATGTTGCCGCCCTCAGCCAGCCCCATCGACTACCCACCTCTGGTTCTTTCTAAATATTTCAGAATCCTTCGGGTACGGGAGAGATATTTTTTCAAGCCTTCTCCGTATCCCTTTGTGGATTGGATAAAGATAATTGTATCTGTACGAGTTGATTATACTTCCGTCACCAAACAACTCGCGCGCTATATCATCCGTCTTTCTTCCTTTTGCTTTCACTCGGCCGAATTTCAAAGATGCGATTATATTTTTGTATTCACCTTTAGTCGTTTTATAAAAGTCGTTGCAAGTTTCCTTTCCAAAATATAACCACGATGATGATTGGTATACAATTCCGCAATCATTTTTGCAGCCACCCGCATGAGTGAAAACCACTTTCAGCTTTGTATTATTTTTGAACTCGCTCATTACCCGCCCCAAAACATAACTTTCCGCATTGTGCCCGAAATCATCACTGATCCAGAGCCTCTGCATTTCAACGTATTCTGGCTTACTTAAATTACTGACAACGGATAAGACTTTTTTGTCTGTGCCGCTGCTATATCCGAAAACAGCTACCCCAGCAATTCTCCCTTTTGCTTTATCAAAAATTCCCAAATGAATGACTGAGCCAACCGGAAAAGTTTTCATATAGTGATTTTTTAAAACCACCGATTTAGCATCTTTTCGGGTTATTGGCCTGACGATTAAGCGCTTAATATCATTCATGTTGAGAGGTCAGCCATTGCCCACAAATGAAAGCAACGGCGTTGGCGTTCGCGTTTTCGTTTAGATCGCTATCGGATAAGGGATTTTTTCTTGCCAGCATTATTGCGTCGTCAACAATAGCTGCCTGCTCGTCATGGAAAGTAAAAGTTTTCTGCTGATAGGGGGTTTTTTCGCCATCTGGCAAATCAGGGAACTCGTCCAATATTTCGATGCCTAGCCCCCCTATGTCTCTGAGTTCTCCCGCATTAAAGCCGGTGGATTCCATATTAAAATCCATGCCCTCTAACTCGCCAAGCTCCAGCCGCAGCAATTCTTCATCCCATTCGGCCTCTTGCCCCACACGGTTATCAGCCAGCCGATAGGCTTTGATCTGCTCCGGCGTCAGGCCGGTGGCGATATGTACCGGCACCTGTTCCATATTCAGAGTGCGCGCTGCTTCCAGCCGCGTGTGACCGGCAACCACAACCATATCCTCGTCCACCACAATAGGCTGACGCCAGCCAAACTCATGCAAGGACGCGGCTACCTTGGCTATAGCGGCCTCATTACGGCGCGGGTTGCGCGCATAGGGAATAACGCTGCTGATACCTACTGTGTCAGTCTGCATTTTCTATTTGTTTCTCTGGGGTTACATCAATAACTTGATGTTCTACTTTAGGTGGCTCCAGGGCAAAGGATACCGTGATCTGCTCCGGCAGACCTTCGTGAACTGTTTTCGTAGTGTCCTGCCAGCCAGCGCGAGCCTTCAACCAGAAGATACTCGCAATCGTATCCTTGCCACCGCTGGCCCGTCCGTAGAGACTCTTCGCCACGCTGAAATTAGCCTTGGCCGCACCCGTGTCCAATTCATGGCGGTAAAACTTCCGCAGCGTCTTGGGCGTTATATCCAGCAAGGCACCTATCGAAGTTTGATCCAGCCCCATGCCGATGGCGCTGGTCACCATCGTCTTCGTCGTCTCGCTCGGCTTATGTGCCGGGCGACCTACGCCGTGCTGATTCCTGATACCGGGAACAGCATCATCATCTTCTTCAGACATCTTTTTTGTTATATCTCAAATTTTAGGAAAATCACAACAAGCGGGTGCAGGCACCCATTGGCCCATGCCGGTGTGGCCCAGGCAAAGGGGTGGTGGGGTGCGCGCATTACCCTGGCTAGGTCAACGACAACGACACCGGGCCGCCAAGCCGGAGGAAATTCCCAGAATCGAAAAACGCCCCAGGGACCCCCTATCGGCGGACCTACATGCATATACCAGCCTCACCGACGGAGGCCGCCCAGCGCGCCCCTAGGGGCTTGTGTACCCACCCCAGCAGCTTGCTCGGCCTGCCCCACCGACGAACTGGTTTGGGTTTGGGTTGGGAACTGGAACAAAGCGAGAACGCAGGCTTTTTGCCCGCCCGTGGGGGGACGGCCCGCGTGACCCAGCCTCTCCCCAACCCATCCCCCACCCCATACCGCCTGGGTTTCCGGGGGTTACAGCCGCCTCGGCGCAGCCCTTGCGGCGCTGTCGCCACGCAATATTTACCGCCTAGCGTTGCCGCATTTGGAGTTATTGCCGGGAGCATGCCATCTAGCCCCGGCGATCACGCTTTATCGCCCTGTCGATTGATGCCATGGGGCTTAGGTCTGAGAACCTATCAATAACGATAGTTCCCCTTTCTTCCTTATACAATGGTTTATTACAATGGATTGTAGGGCGTGGGTGCCCCCCCACCGGGGGCATTGGCGAAACCTCCTTGCTCCTGGTAGATGTTGATAGCGGCAGATTCACAGTGTAGCGGATCGTCCCTTTCCTGCCCTTTCCGGTCGGCGATATTAGCTCCATTTTGCGCAGCTTCCCCATGGCGCGTTTGATCGTGTCGGTGCTGCAATTACACAGGTCAGCCAGCGTTTGCTGGGACGGGTAGCTGTT
>Ga0302135_10001574_pt1 | contig 13763 bp, 10 predicted proteins | sample CBN3_surface_MG_FD_203119 | JGI IMG/M metagenome (GOLD analysis project Ga0302135, IMG submission 203119) | Marine microbial communities from Western Arctic Ocean, Canada - CBN3_32.1 | ecosystem: Environmental > Aquatic > Marine > Oceanic | place: Canada: Western Arctic Ocean | collected...
CGCCCAGCGATACGCATTGGCGGCCGAATTCATAGAGGCGTCCAAGCTGCTCTGGAGCGCGCCGGCGCCGGTCGATTACGACGGAGATGTGATCAAGCTGGAACAGGCGATGGTGTCGCCGTCGCCAGCGGGAGACGGACCACGCTGGTACCTGGGCGGCGCTTCCGACAACGCACTCGATCTCGCCGGGGCACAGGCCGATAACCTGCTGATGTGGATTCAACCTCTGGACGCCATAGCAGGGCTTATGGAACGGGCACGATCACGGTTCGAGGCCAATAGCAGGCCGCCAGAGTTCGGCCTGCGTACCCACGTCATTGTCCGAGACACTGAACAAGAGGCATGGGATGCAGCCGAAGACTTGCTATCCGAGGCACAAATAGTGGTCGAGCAACAACGCCAGACGTCCTTTTCAGGTACAGCAATGGTCGGTCAGCTTGCGCAGTCACGCTCCTATGAAGAACACCGCGTCGGCGATCGACTCTGGAACGGCATATCGACCGTCCGGGTCAACTGCGGCACGGCGATTGTCGGCAATCCACAGCAGGTCGCAGATGAGCTGATGGCTTACTGGCGGCTGGGTATCGACGAGTTCATCCTGTCGGGCTACCCGCACGTGGAAGAAGCAGAACGAGTGGCGCAGACGATCCTGCCGCTGGTACGTGAAGCAGCAGACGGCGAGCGTTAGTCCCCTCTCCCAGCGGGGGAGGGCCAGGCTGTGGGAGAACATCGTCCCACCAAAACACCGTAGGGCGAATGACTATCCGCCCATCGCCTATCACTCGATTCCCTCAACAAAGTCACAACACTTTCCTGTCATCCTGAGCCACAAGCGCCAATCCCAAACCAAGGTCTCTCCCGGCCTATGACTCCCCAACACTCGCCGCCCACATTCACTCTCACCCCACAACCTCCATACGACTTCGCCACCAACGCCGACTTCGTCACCCACTACAAAGGGAGCGAAGCAGCGGACATGTATGACGGCGAGACCCTGATCCGCGCGATAGACCTCGGAGACAGGATCGCAACCATCGCGATCAACTCAACGGGTAGCGCGGCTAAACCGCTGCTTGAGGTAAGCATCTCCGGCCAACCAACCTCGAACGAAATCGACACCGCCGCTCGGCAAGTAGAACGCATCGCCGGCACCCGAGGTAACCCGCAACCCTTCTACGACCTGATCGAAGACATCCCGGATCTGGCCGTCCTGAAAGAGAAGTTCCACGGTCTCCATCTGACGCAGGCGACAAGCCTGTTCGAGACCATCACTTGGGCAGTCCTCGGCCAGCAAATCAGCGCCAACGTAGCAGCATCACTCCGGCGCAAAATAACCGAGCACTACGGCCGGATCGGTGAGATAGATGGCCAGCCTTACGCCCTGTTTCCGAGGCCAGAAGACCTGGATAGCGCAAACATCGAAGACCTGCGTGCGCTGGGGCTGAGCCAGCGAAAGGCCGAGTACACGCTCGGGCTCAGGGACGAGTTCGGATCAGGCCGGATCACTGAATCCAGGCTCGAAGCGATGGACGATGCCGAGGTGGAAGTCGAGCTCCTGAAACTCAGGGGTATCGGGCCGTGGACGGCTCACTGGCTGCTTCTACGTGGCCTCGGCAGGGAAGATGCACTCCCGGTGGGCGACGTAGCTTTGCAAAAAACCCTTGGAGAGCTTGTGCGAGGCAAAACCTTTTCGCCTCAGGAACTGGTCGATTACGCCGAGCAGTTCCGCCCCTACCGCAGTTACCTGACCATCTATCTATTCGCCCTGATAAGGGCACGGCGCGTAGGTCGATTTGGTCCCAGTGTTCTATGTATTCATTCACGGCGCATTTAGGGGATTAAAACTGGATGTCGGGGAGCGGATGCCACCAACACGCGTCCAGTCGAGAACTGTTACCGCCTCTGGGGGCAGGTCAACCACCCGGTATTGGCCTACGAACAAAACGGCACAAGGCGGTACGTTTGAGCACGCGTGACGTACAACTGAAAATCCGTGTGTTCTCTAACCAACCTTCAGTGGCACTGCTTTGCATGTAGACGGTCGCGGGGGAGGGCATCGCATCAAACTTGTTAGTAGACCAGTTGCGTGTGGAACTTGAATAAGACGCGAAAAGACCCCGGTAAGGCCGGGGTCTTTCAATACGAATGATATGCGTGTGGTGATCCGCCCTGGACTCGAACCGGGAACCTACTGATTAAGAGTCGTTCCCGCTTCTTCGGTCTGATCGACCAGATGATCTATCCGTCGCTGTACACGTCCGTTTGGCATGAGCCGGATGATACAGAGAACCTAGGGGGGCGAATGGTGGGCCCTGTCGGGTTCGAACCGACGACCTGCGGATTAAAAGTCCGATGCCCTGCAATCAGACCTTGGATTGACTCGCCGCGATTTGAGATCAAACTCACGCAACGCTAATTCTGAGCGTTGTAGTTGCGACACCGCCATCAGGGCACTTGCGGCACGTTGGCCATCATGACCGCCCCCCGTAACCCTCCAGTGCGTGCGCCTTCATGTAGTCCAGGTCTATCTCCAACCCCAGTCCCGGCCGATCGCTCACGTACAGGTCGCCATCACGGATATCCAGCGGGTGATCGATAAACGCGTTGTAGTTCGACAGGTCGTACTTGTTCGTCTCCAGCTTGTAGAAGTTCGGCACGTTCATGCAGACATGCGCCCCTGCGATCACGTTTATCGGTCCACCGGCGTCGTGCGGCGAGAGCGGCACGTAGTACGCCTCGGCCAAGTTGGCGATCTTCTTCAGCTCCGTGATTCCCCCAGTCCAGGTCACGTCCGGCATGATGTAGTCAGCCAGCTCCTGCTCAAGAATTGGGATGAACTCCCAGCGGGTGTAGAGCCTCTCCCCTACCGAGATCTTCTGAGGTATCTGGTCCTTCACTTGCTTGAGCGCGTGGTAACTCTCGGGAGGACAGGGCTCCTCAAACCACAAAATGTCGAACGGCTCCAAGCGCTGCGCAAGTCGAACCGCTGTGGGAACGTTGAACATGGCGTGGGCGTCGATAAGAAGCTCGGTCTCCGGGCCGACCGCCTCACGAATCGCGGCCGTGATCTCGACCGCCTCTTCCTCGCCGCGCTTCGATATCTGTCCATCGATATACCAGGCGTTCCCTTTGGGAAGGCTGCGCATGAACGGGTCGAACTTGAAGGCCCGGTGTCCCGAGGCCACGATCTCTTTAGCGTCGATCGCCGCGCTGACCGGGTCTTGTGGCTCCGGCGGGTGGCAATATAGACCTATCTTGTCTCGAACAGCTCCGCCCAGCAGCTTGTAGATCGGCTGTCCCAACTCCTTGCCCCTGATATCCCATAGGGCGATGTCGATGGCGCTGATCGCTGCGGTAGTTGCACCGCGTGAGCCGACGTAGGTCATGCGCCGGAAGAGCTTGTGCCAGATGTAGTCGATGTCCGACGGGTCTTCGCCGACCACCAGCGCGCCGACCTCTTTGACGAACCCATGCATCGCCCGATTTCCAACGACTCCAGGGAACGGCGTGATCTCGCCCCATCCAGTGATCCCCGCATCCGTCTCCACCTGCACGAAAAGGAACTCCCGGGTCGTCGGGTTCCGGGGCAGATCTCCACCCGGTCGGTCGTCCCAGTCGGCATTGATGAGCCAGGGCGTGACGGCGGTGATTTTCATAGTTGGAGTCCTTTTCTGTCTTGGCCGAATCAAGGTATGAGGAGGCGTCGGCCAAGCCGACCAGTCAACCGACCCGGATTATGCACCAGTTCGCACTGCGAATAACCACCCCCTGTTGCAGCTGGCGGCGCCACCCCTCCTCCAACACTAGGAGGGGGCAGCTTTTAGCCTCCTCTCTGGGAAGGAGGAGGTCTGGAGGTGGGTCGCGTCGTGCAGTAAGTTTGTTCTAGAACCCAACGGTCCCATCGATATGCCTGCCCCAGTGCTTGAACAGGAAACCTGATCACATGCCCACAACACCCGCAACCTGCCGTACCATCCGCCCACAACGCCGCTCCTACCACGACTAGCACCACCGGAGTCCCACAAATTGACCGCACAGCACACGCCATTCAGGGGCATCTACGGAATCCCCGTCACTCCCTTTAACGAGGACGAAACTATCGACTGGAAAAGCATGGACTCGGTCCTCCATTTCACGGTCGAATCCGGTTGCCACGGCGTCGTGATGCCGGTGATGGTGTCAGAGTTTCAGGTGCTGACCGATGACGAGAGACGCCAGATAGTCGAGACCACGGTTCGCGTCGTCGCCGGTCGAATCCCCGTAGTCGCCGGGGTCACCGGCATCGCAAACGCCCACTCCATAGGGATGGCGAAGCATGCCGAGGACGCAGGCGCGGACGCGGTCATCGCAATGCCGCCGCACTCCAAGCCGACCACCGAATCCGAGGTCCTGCGCTTTTTCCACGAACTGGGCGCTGCAGTCGACATCCCGGTCTTCGTACAGAACTTCGGCGGCGCATACGCCATGCCCACCGACACCCTGGCGCAACTCGCCCATGACGTGCCTAACCTGTCATACGTGAAGGAAGAGGGTTCCGATCCGCTGCAGGCCGCAACCCGCATCATCGAGAGCGCCGGCGATGACATCCTCGGCGTGATGGGCGGTTTCGGCGCAAGGATGCTGCTGGACGAATGGCGTCGAGGCGAGGCCGGGAATATGCCGTCATCACATTACGGCGATGTCCACGCGAACATCTGGAACCTTCTCGAAGCCGGCGATGAAGAGGGAGCTCGTGCGATTTATCAGCGCATACTCCCCCTAGTCCTGCACGACGATCTCCCGGTCCTGAAAGAGATCTTCGTCCGACGTGGAATCATCGCCAATAGCACCATGCGATCGCCCTACGGCATCCACGGCCCGGACAAGCACGGATGGGCAGAAATCGACTACCTGTACGAGCGGGCCAGCGACCTGTTCACCTGGAAGAAGAGCTAACCCGGGCCGGGTCGCAACAGGGACTTCTCGCTCACGAACCCACAGGACCATCCCGCTCACGATCCGGCATAGGTTTCTCGATCACGATCCCGCGTGGCGTACTCGATCAAAACCCACCCTGAGGCTGTCGAAGGGTCCGTCACACAACCACATTAGCGCGCCCAAACATTTGTCACCCGGTCCACAACCCCCGTACCCTACGTGGCCAAATACCAAAACCCGTAGGGATCGGCTCACCTGCACCCTGAGGCCCTCGAAAGGTCAACCTAGGGCGGGGCAAGCATGACCCTACACTCGCACTCCAAGACACCAGACCAACGCAACCACGACCAACAACCGACCTCTCCAAAAAATAGCCGCCCAGCCGGGCCCCTCACCGGGGCTAAGAAAGAAAAACCCATGACCACCGCCGACCGACCTGCAGGCAACCCCGGAAACGTCGCATCCAACCGTGCGTCCAAGCGCGCTCCCGGCAAATGGCGTTCATGGGAAACCACTGAAGGCGCAATCCGTGCACCCCACCGCTCCATGATGCGAGCCATGGGCCTCTCCGACAAAGACATCGACCAGCCCTTCGTCGGCGTCGCCTCCACCCACAACGAAGTCACCCCCTGCAACATCGGCATCGCACCGCTTGCGGAAGCCGTCAAATCAGGCATCTCCGCTGCTGACGGCACACCCTTCCTCTTCAGCACCATCACCGTCTCCGACGCCATCTCCATGGGCACCGAAGGCATGAAAGGCTCCCTCGTCTCCCGGGAGATCATCGCCGACTCCATCGAGACCGTCTGCTTTGCCGAGCGATTCGACGGCCTCGTCGCCGTCGCCGGCTGCGACAAATCACAACCCGGAGCCATGATGGCCATGGCCCGCCTCAACATCCCCTCCGTCTACGTCTACGGCGGCTCCATCCTTCCCGGAAACTGGAACGGCAAAGACATCCAGATCCAGGACATGTTTGAAGCCGTCGGCCAGCACCAGGCCGGTGAGATAGACGACGAAGAGCTCTACAACATGGAACTCCGCGCCTGCCCCGGTCCGGGCGCGTGCGGCGGCATGTTCACCGCCAACACCATGTCCAGCATCGGCGAGGCACTTGGCCTCTCACTGCCCGGCGGCGCGTCCGAGCCAGCAGTCGACCAGCGCAAAATTTCTTCATCCCGCGCCGCCGGTGACGCCGTCATGCACCTGCTCCGGGAAGACATCCGACCCTCCGACATCCTGACCCGCAAAGCATTCGAGAACGCCGTCTCTCTGGTCGTGTCCATGGGCGGATCCACCAACACCGCACTCCACCTCCCGGCGATCGCCTACGAGATGGGGGTCGACCTGGACCTGCAGGACATACACGACATCTCGATGCGAACGCCGCTGCTGGTGGACATGAAGCCGGGCGGCCGATACCTGATGTATGACCTGGACCGAGCGGGCGGCATCCCCGTGGTGATGAAGCGACTCCTGAACGCCGGTGTCCTGCACGGCGACGCCATAACGGTGACCGGCAAGACGCTTGAAGAGAACCTGGCGGACGTTAAGGATGACTCAAAGACGCACATCTACCCGTACAGCGGCAAGCCGGAACCCATCATCTACTCCATCGACGAGCCGATGTCAGATACCGGCGGCCTCGTCACCCTGCACGGCAACCTCGCTCCTGAGGGCGCAACCCTGAAGGTCGCAGGCCACCAGTTCGGAGCAACCTGGTCCGGCCCGGCACGAGTGTTTGAGCAGGAAGAGGAGCTGATCGACGCGCTGAACAAACGCACGGTCAAAGAAGGCGAGTTCATCGTCATACGATACGAGGGACCGAAGGGTGGACCCGGCATGCGGGAGATGCTCCAGGTCACCGGAATGATCGCCGGCCAAGGCCTGAACGAGAAGGTCTTCCTCATGACCGACGGCCGATTTTCCGGCGCAACCCACGGCTCGATGATCGCCCACGTCGGCCCAGAAGCCTACGTAGGCGGCCCGATAGCAGCCGTAGAAGACGGCGACACCATCGAGCTAAACCTGGAGAAGTTCGAGCTAAATCTCAAGATCTCCGACGAGGAGATGGAGCGACGACTGGCAGCCTGGACTCCCCGAGAGCCGGGCTACACAAGAGGCACGCTAGGCAAGTACATCAAGTTGGTGCAGCCAGCGAGTAAGGGTGCCGTTACGGGGTAGTTGTTGGAGGCCCCCTAATGCCGGAGGAACATAGGCTCCCTGTCCGAGATCACCTAGAGAATTTCGAAGGGTCAAGTTGTGCAATCACACTCCGTCACTGGTTCACCTCCCCCAAACCCACCATTTCACGAGTAACATGCGGTCCTGTCACCCGTTCACCTAATAGCGCCCAGAAACATCCAGAACCACCCATAACAACAGAAACCGCCATGAAGATCACCGACCTGACACTTCGCAACCTCAAAGGTGCCATGGAAGTCGACGGACCGTTCGTCGAAGATCGCATGGCCCGACCACCGGACGTTTACGAAGAGTTCCGCACCGGAGGTCGAATCGGTCGTACCAACCAGATCGATGGCACACACATCGAGGTCGCGGGCACCTACCTTCAAATTGACACCGACGAAGGCGTGTCCGGAATATTTGGGCCTCTGTGGCCGGGCACCGCGTATCACGTCTGGCTCATCAAGGGACTGGTGATCGGTCGAGATCCGTTCGCTACCGAGTTCCTGTGGGATGTTATGCACCGGAACGCTGCGCACGGACGCCAGGGCGAGGGGATGATGGCGATTAGCGCTATCGATAACGCCCTGTGGGATCTAAAGGGACGGGCGCTCAACCAGCCGGTGTACAGCCTCATCGGCGGCGCCACACAGAAGACGATGCCCGCCTACGCCTCCATGCTGTTCTACAACGCCGTGGACATGGGACTTGTGCGGGAACGGGCGCAGCAGATGTCCGAGAAGGGGTACCCGGCGCAGAAGTGGTTCTTCCGGCACGGACCGATGAGCGGACCCGAGGGTCTCAAGCTCAACATTGAACTAGTGAAAACCGTCCGAGAGGCCGTTGGTCCCGATGTCCAGATAGCTTTCGACGCATGGCAGAGTTGGGATTTCAATTACGCGGTGAAGATGTGCGAGCGGATCGCCGAGTTCGAGCCTAGATGGGTGGAAGAGGTGGGTATGCCGGACCGTATCGACACCTACCGCAAGGTCAAGGAACGCACTTCTATTCCTCTGTCTGGAGCCGAGCACGAGTACACGCGCTGGGGCTTCAAGCGCTGGATGGACGCCGAGGCCGTGGACATCATTCAGCCCGATATCGCATGGTGTGGCGGCCTGAGCGAGATCCTCAAAATAGCGTCGATGGCGACCGCATACGACATCACCACGATCGCCCATTTCGGCGCATCGCCGCAGGGAATGGCGTTCTCGGCATCGCAGTCGCCGATCCACACGCCGCTGGTCGAGCTGATCCCGAAAGCTGCCGAGACTTCCTACTTCTTCGGTGAAGACGGCATCGACTTCAAAGACGGCAACGTGACCGTCTCAGAGAAACCCGGGTTTGGCTTCAACATCGATCCGTCCAAGATCGAGAGCGAGTCGGTGCTGGAGTTCTAGGGCGGGCTTTACCCCCCCTCCTAATCTAGGACGGGGTTGGAGGTGATTAACTATCACCGTCACGCCCATATCGCGACCCACACCTAAATCCTCTCCCTCCCAGGGAGAGGACCATCCGTTAACCCACCAGAAGGACAAACATGCCCCGCATCAACAAGGTCATTGAACTCTGGGAAGCCGGTCAGCCGATCTACCACCTCGGCGTAGACGAGTTGGCGTACGACAATGGCGTTGTGCAGTCGCAGACATGGGCCGACTACCTGGAGATAGACTTCGAGAACGCGCCGTTTGACGTTGTTGGCTTGCAGGCATTCATGCGTGGACTGGTGGATGGCGGGCCGACCCCGTCCGGTCATCGAACGCCTACCGTGATCTGCACCGTCCCGGCCAACGCCCGGACCAAGGACGAGGTCGACGCCAACTCATGGCAAATACGCGCGGTACTATCGACCGGCGCACACGGAATTTTGAACACCCACGTTCGACAGGCCGACGCAACTCAGGCGTTTGTTGAGGCCTGCCGCTACCCGTTCCAGTCGATCGGCGTATCGGACGGTCGATTGCACCAGGGCACACGCGGTTCCGGCGGCCAGAAGACACCGGCCGAGATCTGGGGCATGGACGATGTGGCGTACACAAAGGTCGCCGATGTATGGCCCCTGAACCCGGACGGCGAGCTAATCACGGGGCTCAAGATCGAAGACAAGGAAGGCACGGCCAACGCCGACGATATCGCGGCGGTGCCCGGCGTGAGCTACGGCGAATGGGGACCCGGCGATCAGGGCATGTCGCACGGATACCCGGACTCTCACGACCCGCCATACCCGCCGGAGATGACCGCAGCACGTGAACGGATCGCCGCCGCGTACAAGAATAACAATGTCATGTTCCGCTCCGGCTGGCGCGCCACCGATATGACGGTTCAAGAACAGACGAAGAAGCTGATCGACGAGGGTGTCATGGACGTCGGTGTCAACGAGCAGGGCGCAGATTACGGCCGCAAGTACACCAAGCGAGAGCTGCCCTGGTAGGTAGTTGACGTTGTCTCAAAACCAACCGACCGACTACGCCTTTTTAACCTCGATCACAGACCCTGCATCGGCATCTGAGTGGACCACCGGATTTCGCAGCGGTGCACTGAAGCCCTCAGCAGAGATCGTGATTTCGTCTCCCTCGGCGTACTTCCACTCACGTTCCGTGTAGCTGATCTTGCTCGTGCCGAAGTAGTGCACGTGGACATCGCCCGGCACCCGGTGGCCCGGGTACTTGAAGTGATGATCCTCACAGTTGGCGAGCGTGTGTGACATGTATTTCTCGCCGGAATAGATCGGGCCGCTCTGGTAGATCGGCTCGCCCGCCCGCGTCACCTTGCATTCGTACTCCAGCTCATCAAACGGAAAGTCCGTCACCAGCTCAGGGCCGATGGAGCAGACACGTAACTTGGACGGAGCCAGGTAGAGGTAGTTGATGCGCTCCGTCTCGTGGTCCGCCCACTCGTTACCGAGCGTGAACCCGAGCCTGCGCGGCGTGCCTTCTCGGTCGATGATGTAGCAGGCAGCGACCTCAGGTTCCTCGCCACCATCAAGTGCATACGCCGGAATATCCAGAGGCTGCCCTGGTCCCCGCAGAAAAGTGCCGTTGCCCTTGTAGAACCACTCCGGCGATACACCGCGTGTACCGGGTTCCGGCTTGCCGCCCTCGATCCCCATCTGGAACATTTTTGCCGAGTCGGTCGCAGGTTCCTCTGACTTGGGTTCGTCCTCTTCCAAGTGCATAGCGTCGCGCGACTCCATGCTCCCGGTATGTGTCAGACCAGTTCCGGAGATCAGGACTCGGTGTGGATCGCTGTGGTCGACCGGCGCGTGCAGGAAGGGTTCATCTCCACCCACCGGCGCGCCTAAGAGCTGGGGGTAATTGACCCGAGAGTCGCTGGCGTCGGCAGCATCCTGGAGGAATTCTTCAAAGCCGATTCCCGCCTCCTGTGCAGCATCAAATACCTGAAACACGTAGGTCAAAGATGGTAATGCCGCCGTGATATCGATGACCTCTAATTCGGCAACGACTCCGACCCGCCTACCCTCGCCCGGGATCTCGAACTGGATTACCCGCATGATGACCTTTCAATGTTTGTTTTGCGTTACTGATGCGTTGGGGTGACGATGGTAACGGCTGGTGGTTCGGGATGTCAGATCAAGTCTGGTTGAAGCGCGAAACAAGCCCCATTTCTACCTCAGCGACTCGGCCTCAAGGTCCAGTAACGATTCCGCCACTTCCATCAACATCGCCCATGCCGGTTCATGTGTGAGCGTCTGTTCCGGCACATCCATATATGTGTCCAGCAAAAGGTAGTCGGCTCCCAGATCGGCGAACGCTCCCATATCATCACGAACTTGAGAGAACGAACCGATTCCGGGTTTTCGACCCTCTTCCGGTAGATCGTTCGGTGTTATGTGTAACTTCACCCGTGGAGAGAACGCCGGGGTAGGCCTTCCGGCCTCGCCTGCGAACCTTTTCAGCGTCGACAATCCATAATCCCGCAGCCAGGACAGGTCGGCGTTCATCGGGTGCCAGGCATCTCCATGTATGACGGTGCGCCTGATCGCTGCATCGCTTGGCCCCCCTACCCAGATCGGCGGGTGCGGTTTTTGCACGGGCTGCGGAGCCGTAAAAACGTCCTTGAACGAAGTGAACTTGCCATCAAAGCTCGCGTTTCCTTCCGACCACAGCACTTTCATGGCGGCCAGGTACTCATCCGTCATCGCCCCGCGCTGGTGGAACGGCAATCCAAGAGCCTCAAACTCAAGGATTGACCAACCAGCGCCGATCCCAAAGATGAAACGTCCGCCGCTGAACTGGTCCAGACTGGCGACGACCCGGGCGGTAAGTGCCGGGTTGCGATAAGGCACGATGATGACTGTCGTACCCAATTCGATTTTCGTCGTCTTCCCGGCCAGCCATGACAGCGTGGTGAACGGGTCGTAGAAAGGCGCCGGGTATCGATCGTTTATGTCTTGTGTGACCGCTACGTGGTCCCCGACCATCACGAGATGAAAACCAAGTGTCTCGGCAAACGTGGTCCAATGGGCGAGGGAGTCCGGTGTTGAGGCCGGGCCGAAGTTCAGAAGGTTGATTCCAGCTTTCATCCATGTCTCCCAATGTGTTGCTTAGAGAAAACGCCCGGGTTGACTGCTCAGATCGAAGATACTCGACAGTGGATGTATCCATGGACAGGGCTGGCCCAGCCCGTAAACACAAGGATGCGGCCCTTTAGCCGATTTCCCTACCAATCCCGCTGTGGGGATCGTGAAGAGGGCGTGAAAAGACCGTGAGGACGGGATTACATTTACTGAACAGGCGAGAAGGGAGCCGCGTTCAAGAGCATGTTCTCCATCGTTATCGGAGACACACCAGCTGGAGGTGGCCAGCCGATAGACGCGAATTTTTTACGTCCCTCCATACGGTGTTCATAACTTTTATACGACCACATGTGCACCCATACATTCCGGTCGCCGTCCTCAAGACTCCAGATGCCGACCGGTTGCGATAACTCCATGCGCGCTTCTATCGCCGGTCCCCAGGCATCGATCACCTTTGGGATTGCGCCCGCCGGGTAGGTGTACATGCGGAGCTCGAACAGCGGCCCGATATTTCGCGTGATGTCGAGTACTGGGAGGAATGGCGCGGGCGTAAAAATATCCGTCTGTACGTTAACTATGAATTCGCCGGTATCCGGCGGCCAGATGCCATCTTCCACGACTTTGGCTCTTATGGTTTCGCGCTCGGCCTCGTCCTCGTACTGCCAGATATGGACCACGCGATTCAGCGGTCCGATCTCGGTAAAGAAGAACCCCACCAGTGGAGAGACGGCAACACGTTGTTCGATCTTCTCCGCAGTACGTTCCAGGAAACCGGGGACACCACCCGGCTTGAGGTCATAAGTTCGAATCTCGTGGATCATCCGGGCTCCTTGGACTGGCGTAGTTGTTTTGGCGACACACGCCTGTAGCGAGGTCGTTTATATACGGATATGGCCGGGGCAAGCATCGCCAATACAGCCTCCTGCTACCCTGCTGTTACTGGGGGAACCGGTCAGGCCAGAACAATGTCTAGCCTGCCTTCATGCTTCATTCCCGGGTGACTACTGAAGGGGCGAGAAGTCTGCCGCCCACATCAGTTTGTTTTCCTGTGCTAACGGCGATACCGGCGACTTCGGCGGCCATACGCCCTTCGCCCGGGTCTCGTTCCGCACATCCATCCGATGCTCGAAACTCTCGTACGCCCACATGTGCGCCCATCGATTTAGCGGACCGATGTCTGAGAACCACGCACCAACCAGCGGCGAATACTTCTGGCGTTCTTCGATTGCGTCCCCCCAGGCGTTAATTACCTTGGGAATGTCACCCTGCCCGTATTTGTAAGTCCGCAACTCGAACAAAGGGCCGATCTTCCGAGGCGTCAGTTCTGGCATGAACGGCGCGGGGTAGTAGATTTCGGACTGCATGTTCAAGATGAGGTTGGCGTTATCCGGCGGCCATACGCCGTCCGCCACGACCTTTGCCCTGGTGTCTGTCCTGTGGTTCATGTCGTCGTACGGCCAGATGTGCACGACCTGGTTCAGCGCGCCAACTTCTGTGTAGAAGAATCCGCCAAGTGGCGTGACTTTGACTCGCTCAGGCGCCATCGCCCCGGTCTTTTCCAGAAACTCCGGGACGCCCCGGGGGACAAGGTCATAAGTGCGGATCTCGTGGATCATGTAATGCTCCTGCAGGGATGATTCGTCGTAGCGGAAGGTTACACCCGGACGCTCGTTGATGGTGAAGCGCTCACTATTAACCCGATGACACTGCAGGGGCGTATGGCGAAACGCCCTCACCGTGTTTCAAGGCGTCCGCATTTACGCTGCGTGGCATTACTTCGCCTGTCGGTCGACCGCGTAGGGGCGGGGCAAGCACCGCCCCTACGGTTTTGCGGTGCGAGTCCTGTCGGCCGCAAAGCTGAGGCTGTCGAATTACGGATTTGGAGGAGGCAACACCAGACTTACAGGGCTGGACAGGCGATCACGTTATCGTGGGTTTTGCCCCTCTCCCCCTGCGGGAGAGGGTTGGGGTGAGGGGTCAAATGCGGATGCCAATCCGCCAAACCCTCCATCTTTACTTAAACGCAGGCATAACCTTGTCGCACAGCAGGCGCATGGAGCGTTCGATATCGCTCTCCGGGATTTCCTCGCCAGCATTGAACTCGGCAACCAGTGAGGTCAGCTTA
>Ga0302135_10001578_pt1 | contig 13754 bp, 9 predicted proteins | sample CBN3_surface_MG_FD_203119 | JGI IMG/M metagenome (GOLD analysis project Ga0302135, IMG submission 203119) | Marine microbial communities from Western Arctic Ocean, Canada - CBN3_32.1 | ecosystem: Environmental > Aquatic > Marine > Oceanic | place: Canada: Western Arctic Ocean | collected 2017-09-15
GCGATGCCCTCGCCTACGGGGCGGGTGGCGTCGGTCATCGCCTTCAACGGGCCGTTGTGACGGGCCGTTGTCTTCAGCAGCGTGAGGGGCATGGTCATCGTCAGGCGCAGGCGCAGGCGCAGGCGCTTCAGTGCTGGTTGGCGTTGGCTCCACGGGTTGCGCGTCTGCTGCGGGGCGCGATGGCCTATGTGATCGTCGTCGGGGTCGTGCCGTGCGGGCCTCACCTTCAGGCGCAGCTTCTCCCTCTGGGTTGACTGTGCTGCGCTCCTGAACGGCTGGCGCTTCACTGGCAGGGGGTGTTGACCTCCGCCTGCGTGGGCGGGGCGCTGCCTGAGCTTCTGGCTGGGGCGCCTCAGCTACGGACGTGGGCTCTTCAGAGGGCTGACTTTCGGCCGTGGGAGGCCGCGTGTTGGAGCGGCGGCGTGGCGGTGCAGTGCGCTCAGGTTCAGGCGCTGCTTCTGCCGCAGGGGTTGTTGCTGCTGGTTGGGACTGTGCTGCTGGTGGACGCCGCCTTGAAGTACGGCGTCTTGTGGGGGCCTTGGCTTCACTCGCAGAGGCGTCACCGTTGCCGGAGTTGCCCTCTGGGTCGCTGGGCTGTTGGCTGGTTAGAGGTTCGTCTTGCAATCTGTTTGCTTTACCAGTTGGTTGGCGCTTTGGGGGCGCTTGAGCTACGTGCAGTGTAGCCCTGTTACCGTTTGCCGTCCACGTAATCGGCGTTGGGCAGTACGTTGTAGTCCAAGCCACCGTAGGCCAGCGTCTCCACCACCACCCGTGCCGTGTCCAGTGACGTATAGCAGGGGATGCGACGCTCGGTTGCGGTGCGCCGTATCTCAAAGCCATCGCGCAGTGAAGCAGCCGCATTGGCGATGGTGTTGACTACGCCGTCCACCATGCCGTCCGCGATTATCGACTGGGCGTTGGGTACGGGTTCACCTATCTTGTTGACCTGAGTCACGGGGATGCTCAGCCCTTTGAGCAGGGCGGCGGTCCCCACAGTGGCGTAGAAGAAGTAGCCTATCTCGTTGAGCTGTTTTAGCCAGGGCACCGCCTCCGCCTTGTCCTTGTCGGCGATAGTCACGAGAATCGACCCCTTGGCTGGCAGCATCAGGTTGCCCGCAATCAATGCTTTCGCCAGGGCGGGGCGTAGTTCAAAATCTATACCCATGACCTCACCTGTGGACTTCATCTCTGGGCCAAGGTAGGTGTCCACTCCGGCAAGCTTGGACATGGAGAATACTGGCGCTTTGACGCCCACCAGGTTGCGGCGTGGCACAAGCCCCGGCGTATAGCCCAGGTCAATCAGGCTTGAACCAAGCATCACCCGCGTGGCAATGTCCACCATGGGTACGTCAGTGACCTTGGAGATGAAGGGGATGGTCCGGCTGGCGCGTGGATTCACCTCAATCACGTAAATGGAGGAGGTCATGGGCGCGGACTCATCAAAGGTCACGGGGTCCCGGTAGAGGCCGTCGCTCATGACCACAAACTGCACGTTCATCAAGCCCTTCACACCGAGCCCCCTGGCCATGCGTCCCGTATAGTCCACAAGAGTCTCAGCCTCTGCGGTGGTCAGCGTGAGGTCAGGGTAAATGGCCATGGAATCACCTGAATGGACGCCCGCCCGTTCAACGTGTTCCATGATGCCGGGAATGAGTATGTTTTCACCGTCAGAGACCGCGTCCACTTCAACCTCCCGGCCCTCCAGGTACTGGTCGATGAGGATGGGGCGGCCTTCGCTGATCTCCGTGGCGCGGCCTATGTACTGCACCAGTTCCGTGGTGTTGGACACAATCTCCATGGCGCGCCCGCCCAGCACATAGCTGGGACGCACCAGCAGCGGGAAGTCCAGGCGCTGAGCCACGCTCAACGCCTCTTCCAGCGTGGTGATTGTCGCGCCCGGCGGTTGTGGAATGCCAAGGCGTTCCATGAGGTCGTTGAAGAGTTCCCGGTTCGACGCAGTGTCGATGGCCTCTGCTGATGAGCCCATCACCGGCATGCCCGCGCGGTCCAGCACCTGGCTGAGGTTGATGGCCGTCTGCCCGCCAAACTGCACCACCGACGGCGGGTACTCAGGGGCGTTGCCCGTTGTGTCGGCTTCATTGTCCAGAATGTCCAGCACGCTCTCAGTGTCCAGCGGTTCAAAGTACAGGCGGTCACTGGAGTCAAAATCGGTCGACACCGTCTCTGGGTTGGAGTTGACCATGATGCTGCGGACACCTGCGTTGTGCAGCGACAGCGCGGCGTGGACGGAGCAGTAGTCGAACTCTATGCCCTGGCCTATGCGTATTGGCCCGCTGCCAATGACAAGCGCCTTGGGCCCAGGCAATGATGGAGCCTCGTTCTCCTCTTCATAGCAACTGTAGAAGTAGGAGGTGACGGCCTCAAATTCAGCGGCGCAGGTGTCCACCATCTTGTATACGGGGTGGATGCCCCAGTCTTTGCGCTGCGTCCGTACCTGTTCCGGCAACAGGTCAGCCAGCGTGCCGATGGTCGAGTCTGCGAAGCCTAGGAGCTTGGCCTCGCGCATCAGCTCCGGGGTTAGCGTTTCTGCCAGGAGACGGCGCTCCATGTTCAAGATGTTCTCCAACCCACTGATGAACCACGGGTCCACGTTGGTGACCTTGGAAAGCTCCACCACGCTCATGCCCCTACGTAACGCAGCCATGAGACCCCAGAGACGGAGGTCTGTGGCATGTAAGGGTATGCCTTCCACGCCCTCAGACTCCTGCCAGGCGGGGTCCTCCCACAGCAACGAGCGGTTACTAAATTCAAGCGACCGCACGGCCTTTTGCAGCGCGGCTTCAAAGGTGCGGTCTATGGCCATGACCTCACCGGTGGCCTTCATCTGAGTGCCAAGCCTGCGGTCACCCGTGGCAAATTTGTCAAAGGGCCAGCGGGGTATCTTGACCACGCAGTAGTCCAGCGTTGGTTCAAAGGCGGCGGTGGTCTTTTGGGTCACGGCGTTGGGTATCTCATCCAGCCGCTTGCCCACCGCAATCTTGGCCGCGACCCGCGCAATCGGGTAGCCGGTGGCCTTGGATGCCAATGCTGACGACCTGCTCACCCGTGGATTCACTTCAATCACGTAGTACTGCATGGGCGCTGGCGCGCCACCGGGCAACATGTCACCAACAACTGGATTTGGTGAGAGGCCAAACTGAATGTTGCAGCCCCCCTGAATGTTCAAGGCACGGATAATCTTGATGCTGGCTGACCGCAGCATCTGGTGCTCTTTGTCCGACAGCGTCTGGCTGGGCGCGGTCACAATGCTATCGCCCGTGTGGACGCCCATGGGATCCAGGTTCTCCATGTTGCAGATGATGATGCAGTTGTCAGCAGCGTCCCGAATAACCTCGTATTCAAGCTCCCGCCAACCGAGCAGTGACTGCTCCACAAGCACCTGATGGATGGGGCTGGCCGCCAAGCCGTCTCTGGTAATTTCCAGCAACCCATCCATAGTGTCGGCAATGCCCCCACCGGTGCCGCCCAGTGTGTAAGCGGGACGCACCACCAGCGGCAGGCCCAGCGTTTTCCCCACGGCCTCCGCCTGCTCAAGGGACTCCACAATCTCACTGACAGGGGTGGGTTCATTAATGCTTATGAGCAGGTCGCGGAACAGCGCCCTGTCCTCAGCCTTCTTGATGGTTTCCAGAGGCGTTCCCAATAGGCGGACGTTGTACTTTTCTAGAATGCCCGCGTCCGATAGGTCTACGGCCAGGTTCAGCCCCGTCTGCCCCCCAAGTGTGGGCAGCAGGCCGTCAGGACGTTCCTTGGCAATGATGCGCTCCAACACCTCCACGGTCAGCGGCTCAATGTATACCGCGTCAGCAACGTTCCGGTCGGTCATGATGGTGGCAGGATTGGAGTTGACCAGCACCGTGGCCACGCCCTCTTCACGTAGCGCGCGACATGCTTGCGTGCCGGCGTAGTCAAACTCCGCCGCCTGGCCTATCACAATAGGCCCGCTGCCAATCACAAGAACTTTTTTAGGTTTGTTGGTCATTTACTTAGCGCTATTAGGCCTTTCAAATGGTCGCTCATCATTCCGAAGGTTTGCAAAGGGCGGAGCCCTTGTCGGGGGGAGTCCAGAGGGGTCCTCCCCTCTGGTGGGGGTATAAGGGGGTACCCCCCCTTATTACTCAAACAAACATTCCTGGGTGGGTTGGCGGGGAAAATTAACGTCATGCCCCGTCTACCAGCGCCATAAACTTGTCGAAGATGTATTCGTTGTCCAGCGGGCCAGGCGACGCCTCCGAGTGGTACTGAATGGTCATCACCGGCGCGCTCTTATGCCGTACGCCCTCTATCGTGCCGTCGTTGATGTTGCGGTGTGTTACCACCAACTCAGACGGCATCTTCTCATCAGACACCGCGTACCCGTGGTTCTGGGCCGTGATGTATACGCGCCCCGTCTCTAGGTCCTGCACCGGGTGGTTGCCGCCTCTGTGGCCAAATTTCAGCTTGTAGGTCTGCGCCCCTAGCGCCATGGACACCACCTGATGCCCTAAGCAGATGCCCATGAGCGGTAGCTTGCCTATCAACCCCTTGGCCGTTTCGACAGTCGCCTGGTTGTGCACGGGGTCTCCGGGGCCGGGCGATATCAGTACGCCGTGGGGCTTGAAGGCCATCACCTCTTCCAGCGTGGCCGTGGCAGGGAAAACACGGAGCGCACAATCGCGGTTCGACAGGCTGCGAAGGATGTTGTACTTCACGCCACAGTCCACGACAGCGATACGCCGTTTTGCGTCCGTGGGCCCCCAGTTGTACGCTTCGTGAGTGGACACCGACTGTACGAAGTCCATGGAATCGTAGGAAGCCGAGGCGCGTAGCTGTTCAAGCGCGGCTTGCGGGTCGCCGGTGGTGATAGCGCCCATCATCACGCCGGATGACCGGATGCGACGTGTCACCGCGCGAGTGTCCACGCCACTGATGCCCGGTATGCCCTGAGTCTCCAGGTACTCGTGAAGCGTGCGTGTGCTGTTGTAGTGGCTGGGCCTCTCCGAATGCTCTCGCACCACGAAGCCTGTCACCTGAATGTGCGCTGACTCATCGTCCTCGTCGTTGATACCGTAGTTGCCCATCAGCGGGTACGTTGACACCAGTATCTGCCCTGCGTACGACGGGTCTGTCAGCATCTCCTGATAGCCCATCATGCTGGTGTTGAAGACAACCTCACCCGTGGAACCGTTGGAAGCGCCAAAGGAGCGTCCCTTGTATACGGTTCCATCGGACAGGACAAGGTAGGCGGGGGTGGTCACTATTTCGCTGCCTCCGTTGTGGCCATCCCGTCGTAGGCAACCTGCCCACCTGCCATGGTCAGCATCACGCGGCCCTTCAGCGTCACGCCGTCCAAAGGCGTATTCGTGCCTTTCGATGCGAACTCACGTGTGTTCACCGTCCACGTCGCCTCCGGGTCGAAGAGCACGATGTCAGCGGGTGTGCCAGCCTTTAGCGTTGCGTACTCCGCGAACCGCTCACCCAGCACGCTCGCCGGGCCGACGGTTAGACGGTGTACCAGCGTTGGCAGGTCCAACAGCCCTTCGTGTACCAGCCCCATCAGCGACCCGAAGGCCGTCTCCAGCACGCTGATGCCGAAGGCCGCCTCCTCCATGGGTACCGACTTGTCCAGCACCGTGTGCGGCGCATGGTCCGTAGCAATCGCGTCGATGACGCCTTCGCGTAAGGCCGCCGCCAGCAACGCAGGGTCGCTTGCAGTGCGCAGAGGTGGGTTCACCTTGGCTCGTGTGTCGTAGGCGTTCGTCCCAAGGGGAGCGACAGCGCCTGCCGGGCCGTGGATGCCCATGAGCCACTCCTCGCTCATCGTGAGGTGGTGGGGCGTGACCTCTGCCGTTACGTGGATGCCGCGTGCCTTCGCCTGGCGCACCAACTCTGCACCGGCGGCTGTCGTCAGATGCGCTATGTGCGCGTGGCCGCCCGTCAGTTCAGCGAGCGCAATGTCCCGCGCAATCATGGTCTCCTCAGCAGCGGCGGGCCAACCTGGCAGGCCAAGCCGTGATGCCACCCAACCGTCATGGATAGCGCCGTCCCGTGAGAGGCCGGGGTCCTCGCAGTGGTCGATAACCGGCAGACCTAGGTCCGCCGCATACGCCAGCGCCGTTTGCATTAGGTGGCCGTCAGCCACAGGTGCGCCGTCGTCACTGAAGCCAACCGCGCCCGCCTGTGCAAGCTCCGCCATATCCGCAAGCTCCTTGCCTGCGCGCCCGCGTGTCACCGTGCCGATGGGGTAGACGTGAATGGGGCCTGCCGCTTCCGCCTGCCGTTTGATGAACTCAACGATTGCCGCCGAGTCGATGGGTGGATTGGTGTTCGGCATGCAGCACAGCGTTGTGAAGCCGCCTCGCGCCGCAGCCGCCGTGCCGCTGGCGACTGTCTCTTTGTCCTCAAACCCAGGCTCGCGGAGGTGCGTGTGCAGGTCAATGAAACCTGGCGCTGCCACCAAACCATCGCCGCGTATGACCGTCGCGCCGTCTGCCGACGCAGCGGGTCCGCACGATTCGATAACGCCGTCCCGCACCAGGATGTCGCCCGTCTGGTCGGTGCCTTGCGCCGGGTCAATGATGCGTACGCCTGTGATTAATAACGTTAGCTTATCCAATCCTCACCTCCCAAATGGGGAGTCCAGAGGGGCTCGCCCCCCTGGTGGGGGTACAAGGGGGTACCCCCCTTATATTCAAATAACGCTTGGGGCGGGTTGGGAGGGTAGAAACAGCGCTCGTGCGTGTTGGCTGGAGGTTGTTCATGCCGTCACCGCCTCACCCTGCGGGCCGGTCAACAGCCAGTAGAGCAACGCCATCCGTATGGCCACGCCGTTGGTTACCTGTTCCTCTATCAGCGACGCCGCCCCGTGGGCCACGCTGGTTGAGATTTCCACCCCTTCGTTCATGGGGCCTGGATGCATCACCAGCACGCCGGGCTTGGCGCGTTTCAACCGTTCCTCGTTCACCTGCCACCGCTTGCTGTACTCCCGCAGACTGGGTAGCAGGCCCGACGACTGCCGCTCCTGCTGGAGGCGCAGCGTCATCACCACGTCAGCGTCGGTTATCGCGCGGTCTGCGTTTGTATCGACCGTCACGTTGGACGGCCAGCGACCGCCGGGGCCGTCGCCGTGCAGCATTTCGGGAGGCAACAGCGTTGGCGGGCCGCACAGCACCACGTTCGCACCCATGGCGGCGAGTCCCCACATGTCGGAGCGAGCCACGCGACTGTGCAGCACGTCGCCCACAATTGCCACCTTGGCCCCTTTTAGCGACCCCATATGGCGTTGCATGGTGTACAGGTCAAGCAGCGCTTGCGTTGGGTGGGCGTGTCGTCCGTCACCGGCGTTGATGATGCCCGTGCGCTCCAGATGCTGCGCCAGTAAGTACGGCGCGCCGGAGTGTGAGTGGCGGATGATGATGAGGTCAGCGTGCATCGCCTGGAGCGTGAGCGCCGTATCTATCAGTGACTCGCCCTTCTCCGCGCTGCTGCCGCTGGCCGATATGTTGATAACGTCCGCGCTGAGCATCTTGCCTGCCTGCTCAAACGACACCCGGGTGCGAGTGCTGGCCTCGTAGAAGAGCGTCATCACCACCTTGCCCCGCAGCGTAGGCACCTTTTTGATGTCACGGTCCATGACCTCACGCATGCCGTCCGTCATCTCCAGCAGGGAGATGATCTCTTCTGGCGTGAAGTCGTCCAGGTCCAGTACGTGACGGCGTGGCGCAACCACGGCCGCAATTGGCGTGTCCTTAACAGGCGCTCGTGTGCTCATCTGGCCACACTCCTCTCTAGCTCCACCAATACCACTTGGTCCTGGCCGTCCACCTCTGTGAACTGCACCTTGACCTCCTGTGTCAGCGACGTTGGGGTGTTCTTGCCCACGTAGTCAGCGCGTATCGGCAACTCGCGATGCCCACGGTCCACCAGCACGGCGAGTTGCACCACCTCCGGCCTACCAAGGTCAATCAGCGCGTCCAGCGCTGCGCGTATCGTCCGTCCTTTGAACAGCACGTCGTCAATCAGCACAGCCCGCATGCCCTCAATGTTCACGGGCATGTTGCTGGGGCGCACGACAGGTTGTGCGCGACTCGTCAGGTCGTCTCGGTAAAGGTTGATGTCCAGCGAGCCGACTGGCACCTGTGCGCCTTCGAACCCGGCTATCGCCTCAGCGATGCGATGCGCCAGCGTGACGCCGCGTGTCTGTATACCGACCAAGAGCAGCCGCTCCGTGCCCTGGTTGCGCTCCACAATCTCGTGGGCCATGCGCGTAATGGCACGACGTATGTCGTCGGCGGAGAGAAGAACGGTCTGTTCAGGCATCAAAAAAACCCTCGCCTTTACCGGCAAGGGTTGCGTGTAGCTAGGTATGGCTTGTCCCTGTTGGTATCGGGACGCCTCTGCTCACGGTCCTTGCCAGCCTCACAGGACTGACTTAAAGGTCCACAAGAAAGTATAGAGCGTTAGAGAAAGAGGGACAAGGGGGGGGTTAGGCGAGTTCGTGGACTTTTACGCCCAGCGCTGCGGGCCGACTCGTGGGTGCAGGGGAGACACCCTGCCTAGCCAGCCAACCTTCGTTTCCTGTTCGACATGTAGTCCACCAGCACGTACTGCCCCAGGCTGTCAGGCGTCGTGTAGAGAGCGCGGCCGCGGTTGATGCGCGTCATCTGGTCGATGAAGTCCAGCAGGTAGTGGCTCGTCTCCAGCATGAACGTATTGATAGTGATGCCCTCCTGCGTACACCGCTTCACCTCCTTCAGCGTCTCCTGGATGGTGCGGTACGTGGGAGGGTAATTGAAAAACGTGCGGTCGCCCTCAAGGTGGGCCGTCGGCTCGCCGTCCGTAATCATAATGATCTGGCGCGTCGCATTCTTGTACCGCGACAGCAGCTTGCGCGACATCATGAACGCGTGTTGCATATTGGTGCCGGACACCCAGGCGTTCCACGTAATCTCAGGAAGCTCATCACCCTTGAGCTCAATCGCATAGTCAGAGAAGCCCAGAATGTAGAAAGCATCTTTGGGGTACTGCGACTTTATGAGCGCGTACAAGGCAAGTGCCACTTTCTTAGCTGCCGTGAAGCTCCCGAAAAGCCCCATCGAGCGACTCTGGTCCAGCAACAGCACCGTGGCTGCTTGCGCCGTCTGCTCAGTACGACGGACCTCAAAGTCCTCCGGCGTAAGGTGCACCGGCGTTCCCGTGCCAGACCGCAACACGCCGTTCATCACCGTCTTCTGTAAATCGAGTTCGAAGGCGTCGCCAAACTCGTACCGCTTCGAATCGCCCGTGTTCTCGCCACCCGCGCCGCGCTCGTGGACAGCGTGATCCCCACGACGGCTCCTAGTTAGCTGTTCGAACAGGTCTTTCAGCGCCTTCTGCGCAATCTTGCGTATGCCGTGAGGAGACAGAGATAGCTTGTCACCCTTCATTTGAAGGAGACCCGCCTCCTCAAGTCGCTTGGCAAGCTGTTGGAGGCGTTCCATCTCATTGCGGGCCTCCTCGCCAAGCTGTTGCTCCACCTGGTCAAGGTCTAAGTCCTCCACGTTGCCCTGGCGCATGATTTGCTGAATCTGGCGCTCAAGGTTGTCCATGGCCTGCAACTGCGACATCACGTCCATGGCTTGGTCCAGTGTCACGTCCTCATTCCCCATGAAGGGGTACTGCTGGCCGAGGCTCTCGCCTGGAAATAGCTCGCTCATGTTCATCGCAAGCTCCAGCATCTGCTGGGCGGTGGCGTCGTCCATGGCAGCGCTCATCGCGTCAAACAACTCCTGCCGTTGCTCCGGTGACATGCTGTCCAGCAACGACTGTGCCTGACCCATCTGCTGCCGCATCATCTCCATCAGCTCGTCAAAGGACTGTGGCGGGTTGTCTCCAAAGGAGGAGCCCCACTTGTCCATGAAGCCCTCAAAGTCAGGCTCCAGTCCTGACATCTTGTCCCGCATCATGTTGTTGAGGTTCTGGAGCATCTCACCCATGGCTGCCATATCTTGCTGGCTCATACCCTGGATGCGTTCCTTCATGTCCTTGGTCACGTTCTGGAGCATCTGCTGTCGCAGCAAGTCCATGAGTTTCTGGAACTTGTGCTGCGCGTCCGGGTCCATGAAGTCATATTCCTGGAGGTCCTTGATGGCGCCGGCCATGTCCTCAGGGAGGTTGTCCAACTTCTCACGGTTGCGGCTCGCACGTTCCTGGAGCATGTTCATGAGGGGCGCTTGCTCCGCCTGTTCCTCTGGTGATGCGCTGTTGAGTTGCTCCCGCGCCTCTTCAAGACGACGGTCTATGCCCTCACGCTCTGTCTTGAGGACATCAGCAAGACGCTCCTTGAGGTCGTTGGCCACGGAGTCCAGGTTGTAGCGTTCAAGCTGTTGTTGGCGTTGCTTGCGGAGGCGCTCCATGAGGTCACGGAGGCCGGGAGTCTGGTTGCCTTGGCGGTCTTGGAAGCCGCGTTGGAAGAGGTTGCGGAGGGCGCGTTGGACATCACCATGGGCAATGAGGTCGTCAGCCATGGCCTCCATGACGGCGTCTTCATCCAAGTCCCAGGGGTTCTGGGAACCGTCCCAGCGTGTATAGCTGTAACGGGAGCCGAATTGCATGAGGGCATGATACCACGCAAGGAAGGTGGCCCTGGCGCTGGTGGGTCAGAGCCTCGCGTGCTTAAATCACCGAATTGGCAGACATTGCCCATTTATGCGATTAGCCATCTAATCATCAGCAAGCCTGCCGCACCCAACAGGAGATATCTGCCAATCAGTAGTGCCCAGCGAGGTGAATGACTCGAATTCATGGCAGCGAGTAACTGCCCTCGGGGAAGTCGCCAGGCGAGCAGTGCTGCACCGGTGATACCGGCAGCGACCACCACTCCGGATCCAGCGACCGTGTCTATCACGTCCAGGAACGGCCTTCCGTCAACCATAAATCCCACAGATGTAAAGCTGAGAGCGGACGGAACTGCAAGAAGTGTAACCGCGGCCACTACGATTACAGCGGCCCGTGTGCGTGACAGATGAAATTCATCTCGGACTGGGGCGAACGCAACCATCATGCCACCAGCGCAAGACGTGAAAGCAGCTAAGAACAGGAGCAAGAAAAAAGCAATTCCGATGAACCGACCGCCACTCAAATCAGCGAAAATCGCTGGTAAAGCTTCAAATGACAACTGACTTCCAGTATCCGGGGCAATTCCAAAAGTGAACACAATGGGGAATATCATCAGGCCCGCAGTGATGGAGATTGCCGAATTGGTCACAGCCACAGCCACCGACGAGCTAACGATGCTGACATTCTTAGGAATGTAGCTTCCGTACGTCATGATGAGGCCTTGACCTATCGAGAGTGAATAAAACGCCTGGCCAGCAGCCATCTGCCACGTCTTGGGTTCAAGGAATGACTTCAGGTTGAAGCTGAAGTAAAAATCAAGAGCCTGTCCTGCTCCCGGGAGGGTTAGTGAGTAAACCGCCAACCCCACCATCGTCACTACTAATACGGGAAGGAGGAACATGCTGGTTCGTTCAATTCTGCTAATACCACGGAGTATGACTATTAGGACAAGGACAGCTACTAGCAGGTACAGCCATACCGAAGCAAAGCCAGAGGTGAATTCATCGAAAGGCTTTATATCTCCACGGACGGCGTCAATCGCGTACCCAAGTGTCCAGCCGGAAATTACGAAGTAGTAACTCATAATTCCAAGCATCATGGCCACCAAGAACCACCCAATCCATGGTCCCCAGGTTGCGTTGATTCTTCGAAACGTACCTACTGGCCCTCGGTTCGTCAGAGAGCCCGAGCCGGCCTCAAGTATGACCAGCGGTATCCCTACCGCCAATATGCAAATGAGATAGGCGGCCACGAATGTGCCCCCGCCATTCTGGCCCACCATGTAAGGGAACCGCCAAATGTTCCCTAAACCAACCACTCCCGCAACCGACGCGAAAATATAAGCACGCTGCGTCGTCCACGTTGAGCGGGGTGGTATGCCGTCGGAGGGTAGTGCGATATTCATAACAGAGTCCTACCGCAAGCTAGGAGCAGACGTCAGCCAGCAATTATGTGATTTTCGAAGGATGAACACGAGCAAATAGAGAGTACCAGAACGGAGATGACCATGAGCGCCGCTTTGGTTGTACAATGCGCCGCGCATCGCTATCCAACCATTGTTTGAGGAGGCTCCTCATGTCCCTGGCAGACCGGATTCCCATAGGCGTATCGTCTGGTCAGATATTCCCTGACGGCAAGGTGGATATGGAGCAAGTGCGCTCCCTGGCCGTGCGGGCTGAGGAACTGGGCTACGACAGCCTCTGGACTCAGGAGCAGGTCTTTGGCAACGTGCCGTGCATTGAGCCTCTGAGCTTGCTGACCTATCTGTCAGGCATCACTACCAAGGTGCGCCTGGGAGTGTCAGTGCTGGTTCTGCCCCTGCACAACCCCGTGCGGTTGGCCAAGATAGTGAGCAGCGTGGACCAGTTAACCGAAGGGCGGCTTGAGCTTGGCTTGGGCATTGGCGGCGCGCCCGCAATTTACCCGAAGTTGAACCTGACAGCGGACCGTCGTGTGCGGCGCTTCGTGGAGGGACTGGACGTCATGCGGGCGCTGTGGACTGAGGACGCTCCCACGTACGACGGTGAACTTTACAAGTTGGCGGGCGACCCCATGCAGCCGAAGCCTGCCCAGCAGGGTGGCCCTCCGGTTTGGTTCGGGGCTCGTCATTCGGACGCGCTCCGTCGCGCAGTTCGCCATGCCGATGGTTGGATGGGCGCGGGCTCATCAACCTCAGAGGCCTTTAAAGAGGGCGTGGTGACCGTGCGACAGCACCTTGAGGATGAGAAGCGGGACCCCGCTACGTTCCGTATATCCAAGCGCGTGTACATCGCTGTCGATAACGATGAGGCCCGAGGCGAGCGCCGTTTGCGAGAGTGGTTTGGCCAGTATTACGGCAACCCGGACAACGCCACGAAGGTGGGCGTGTGGGGTACTCCTGAACACTGTGCGGAGCAACTTGAGGAGTTGGTGGATGCTGGCGCTGAACACCTGTTGCTGAACATGGCCTTTGACCTGCCGGAGCAAATAGAGGCACTGGCGGAGATGACGGGGCTGAAGCGTTAAGGCAGATGGGTAGCTAGAATAGTGCGCGGCCTACATAGGCCCACGGAGGTCACATGACTGAGGTTACGATTACTGTCAACGGTGACACCCAGACCCATGAGGTGGAGCCACGCTTGTTGCTGGTCTACTACCTGCGTGAGGTGCTTGGACTTACTGGCACCCACGTTGGCTGCGACACCAGCCAGTGCGGCGCATGCACGGTGATGCTGGATGGACATAGCGCTAAGTCCTGCACGGTGCTTGCTGTCCAGGCTGAAGGGGCTGCCATCACGACCATCGAGGGGCTGGCGAAAGACGACAAACTCCACCCTGTACAGGAGGCCTTCTGGGAGAAGCACGGGCTCCAGTGCGGGTACTGCACCCCTGGCATGATCATGTCTCTGGTGCAGCTATTGCAGGACAACCTTTCACCCTCTGAGGAGGAGGCGCGGCACGCCATAGCGGGCAACATCTGCCGTTGCACTGGCTATCAGAATATTGTGACTTCTGCGCTTCACGCTGCCGGTAAGCTGCGCGAGTTAGAAGAGCGGGTGTCGCCATGATTCCTGCACAGTTCGAGTACGCCGCGCCATCGTCATTAGAGGAGGCGCTGTCGCTTCTCCGCAAGAACAAAGACGACGCCAAGTTGTTGGCGGGCGGTCACAGCCTGCTGC
>Ga0302135_10001579_pt1 | contig 13752 bp, 18 predicted proteins | sample CBN3_surface_MG_FD_203119 | JGI IMG/M metagenome (GOLD analysis project Ga0302135, IMG submission 203119) | Marine microbial communities from Western Arctic Ocean, Canada - CBN3_32.1 | ecosystem: Environmental > Aquatic > Marine > Oceanic | place: Canada: Western Arctic Ocean | collected...
GGAGGCAGCGAAAGTTCTTCAACAATTTCTGTATTCTGAATCGACATTGCTTCATCAATGCTTTTGCCCTTGACCCATTCTGTGGCCAGACTTGAACTTGCAATTGCGGATCCGCAACCAAAAGTTTTGAACTTAGCATCAATAATTTTATTATTATCGCCTACTTTAATTTGCAGTTTCATTACATCACCACATTCTGGAGCACCCACAAGGCCAGTACCGACCCTATCACTCCCACTATCCAAACTACCAACATTGTGTGGGTTTTCATAATGTTCTATTACCTTATCTGAGTATGCCATGTGATTCCTTTCTAATCTAAAACCAATAATATTTATCGCCTATAAAAAAATTTTGAGTAATTCTAAATTTCTCTAAATAATCTTTGTACTTTATTTCACTCGAATGCGGAATTCTTTGTTGATATAATACCATAGTATTTGGTGCCATTTTTGATTCATACATAAGTTGACCATCAACCGATTTGCTTGTATAAAATCCTGTTCCTCCGGCACATTCGTCTGGTAAATTTAAATACACAAGGCCAGCAAAGTAACCATATAATCCCGGCATCTTATCTGTATGAGGCAATAACGATGCTAACGGCGCCTTGTTGCCTGCATTTTTTTGAATATGCTTTGTGTTTATTATACCAGTAACAAATGGAAAAAATATCGGTTTAGTAAAACGACCGCCCCATTCTTCAGAAAAATGTTTTAATAAAACATTGTTTATTAGTGTCCACAACGGAGTTTGATCGCAAAGATAACTACCTCTATAACCTGGATAATTTGTAACATCCTTGTGTAAATCTTGAGAAAACATACAAGGAAGTTCTAATGCAAATTGTCTTACAGAAACAAAATCGTCATATACATCTGGTACTTCAACTACTCTGAGAGGAAACCGATCTTCTATATCTATATCAATTATTTTAATGTCACGTTCTTTATCTGTGTCAACATTAAAAATATTGCTATCAATAATTGTTGGTATAGATGGTCGTTCTATCATTTCTATTATTCATCTACATTGAATAGGTCTTCGCCCCATTCTCGATGGCCTTCACGCCAAGCCATATTAGTTTGTGTTTCGCGTACTTCTACTCTATAACACCAAAGCCTTTCGGCTTCTCCTGGACCCCACATATCAGGAATGAATACTCCATTCATATATTTGTATAGCATAGAAGAAAGGCCTTCACATCCAAGTTTTGGCAATACAGTAAGTTTTGCTATTCCTGCTTTTTCTAGTTGTTTATAAAGATCCATTTCTGGTTCGTCTTCTGCTACTAATAATGTATGATCGAATTGCTCATCTAAGAAACTTTTAAGTTCTCCTATCCCACCGTAATCTGCAACCCAATTCCTAACATCTAAATGATCTGTACCAAAAAAGAATCTCATAGTAAAACTATAACCATGAATAACATTACAATGACTATCCGCCTTGTATTGTCTATATGCACACGGAAACTTGTCAACGTATTCTTTGGTGCTATTGTATTTGTATACTCTTGGTTGTTTATTCCCTAAAATAATTGAACTCATGTCAACTCTCCTATTTGTTTTTTCTTTTACAAATATATCATTACAACTATTTTACCTAAAATAGCGCCTGAAATAATTGCAAATAAAATTAAATATAATCGCCACATTTATAAACCTAGTTGAGCAAAGGAAGCCTGTACACCTAATATTTGATTATAACAATCATATAAACTATGATGCTTTGCAGTTTTTGGAAGTTTCATATCTACTAGGCTATACAATGTTCTAGTGTCCCGTATTTGCCAAAATTTCCACGGATTGCCTCGTTGTAATATTCTATTTATGGTTTCTATAATCATTATATCAAATATAGAACCATGGGCCCAAAACTGATCACATCCTTTGCAAAACATATAAAAGTCTTTAAGTACATCTGCTATATCACATCTATCCTCAGGTGCAAATGCTTCTGCTTTGACTTCGTCGTCTTGTTTTGCCCACCATTCTAATGTGGGGTCATCTGTTCGTAACCCTATTTTTGTACATGATTCAGGATCAACTCGTCTGTAAAAATGTTCCATTTTAAATGGATCTTTTTCTACATCGTTGTCTGTTGGCCTGAAACGTATAGCCCCAAACGTTAGAAGTACTGCATCGGGTCGAGTACTAAGACACTCGAGGTCTATCATTAAATGATTTTTCATACATTTATTATAACATAAACAATTAATAAAGTCAAATTGATTCGTACCATTCTGTTAAAAAATCATAATGGTTAGGAAAAGTTTTTATTACATTATCCATTCTATTTGAATGAACATCTAATACCATTTTAGAATATTTTATAAAATCATCGCTGTATGATCTTTTTATATTTTCATAACAGCCAAGGCCTTTTAATAACTGCCACCAATGGCCTGCGGCAAATATTGGAGAATTGGGTTCAACAAACTGAAAACCTGGCATATCTTTCATCATTATATCATGAAATGCGGCTTGGGACAACGGACCATCTTTTATTGCATTATATATAGGTACGGCTTTATCTAGCATAGGCCTTTCTTTTATTTCTTTCCAAAATTGTGTATCATTTTTTGGAGCCATTCTATAATGCATATATATAAAATTTGCCATTTCGTCTACTTGCATACTAAACATTTTGCTTATATGAAATCCCATACTTTCATTGTACATATTTTGCGTTTCATATAACATTTTTCCTAAGTTACCTATTGCAATTACAGTAAATGCCAAATTAGTTGCTTCTAATGGTTCTAAGAATCCTGCCGAAAGACCTACCCCGTATACATTTTTAAATGCTATTGATTCTCGTGTTCCTGTTTTAAAAGGTACATGTTTTACTGGAGCGTCCCATTCATTTATTTTTGTTCGTAGTTCTTTTTCTGCATCATCTTTATCTATATATTTGTCACTATAAACGTATCCGTGTGTTAAATTATCATATGTAGGTATTGTCCACATCCATCCTGAATCCATAGCAGTAGATTTTGTATAAGGATGGCATTCTTTTTGTGGATCGGTATATTTTTTTCTTATTGCTATGGCATTGTTTGTTGGTAAAGCATCTTGTATTGAATGCCACGGACATTTATATATAACATCAAATAAAATAGAATGAAACCCCGAACAATCTATATATAAATCTCCTAAAATATTTTCTGTTCGATCTTCTAAAATTAACTCTTTTACATACCCTTCTTGATCTAAATTTGCATCCACGACAGTATCAAAGACCTGCGTTACACCAAGGTTTATACATTCTTGTTTTAGAAAATCTACTATTGCAACATTATCCCATTGTACTGCATTAGGCGGAGGGGAGGTATGTCCATTGAGATAGTTAAATCGTTCTTTCCCCAGTTTTGGCGATTTATTGTTTATTGCCATTCTATGAGGAGGAAACCAATTGGACCATTCTTTTGCAGTCATGCCCATTGCCATTGCGGCATCATATGTACCAAAAGAACCATATTCTGTTGTATCTAATATGCTAAATGCCGATGATTCGCTATCAACCATAAACGTATTATCGGGATTCCATCCTTCAAACATCGTTCCCATTTTAAATGTAGCATTACATTTTGGCATCCAATCTGTTGGTTGGTATCCTGCAAAATCTAAAAAAGCAGTAACCGCCGGTTGAATGCTTTCGCCAACTCCTATGGTAGGTATTTTTTTAGATTCTATTACTGTAACATTATATCGTCTTTTTAATAAAAATATGGCGGCAAGCCATCCTGCGGTTCCTCCGCCTACGATTACTATATCTTTTATTTTTATATCTTTCATATTAATTTAATAATTTGGAACTAGGAATAAGTTCAGATAACTCATCTTGGTCACCTTCGTATACCTCTACGACTTCTCCATCGTCCCCTAATTTTGAAACTGAAATTGATTTTTCTACTGAGTTATCTTTTAACTTTTTTACATCTAATTCGAAAAGGATATTATCGTGTGTAACAAGTTCTATATGTCCTTCTTTAATAAAATCGTCTGTTTCGGATTCATTTTCGATATTATCAGTAAAAGTTTGTATTACTTTTTGAAGTTCAAGTAGTATATCGTTCATAGAAGTTTTAATATTATTGAAACAGATGGATCAGAAAGCCAAAAAAGACGTTTAACATTTAACCGCCCTAACTTAAATTTTTTAAGGGTGTTTTTTTGAGCTCTCCAACCTTTTCTACCTAACGTTCTATTTAGGTAATGAACAATCGAATAGAAATGATCTCTATCCCGTATATTCAAAGATACGGCGACATAATCTTCTGTGTCTACCGTGTAGGTTTTGCCTTTCCTTAATTCTTGCATACCGTACCTTTCAGTATATTAAAAAAATAAAACATGTAATCAGAGGTAGTATTACTATATACTCAATTAAGAACGAAGCAAAATCTTTTTGTTTATAACCGTATCGCGAATAGGTTACCGTTTGTTGATTTTGCACTACTGAACCGGTTACGATTATTTTTCAACATGCCGTTTTATCAACAGCAGAGGTCAATAAGAGCGAACCGAACTTTGTTATATACATTCGTTTGTTATATACATTCAAGAGGCGGACTTTATTGTCATATAAAACACATCTTGATCAAGTCTATTACCGTTACAGCAACGTAATTGATTAGATCAGTTCTTCCTGTTTGTGTGACGATATTTGTCCGCCTAAAATTATTTATCGCCTAAGTACTCTGTTAACTCGTAAACCTTGTTATTTGGGCCAGAAAATAAATATTTTCCAGTATCTTTATCTAACCTGGCACCACTCATCATAGGATCGTCGTCTAAGTTAAATGATATTGCTGTTCTTCTACCTGGGCCTTTAAATGGATATGCTAAATGGCCTATCGAAGATGGAAATAGCACTACTAACCCTGGTTTCGGAGTTACATAATATGATTTGTTTATTTCTAATGTTTGTTCATCATATACTCCATTGCTTAATAAATGTAACATACCATCTGGAAATGTTTCTTGATTAATACCATCGGGCACTTCTAAAAATAAAACAGCAGATAACGCAGAATTAGGATGGGTATGCCATGCTTGGTAATCTCCTTCCATATATCGTACTATCCATAAATTTATAACATCAAATCTTCGCTTACCTACCCAAGTCGAAATACCCATATTATGATGCATTTCAACATACAACTTTCCTAAATGATCGAACAATTTTTTAACGTTCGGGCCTACACGGCCCCATTCTTCATCGTCATATGCATGAGGATTAGTACCATTTGACAGTTTTATACTACGTTGGTATGTGTTATATGATGAAGTATTACCTAAAGAATTTGTTACATTGTCGTCGTCAGATATTTTGTCTGGCATTCGATTATTTAAGTCTAACAGATACTGAAACTCCGGTTCGTCAGATATATCAAAGGATGAAATATTTGTTTGAAATATATTATGTGCTTGTATTTTCATGTTAATACCATAACTTGGGTTCTCATTGGCGTATCTAAATATGCCTTAGGAAATTTAATTTTATGAAAATATTCTCCAGGAAATAATAAACAACCATTTATTTTAGCAGGTATAGACTGAATTAAATCATATTCCGGTAATGTATGGTGCTCGTCCCAGACCGAATTACTTAATTGCAGTCTCTTTAAATGATTAATTGTATCTCCTATTCCACTATAATGCCAGGATTCATAATAAAATAATTGAGATAAAATATCCGTATCGGTTAGATTTTTTCCTGTAAGTTTCGATAAACCGTCTGCGCCATCTGACATAGCTTTATGTTTCCAAAATTCAAGTTCTGGTATCTCTTTAAATTTTGGATCAGTATTAAAATCTAAAAATACAATACAAACAAAACTATTCTCTGGTAACCATTGGGGTCGATTGGGATGATTTTGTAATTTTAATCTTTTAGATGTAGGCAAATACTCATTAAAGAATTTATCTTTGCTAAGTTGGTCCAGAAATATTGGTCGGTTAGAATATGTGTCTGCTAGTGAAGAAGCATTATCATATGATCTTGGTAAACATTCTTTCATATCTTTAACCCATGTTTTTGCTTCTTCCCATGCGGCAGGATCAGCAATAGTTGATGCCGCAAGGCATTCTTCACCTTTTTCAAAACATTCATCCCAATAAGCAGAAAAAACATCATCATGATATGCATTCCAAGCAGTAACATGATGTTCATAATCCCAAAAAGTAGAACTAATACATTGACTTTCTGCACTACTTATATCTTTATTGTACGTTTCTTTAATAATAGGTTTAAGTGCAGTTACTATTGTGCTATCAGAAGTAATATCTGATACAGTTCCTGCAGGACTTTGGGGTAGCAAACGAGGATATAATCTATTTTCCATCTCTGGTTCTAAAACTAATCGTTGACCCATTTCAGATTGTAATTTATCCGACTCGCACGAATTTTTTAAATATTCGTCATTGTATCTTGGATAATCTGAATCTTGAGTATGATTAGGGCACCTAAGTCTTAATTCTTTTAAATCTTCGTAAAAATCGTCAAAAGATAATGCAACATTATCTCCAATAACATGTCTTGTGTAATCAATTGTTTTTATTTTCATAAGGCAGTTTTTCTATTCTTTTATAATTTTTGCATGGTCGGAATTCTGGTATTCTACTTCCACCAATTCGTCTAAACTGGATATTGGGAAAGGAATGAAAGGTCCAGAGAAGTTGTTTTTTGGTAACAGATTCCACTGTAAAATGTTGTATGGTTCCTCTTCTAGGATAGTGGATTGATCCTTCATAAATGTTTCTATATCCTTCCTCTCCGCCAATGTCAAATCCTATAAGATATATTATTTTTGGTTCTTGCGTTGCGGCATACAAACATGCTAATGCACCACAATTCCATTTTTTCCAATTATTGTTTATTTTAATATGTGTCGCCGAAGGACAACTATATTTATTCGGTGAAATTACGTTGTGGGCTGTTGAATAACCGCTAACATGAATTTCATTACATATTCTATCATCTACACAAAATAAAATATCTGGATGGAATTCTCTATATATAGCATTACATCCGTATACTACATAATCTTTTTTTAGTTGCCAAAGGTTTATATTTTTTCTACTAACACCATTGCCGACAACTATAATATTATACGGTTTCAATTTCTACGTTTAATGGATGGCCTTTTGATCTTGCTAGATGTGTAGTTTCTAGTGCTTTTTGTTCTGCTATTTCATAAAAAAATACTCCAGCAATTCCTTTGCCTTTTTCATGTATATCAATCATTATTTTTTCTGAGGCGGCTTTAGTATGATGAAATATAGCCATTAATGCTTCAACAACAAATTCCATTGGGGTAAAATTATCATTAACAAAAATAACTTGATATTTTTCTGGTTCTTTTATATCTTGAACTGTTTCTGTGTCTTTTTCTATAATTGCTTCGACTTCAATTTCTGACATAAGCGACTCTTTTTTTTGTATTTAGTTGGAATAGATGCGATGCATAATGGTGCATCGCATCTAAGTTGCTTAATTAACCGTGATAGGAATTTCCCTAGGCTTTTCTGCCTCTGGAATTTCTTGTTCCAACTCTATAGTTAACATGCCGTTTTTAAGAATTGCATCTTTAACGAGTACATGTTCTCCCAAACGAAAAGTTCTCTCAAAGGAACGGTTAGCAATACCACGATGAACAAAATGATCTACACATGTCTTCTCGTCGTCTTTGCTTTCAATTTTACCTTTAACTGTAAGATTGCGTTCTTTTTGTGAAACTGTAATATCGTCTTCTCCAAAGCCAGCAATGGCCATTGAAATTACCCATTTACCGTCATCAATTTGCTCGATGTTATAGGGTGGATACCCAGTAGATGAATCAACATATGAATTAGAGAACTGTTCTAAGTCCCTAAACATTCTGTCCATTCCTACAGTAAATGGTGTTAACGATGTAATGAAATCGCCTAGATTGGCGGTTGTGAGATGTCTGCTAGTCATAATTTTCTCCTTTATAAGCAAGACAGAGGGAAGTTAACCCTAATGTGGCATTAACTTTCTCTTCATTATTATTTATAACTATTATAACAGGTTATAATAGAGATGTCAATAAGTTTTTTCACCTTCTTCGTATAATTTTTCTATATTTCTTTCTATACGACGAATAGCTTGTGCTTTCTTTCTACGTCTTTTATCTGTCGGCTTTTCATAAAACTGTTTATCACGACAGTCTTTTAAAGTACCTTCTGCGTTTACTTTTTTCTTTAGTAATTTAATTGCCCTATCGGCATTACCATTTTTTACTTCTATTGTTATCATTTTAATATTGCTACGATACTCGAACCGACAAACTTAGGCTCAGACACAAACTCTGTTTCAAAACTTTTTGCTAATCTGTCAAATAGTTCTAATCCAGATTCTTTATATATGTGTCGTTCTCGTCCCCTGAATCGCATTACAATTTTTACTTGATCACCTTTATCTAAAAACTTTTTAATCTTGCTTGCTTTAACTGCAAAATCATGGTCATCAATTTTTGGTCTAAATTGCATTTCTTTTAATTCAGTTCGACTTGCACGGGCATTTTTTGCCTGAGCTTTTTTCCTTTGTTGTTCTTTATATACGTATTTATTTAAATCAACAATTTTTGCGACCGGAGGATCTGCATTTTCGGATACAATAACAACTTCCAACTCTCGTTCTCGAGCCAGTCCGATGGCCCTTCTGGTTTCCATTACACCTAATTGTTCACCATTTTCGCCTATAAGCCGTAACATTGGATGGCTTATATAATTACTTTTTCTGTTGTTTCTTCCCGTAAACGATGAACGGTTCCTGTTGTTTTGTGATCGTGTCTTCATTTATTACTACCTTTTCTATACCTTTCTTTTCATATGTTGGTAAATTAAATTGCACATCTAATAATGTGTTTTCGATAACTGAGCGTAATCCTCTTGCGCCGACTTTTGTGTCATTACAAATTTTAACTATTTCTTCACATGCTCCGTGGGTAAATTCTAATTTAACATTATCCATTTCAAATATTCGTTGAAATTGTTTTATAATGCTATTTTTTGGTTCTATTAATACTTGGATTAATTGATCTTTAGTAAGTTCTTTTAAACCTACACGTATTGGTACTCGGCCAACAAGTTCAGGTATTATGCCATATTCAACTAAATCGTCTGGTTCAACAAAACTAAAATAATTTGTATCATCATGTGTTTCATCTATTATTGCACCAAATCCTATAGACTTAGTTTTGTTTAACCGTTTTTTAATATATTTTTCTAATTCTATAAATGCACCACCTAATATAAACAATACATTTTTGGTATCAATTTCAACTATCTCCGATTGGGGATGTTTTCTACCACCTCCCGGGGGAACACGAACTTCTGTTCCTTCTATCATTTTTAATAATGCTTGTTGGACACCTTCACCTGATACATCTCTAGTAATGCTTGCTGATTCCGATTTTCGTCCTTTTTTATCTATTTCGTCGATGTAAATAATACCTTTTTCTGCACGATCTATATCGTAATCTGCCGCCGCTAATAATTTAGTTACCAAATTTTCGACATCATCTCCTACATATCCTGCCTCTGTTACAGTAGTTGCATCAGCAATAGCAAATGGTACATCTAATATTTTTGCTATAGTACTTGCTAGTAATGTTTTACCACAGCCAGATGGGCCTAGCAACAATACATTAGATTTATCTAATTCTATGTCTGTTGCGATATGGTTGATTCGTTTGTAATGATTATATACTGCTACTGCTAGGACTTTTTTTGCTTCTTCTTGACCTATAACAAATTCATCTAAGTGGTCATAAATTGCTTGTGGGGTATAAACATAATGCTCGTTGATCTCACTATCTTCGTCATTAATAATATTAAAAGAAAGTTTGATACATTCGTCGCATATAAAGACACCATTATCTGGGCCTTGAATTAATTTTTTAACTTCTTCTCTAGTTTTTTGACAAAAACTACAAATAAAGTTTTTAGTGTTTTGGTTCATGTGGTGTATTAATCCAACTTACTTTTTTGCTTTTGCCGGATGCTAATGATTTTAATAATGCCCTCCCTTTGCTGACTAATGGTTCTAAAACTGTTTTATTTGTTTTATCCACCAACACTGGAACTGATTCTTCTTTTTCTAATTCTTTTGCTACTTCTTCTCGTACTTTCGGATCTGCTTGTTCTAATATTTCTTTTATTTCATTTATATTTTGCTCTGGTTCTTCTACCGGATCAACATGAATAATTCCCGCAATTCCGGGTTCATGCGATCGTACTGCTTTTCCTATCACAGGGTTTGGTTCATTAATTTCAACACCTCTATCAATAGATGCTTCAACAGTCACTTCTTGCTCGGGCCCAGAATCTTCCTTTGTTTCAGTATCAAATGCTTCTCGTAACTCGTTTAAACTAGCATATTCTGTTCTAATTTCGTCATCGTCATTCTCTTTTCGCATGTTTAACGGTTTTAATTCTATATGTTGTCGTATAGTCATATTTCCAGCAATAACTAATAATACTGCAAGGGGATCAAATACAAATATCAATAATAAAATAACTCCCCTAACTGCACTATCTAACATACCCACTGCATTATCGCCGTATATAAATTCTGCAATATATTTTACTGGTCCGACTTCTACTTCAAGTTCTCTATATGCTTGTTCTAATACTAACTTATCTTCTCTAATGTCATCAACTATATCTTGTTCTTTTTCAATAAATCTTTCAAGTTGAATAATTTTTGCATCAAGATCTTCTGTTTTTAATTGTGCTTGCTGTCGTAATTCTTGTATTCGTGTGTTAATAGTTTTAATTTGAGGTGCATATTCGTTACCTATTTTATTAAAGTCTGTACGTAATTGCTCGCTTATCTTTCTCATTTTATCTCGTGCAGTCCACGAAACACCTCTGTCTCTTTTACGTACTTTATCTATTGCTATTTCTTTTTCTGTTTTACCTGATTCCTCATCAACCTTACCATCGGGTCGTTGTTGTAATAAAGCCAAATCAGTTTTTGTGCGTTCTGCATATTCTGTTAATTTATTTTCTTGTACTACAACTTGTTCATCGGCTATTACCTTTAGTTGTGCCTTTTCATCTTTAATTCTATCATATATAATGTTTAATTGTTCTTGTTCAGTTCTGATAAGAAGATCTACTCTAACATTTTCTCCTCTATTAAGTCGCCCAATGTCATCATTCCATCGCTGGATTTTTGCATTAGATCTAACTAGTTTCCCTTCATGTACAGATATTTGGGCTATTTGTTCTTCCGATATTGCTGTTTGTTCTAAATGTGCTTTAGATAAAAAGCCAAAGATACCCATAGAAGTTATAAACATTAAACCTATAACTGCACTAGTAAGATATATTTTAAGAAACTTAGGTACTGTTTTCCAATAATTATAAAGCCAACTTGCTGTGACTAATTTACCTACTTCTAATACTCCGCCCATAATTGCAATAGCAAGAGCGGCTCCACTAAAAATAGCCATTAGTCCAACAATAGAATACCAAGCGGCCACCCCTGATATTAATAATGCTGTAAATAGCACAAACAAACCAAATATCATTCCAATAATGCCTCCGTTAATCCGATATCTAATATAGTTGAATTAAAATCTTGCCATGCACTTTGTACTAAGTTACTAGGCGGCAATTTATAATCATATCCTATAGGTTCAAAGTCAAATGAATAAGATATCCTGTCTTCATCTGACTTGTTTGGTTGGGTTCCGTGTAAAGCAACCGAAGGAAATATTACAAATTGTCCTGTTTTTATTTCCATTTGAATACGTTCTGCGGGTCCTTTATTCGGTTCGTATAATATACTATGGTTATGTGGATCTCCTCTATCGAACCAAAGATTTCCTTGTTTAGGTAATAAGTTAGGATAATATGCTGAGGAAAACATATGGCGAGCATGGTTATGTCCTTTAATTACATCGCCGGGTTTTGTTATTGTAGACCAACCTCGTTCTATATATAATGCACAATTACTCGGAGCTTTCAACGAAGCACCTATATACTTTGCATAATCATATGTACATGTCATAATTTTACCAAGCAATTCTTGTGGAAATCCTGGAAAATTATGACACCTGTTCATGATCCATGTGTGAGCTCCTATAAATGATTCATTGTTATCATTATATTTTGTTCTAACACCGGTCTCACCGCCAGGTATTTTCTTAAAAACATCTGCATTTTCTCGTGAAAATTTATCAAGAGTATATGCTCTTTTTGTTAACCATTGATTTACTGAAGGGGTACAATCTAGATCATATACGCCCACTCTATATCCGAATGGTTCGTGTATTTGTCTTTTAATAACTTGTTTGTTTGGTTCTGTCATACACTATGGTGAACTATGCGTTGCATTTACGATAGTCTCGGTACAGCCCATTTTTCCATATAATGTGGCTACATCCGTATCTAATATCGGTACTGTGATATCTTTTCGTGCAGTATAAACTTTATTAACAGATCCAGTTGATAGTTTATTGGGATAATAAACATGTCTCATTTGTGTGGTTGCAACACCATTAAAGGATATTCCTTCAGCGGCTAATCGTTTTACTGCCAATGCTCCGGTAGTATAAGTTGCAGTTGGATGAGTTGGTTGTTTTGCATATGTTACTGTAAATGTACTTGATGCTGTTGGGATACCTGTTGCCGCAGGTAATGTTTCACTATCAATTTCAAATCGTACAATTTCTTCTGTTTCGCCCAATCTAGCAAGCATATTATGAAATCGCATATTACTTCGTTCTACTGCTTCTGCTTTAGCATCCGTGTTTACGTTACCTGAAGCATATGCTGAACTATCTGCACTTGCGACTGTACCATTTGTACTAGAGGCAGACATAGTTCCTGTGGTAATAGCATATTCATATAGTTTAGGAGTAGCGGAGCCGTTAGCATTTGAGTTAGAAATATTTGTGGTGCTATTAACTGTTAATGGATCGTTTAAAAATGTTGCTCCGACATGGTCTTCGCCGGACCCATTTGTTTTACCTTGGGTCGAAGATCCGTCTGATCCGTATGCTGGGCTAGTTATTGTAAATCGTTCTTGTGACATTTATATTACTCCTAAGTATTTTAATTATTTATCTTCATTTGTAGGATAGCGGGTAGCAAAACCTTCTTTTATAATTAAATCATTTATGTTTGTAAGTTCGCCGTGTTCTTCTCTAACAAGAACTGTTCCAAGTATCCTGCCTACCTTACCTCGTTTATTTAACATTGTCTGGACTACTATTTCTTTAGGTAATATCTCAATTAATCTATTTTTCGATGCTATACCTTTTTCTCGTTCAACGCTATCGTGCGATTTAGAGTCAGGGGCATTTACTCCAAATAATTTGATGCGTTGGCCGATATGAACTTGAAATCCCATATCAATATCTGCATCAATTGTGCCTCCGTCTATAACTCGTACAAGCCGTGCTTTGTATTCGTACATTCATGTATCCTTTATAACTGTTCTATATACTTTAAAATTTTATTAATCAGTTTCCGCATAGTTTTGTTATCTGTATCCTCGAAACTTGCTAGATATGCTACAAAATTTATGCTGTCTTTTAGAATACTTAAATCACCCATTCTAAATGCATTTATGATAGTTTCTTTATCATGCCGACGTAATAACTCACTTGCTATGTTGTACGAAAAAGCTTCTACTTCGTCGGGTTTTCCTAAATAATCTCTTTCTGTTTTACCTTTTCCTGGTCCAGTATATTCCGATCCCGGATGT
>Ga0302135_10001580_pt1 | contig 13743 bp, 14 predicted proteins | sample CBN3_surface_MG_FD_203119 | JGI IMG/M metagenome (GOLD analysis project Ga0302135, IMG submission 203119) | Marine microbial communities from Western Arctic Ocean, Canada - CBN3_32.1 | ecosystem: Environmental > Aquatic > Marine > Oceanic | place: Canada: Western Arctic Ocean | collected...
AGTAGCCTCTCGGCCTTCCAAAGCGCCCACCAAGATCTAGTGTTGCCTTATGCGCGCATGGGTACTGAACAACACTGAAGGACCGAGCTCTTTCGAACTCGTCGATCATCCAACCCCCGAGTGCGGACCTGACGACGTCAGAGTTCGCCTGAAGGCATCCGGACTCAACCACCTCGACCTTTGGGTTTCGATGGGTCTGCCCGGCCCCAAGCACTTCCCACACATTGCCGGGGGTGACGGCGCTGGCGTTATCGACACCGTCGGATCGCAGGTTGTCGGGATCGAGGTAGGTGACGAGGTCGTGATCGACCCGTCAGTCGCCTGTGGCCAGTGTGAGCAGTGCGCCGAGGGAAACAGCGTATACTGCCGCAGCTACGCCATCCTCGGCGAGCACATCAACGGTACGCTTGCCGAGCAAGTCGTGGTGCCAGCTCGAAACGTCTCCCCTAAGCCCGCAAGCCTCTCTTGGGCTCAAGCTGGAACATTCGCTCTGACCACTGGTACTGCCCACCGCATGCTCACCCGAGCCCGCACCGAAGCAGGTTCAAAGGTTTTGGTGGTTGGGATCGGAGGCGGCGTATCTTCCATCGGACTGCAACTCGCCCTCAACATGGGAGCCGATGTCTGGGTGACTTCTCGGGATCCTGAGAAGATCGAACGTGCTGTGGCGATGGGAGCTCAAGGTGGATTCAACAGTGCCTCCGAGTTCGCACGGTCAATCAAGCAGGAGACCGGTGGCGTAGATGTGGTGTTGGAGAACGTCGGCGGGGCCACCTGGAATCAATCAGTGCGAAGTCTTCGTAGCGGTGGTCGGCTCGTGACTTGTGGCTCGACAGCGGGCTCAAAGGTTGAGATCACGGTCCCCTACCTCTTCTTCAAGCAATTGGAGATCATCGGTTCCAGCATGTACACGCCTTCCGAGTTCGCTGCAGTCTTGGAGCTTGTGAGTTCAGGGACAATCGTTCCGGCAGTCGATTCCGAATTCTCGTTCGACGCGCTTCCAGGGGCCCTCGCGCACCTCGAACAGGGGGCGCAGTTCGGTAAGATCGCGATGATGAGGTGAACTTTCCGTTCGCGTGATTGGGCTGTAACATATTCCGGCGCACAATTGGGGGCGTGGTGAAGTTGGTTATCACGCCGGCCTGTCAAGCCGGAGCCCGCGGGTTCGAGTCCCGTCGTCCCCGCCAAGAAGTACCCTCGTATTCCGACAGGTACTACTCAACGTCTGCAAGGGCGTCGAGGTCAGGTAGCTCAGCTGGTAGAGCACCGCTCTGAAAAAGCGGGGGTCGGCGGTTCAAGTCCGCCCCTGACCACCACAGGAAACCGCCAAGTATTGGGGGGGGTTCCATTTAGGTGATTTTTCCGATCAAGTAGCCGACGCTGCCGCTACCGGCGGTCGTGCCTGTGGTGGCGGGATCATTACGATCCCACTGGCCTCCGGCGGTTGACAGTTTGTCAAACACACCGTACTGTTTTACTAAATTCAGGATTGAGCGGTGGACATTTTCCAATGTCTAGCGCGCACGTTACGGCAACAACTAGGGAGATCGCCTTGGTACACGATCCGTATTGGGACCTTGTCCCTGAACCTCTCGAGCCAACAGTAGATCCATCGCGGACTGCGCTTTTGATCGTTGATATGCAATACATGTGCGCCCACCCCGAAGGCTGGATGGGTCGCCTTGGCGCCGATCAGGGTAAACCAGACCAGCTTAAAGAGCGCTTCGACTTCATCGAAGAGATGACCCCCAACCTGAAACGTCTGCTCGATCACGCGCGGAGCACTGGAATCGAGATTTTTCATATCCGCGTCGCGTTTCGTACACGCACCAGTCGGGATGCGAACTCCGACATGCAGGACCGGCTGGGCGGTACACCGCTTATCCCGCTCGACTATGACATCGTGCCCGCATTGATGCCACTCGACGACGAAATCGTGCTCGACAAAACCAGCGTAAGCACCTTCAATTCGACCTCAATCGACCAAATCTTGCGCAACATGGGTATCGACCGGCTCTGGATCACCGGGGTCGTCACCGAAGGTTGCGTCGAACTCACCGCCCGCGACGCTCGCGATCGAGGGTATCATGTCACGCTGGTGACGGATTGCTGTGCGTCCTCGAGCCACGCAGCGCATGATGACGCTGTGCAACGCATGACAGACGGGCAGGTGATCCGCGGTAACCTAGCAGAGGAATTGATTGCTCGGACACCCCCGAACCATGGCCAGGCGCGAACCACTTCGATGGCCTGATAGGGCTTGCATACTTCAGTAGCATGAAAATGGAGACGACTAAGGCCTACAGCAACAACCGGTAACCCTTGGCGCAAACTTCGTCGCACCATATGGATTGCCTCCGCCGCGCTAGCCGCCACGGCCCAAGCTCAGGAAGTTCCGCAAAAAGGCAGTACGCTCATCGTGGCCCGCCGACGTGAACCTTTGGGATCCGAAATTCAGCAACGACAGCGCTTCGCTCTGGGCACAAGGACAGGTCTTTTCGAACCTGATTATCAACTCGCCAAATGGAACCGCCGCCAAAATGTCGTCGAGATCGAACGGGTCGCGCGCAAGCGAGCAGGTGCTTACGCATACGGGTATCAGATCCCACCACGTGTCACCCGCGCCGCTGAGCGTCGGCGGCGCTAGCCGGTTGCAGTAACACCGACGGCGAGGTGAGCTTCGTGGGTTACCGGACCCTTGCCGATCAGCGGCAACGGCTGTTCGCGCAGGAGACCACACGATCCGGCATCACACTGCGATGACCGACACAAGAACAGCTGTCATATCAGCGGCTGTTTGGGTGTTATCGTCGTGGGCGATGGATGTCGAACTGATGCGAGAGCGGGTTGCGGCGGCGAGGGTGGCGCGGTTGGGGACCGTACGTGCTGACGGTCGTCCACATCTTGTGCCGTGCTGTTTCGTCCTCGACGGCGACACAATCCTCACGGCTGTCGATGACGTCAAGACGAAGTCGACACATGCGCTGCGGCGCCTGGCCAACATCGAACTTCATCCGGATGTCAGCGTGCTAGTGGATCACTATGACGAGGACTGGTCGACACTGTGGTGGGTCCGTATCGACGGCCAGGCCCGCATCCTTGACCCGACATCGCCCGACGCACGGCATGCCGTGCGTCGGCTGGCCGCCAAGTACGAGCCCTACCGTGTCCAGCCGATCTCCGGCCCGATCATCTCGGTCGAGATCACCCGCTGGGTTGCTTGGCCCTGACCGAGCCTCAAATACCCAGTACGCGAGCGTACTGTGCTCGCACCGGAAGCGCACGCCGTAACGCCGGGCCGGTTGACTGCTAGGAGCTGACACACCGATCGATGCATCGATCAGCTGGGGTCGTCGACGCGGTTGGCGGTGACTCACAGGGAATCGAGCGTCGAGAGGCGGGGGCGGCCACCTGAGCGGTAGTTGATCATCGACTCGTTGAGTGATGGTCTAGCGGGCTTTAGGTGGGCTCGAAATGGTGCCTACAAACAGCCCATAGATGTACACAGACCGCAAAAGGATACAACGATAAACAAGTGCAATAGTCCTAAGAATCGGGCTCAAATACCAAAATCTCATATTCCATAGGCTTAGTCGAAACAGGCCGATTCGCTCTGAAAAAGCGGGGGTCGGCGGTTCAAGTCCGCCCCTCACCACCACAGAAAACCCTTAGGGACAGGGGTTCTTCTTCCCTATTCTGAAACCGCCGTTCTCTGCTCAACGTCTCAAAGGGTTTTCTTTCAAAACGATATAGAAGCCGAAGGACCAACATGCCCGCGGAAACAGGGACGGCGAAGTCGAGAAACTCGTCCCATCCTCCCTGATGAGCCAAGATCATGACCATGGTTTCGAAGGAACGGGGAAGCACTTCACATCTGAAGGATAGGACAGCCTCATGGTTCAGCCATTTCGGGTCTTTCCCTACTAGGTTTTGGGAATGAAGGCCGTTGTATTCTCAGAACCTCAAGGATCACTCACAGTCGAGACGGTGGCCGATCCTGTCGCCCCTCCGGATGGTGTTGTGGTAGATGTCAAAGCCAATGGTGTCTGCCGGTCGGACTGGCACGCGTGGATGGGCCACGACCCCACCATCACCTATCCCCACGTACCAGGGCACGAAATGTCCGGGGTTGTTTCCGAAGTCGGTGACGACCTTCTCGGTTGGAGCATCGGCGATCGAGTGACGGTTCCGTTCTCCTGCGGGTGCGGCGCGTGCGCTGAATGTGATGAGGGGAACACCAACATATGCGAGAACGAGTATCAACCCGGGTTCAGTGCGTGGGGCTCGTTCGCTGAGAAAGTAGCACTTCCCTACGCTGCCACGAATCTGGTGAGGATACCTGACGACATCGACTTCACCACCGCTGCCAGCTTGGGATGTCGTTTCATGACAGCATTCCACGGCCTCACAAGCCGTGTCAACGTGCAACCCGGAGAATGGGTGGCGGTTCACGGCTGCGGCGGAAAGAACTTCGGGGGTGCGTTCAATGTCGGCCATGGGAGTTAAGGGTAGCCAACGGCCAGCTTCAGTGTCCCTGCCTACGGGTAGGGGCCCTAAAGGGTGCGCACGAGAAACCATTGTCAGCCTCCCCCGTGGATACGCTGGTCAAGGTCGCGGCGACTCACGTACCAGCGGGCACCAATCTTCGCACCCTTGAGCCCACCATTCCGAAGCAAAGTTCGGATATTGTGCTGAGTACGAGAGAGCAGGCGGGCCGTTTCCTCCACGTTCATAAACTGGTCACTAGGTTCCATATTCATTTCTCCTTTTGGTTACCACTCTCTAGATGGCCCTGGGTACTCGATGCTGACCGGCACCCCAGCCCTCCGGGCTGCCGGGATAAGGTGTTGCAGGTGCTTGATAGCGTCCCAAGCCTGGGAGCCCGAGCTTTTCGGGTAGCGGGGATCGGGTACGTGCGAATCGGTACGGTCCTGGCCACAGAACTCGTAGGTGACATCGACAATGATCAGTACTGGTCGACGACCGAGTTGAGGAGTCCTTCCATAGCCGCCCTTTTGGAAAGCTCGGTCGTCAGGCTCCTCGAAGAGTCGTCGGCCAACTGCAACCTCTTCTATGCGGGGTGGCTGGTTCATCAGGACACTGTGTCGTCTTCGACGATGTGGAAGTCATCGCCCGCTGGAATGTAGATCTCTATGAACTTTGCTTCCGATTCTCCAGGATTGCTGGTCCCATGAACGACTCCAGGGGGGATGAGGAGAATCTCGTCCGGCCCCAAGGTGACCGTGCGATTGTCCAGTCTGACCTCGATGGAGCCCTCCTGGACCCAATAGATGTTCTCGGCCTGCTTATGAAAGTGTCGAGGGCCGGGTCCACTGTGAGGTCGAAGGATGTTGCGATGGAGGTCTATCGAGGTCGTGCCCGAGACGTAGGGTCCGATGAGACTCGCGCTTATTCCGCGCTCGCCGCGCAATTCCTTGATAGGCGCTTCGTCGAGACGAAGTCGAAATACTTCCTGCTTGTCACGCATTTCTTGATTTCCTCGCTTCTGGATCTGTTAGGTCCCTGTGAGAGTACGATAAAACATCATACATAGTCACTATTGGACCGGATCTGCGATTGGGACAACCACCCTCGAGAGCCCGGGCCAAGGGTGCATCTGGCTTGGTAATTGCGTCTCTCGGCGCGGCTCTGAGGGAACAGATGTACTGTGACCTATGCAGGTGGCGAACAAGCTTCCGGTAGTACGGGCGGCTTTCGCCGAAGAGCTTCAATCTGGGGTACGCACCTCACGACGAGCGAAGCAGAAGACATGGACGAGTAACGAAAAGGATACATTATGGCAAAGACGATCAGGATCAAGGGCGGGACGATCCAAACGCCGACGGAGTCGATTGAAGCCGACATAATCGTCAAAGGCGATCGCATATCTGCACTAGTAGCCCGTGATGACGAAACGCCAGCATCGGAAGTCATAGACGCCACCGGAAAATGGATCCTTCCAGGCTTGATCGACATGCATGCACACACCCGAGTCCCCGGCTATGAGGCCAAGGAGGACTACTTCACAGCCTCCCAGGCGGCGGCCAACGGCGGTTACACCACGTTTGTTGACATGCCCAACGTCGAGCCACCCACCACGACAGTGGACCTTCTCAAGCAGAAGCGAGCGATCGCAGAGGAGCAGTCGATCATCGACTGGGGTCATTTCGCCGGCGCAACTGAGTTAGATCAGATTGAGGGCTTGGCCGCCGAAGGAGTCTCCGGTTTCAAGATATTCCAGGTAACGGGTGGGTACCCACATGACCCGCGGCTAGCCATCGACGATCCAGCCAAGCTGTACGCCACGTTCAGAGCGATCGCAGAGACAGGCCTGCTGTGCGTCGTCCATCCGTTTACGCAGTCGCTGTTCGAATACCTCTATGAACAGGAGCTAGCCAAAGGGCGCCTGCCGGATATTCACACGTTCTCAGACGTATACACGCGTGATGTTGTCTGGCGGACTGCGGTAGCGGTCCTCGTCGAGTTACAGCGTGAAACGGGAGTGCGTCTCCAGGTGGTGCACACGCACGCCGCTGGTAGCCTCCGCTTGCTCCGCAGTGCCAAACAGGACGGGCTTGCTATCAGTGTGGCCGTCGATCCGAAGTACATTCATCTTCGGGATGAGGACATCCAGACTCAGGGTGCCCGAGCCATTCCAGGTGGAGCGGTGACGAACGATGCTGACCGTATGAAAGAAATGTGGCGATCATTTGAAGATGGGACTATCGACGTTGTCGATTCCGATCATGCTCCACATACGTTGGACGACTTGAAGTCGATGGACGTGGATCCGTTGATGGGGGCCTTCGGGGCACCTCACTATGACCATATGCTCTCGGTCATGCTCACGGACGTTCACAACGGCAAGTTGCGACTTGGTCGTCTCGTAGCTGCCCTGACAGAGAATCCTGCCAAGCTTCTCGGGATCTATCCGAACAAGGGAGCGATTCAGCCCGGTTCACTCGCGGACATCGTCGTGGTCGATCCAGAAAAGGAAGTAATCCCATCGGATGATGAGATGTATTCCAAATCGGCCTGGACGCCGTATACGGGATGGCATCTCATTGGTGGACCTGTCCTCACGATGCTTCGTGGGGAGGTCATCGCACGAGATGGTGACGTAATTGGAAAGGCCGGGTTTGGCGAGTACATCGGCAACCAGCCTCTGGAGCCAGTATCACCTCCCCCGGGAGTCAGCCCGAGTCTCTCTCTGGCGCCTAAGGGCTGACGCCGGCCGGACCTTATTCGGGGCGGACTCCAGACTCGAGTTACTCATTCGTGGGAGCCACAAGGGTGGCTCCCACGAAACTGCGAAGAGTTGAGCCTCCGAAGTGGACCAGCCTGAAGGTAGTACGCCGCCCGGTGGACCACGCTGCGCATAGGCTGAAGTCCGACGAGTTTCGGTGTCGTGGCGGGAAACCGCAAAACGTTTCCAACATGCTGTCAGGAATGTTCGACAAAGGGCAGGTCAGCAAGATGACCCATGGAGTGTATTGTCTGCCTGTTCAGGGAAACAGTGAAGTTAGTGAAGATGAGAAAGAGAAGTTCACTAACTACATTGAATTCCCGTTAGAAGGGTTGTGAACCTGAGATACCACTCTCGTCAAGTTCACTAACTTCACTGTTTTCACCGACCCTACGCTCGTCGAAAAATTTGTTGGCTTGACCAGGCGGACAATGAGAGCAAGACACGCAGGATGAAAAACGACGCGGCATCTGAAACGGGCTGGCACGGTTGAGAATCGCTGGAAAGACGGCAAGGCGTGGAAGCCCCGCCCCTTCCTTTCACTCCGCGAAAATCCTTTGAATTGTGCAGGTTGTGATTGAATCGCAAATTATCGTGCCCACTTTCACTGTGTTGCGTCGGATTGGTCGGAACCGAGTGCATAGAGATCGATTTCTATCAAACAAAATGGTCTGTCGAGCCAGAGTCAGATTGCCCATGTGAATTCGGTCCTGACGGCGTTGATGACTGCTATTTTGGCAGCGGAGGGAGACAGGTGACGGAATCGAAAAATCGCAGTTCGACGGACGCCAAGCGAACCGGAGACCATGAGCCGCTGTTCATTGTCGACAACACGGAAGGCGGACGGAACGGCCTGGACTATCTGAGCGAATGGTGCGATCTCGCATCCTCCCTCGATATCGCCACGGGGTACTTCGAGATTGGAGCGCTACTGGCGCTCGATGGCGAGTGGCAGAAGCTCGACCAGATCCGAATTCTCATGGGTGACGAGGTCTCGCACCGCACCAAGAAGGCCTTCCTCGACGTGGTCACCCAGACGTCAACTTCCGCGCTCAACACCGGCCTCGAAGGCGAGAAGGGAGCGAACCCGTTCCTAACTGGGGCACCTGCAGTCGTCGAAGCTCTGCAGTCGGGCCAGATTGAAGTCCGCGTATACAACAAGGACAAGTTCCACGCGAAGGCCTACATCACCCACGGGAAGTTCGACGTGGTAGGTTCCCAAGCGCTTGTGGGCTCCTCGAATTTCACCGTTCCGGGGCTGACGGACAATATCGAACTCAACATCAAGGTTGAGAGCGGGGCCGAAGCCGCTCAGCTCCAACGGTGGTATGAGAGGCATTGGAACGATGCGGTGGACGTCACACCCGAGATTCTGAAAACTGTTGAGCGCCATACCCGCGAACACAGACTCCAAACCGCCCAACGGACCAACAAGCTCTCCACGGTCACTACCGAAAAGTTTCGTCGCCGCCGGGTTCACGGCAGTCACGATTATCTGAGAGACAACGGCATCCACCTCTTCGGGATGTTCCCTCGCGTACGCACCGAAATCGGAAACTCCCCCAAGCCTCAGCTCTTCAAAGGAGTCGACCGCCGTCCTTAGATCGTTTAGGCGAATCGGTACAGGCGAGTTCTCAAACATCCGCTCGAAGCGATCTCTCTCCCTCGCCAACTCCACCAAGCTTTTCTTTAGGAGTCGCTCTGCTTTTTTCTCGAGAGACAGATCCAACACACCGACGCTTACCCGGGCCAGGTCGGGTTGCCCGTCCTCGAGAGGAATGACCTGATGGACCCTGAAGACTCGATCGGCTCCGAAGTTCTTATGCAGCAGGTCCACGGTCATCGATAGAACACCCGTGGCGATGGCACCGAACTGCTCGGGAAACCCACCCGGCGCGTTTTCCACGAGCATGGCCAACATCACGTCTAGATCGATTTTAGAGTCCTGGAGGCCGAACTGCTCCCTTGCGGCCCGGTTCACAGCCTGGACTGTGGCGAGTTGGAGGCCCTCTCTCACTCTATCTGGGTGCGCTAGGAGATACCCGGTCACTCCCGCTGAGTCACTAACAGGAAGGGTCCCAATCCATCCGGCAACCGCGGTGAAGTCCAACTCCCACATCGCGATCGGAGCATCCTCGAACGACTTTTGATACCTCTTTTACTTCGCTCCGCCGCCTCCTCAAGGTCCCGAAATGGTGTGAGCTCCTTCAGGGCCAACACGTAGCTCCCCTCCGCGTCGCTTTCGATCATCGAGACGCCGATACGAACCGGGATCTCCGTTCCATCCCACCCTAGAGCGACCATATCCACCTCATAGGCCATGTCGACGGTCGCCGTGGAGGCTCGGCGGAATTGCTCCATCATCCCCCGGTGGCACTGCAGGAAGCGTTCCGGGATGAGCACGTCCACCGTCTCCCCGATTACCTCATCTGCCTCGAAGCCAAATAGGCGTTCGGCTCGTTCGTTACACATGATAATCCGGAACCGGGAATCAAACACAATGACGGCGTCAGATGTGACGGCAACAATCGCATCCCACGCACTCACGCTTCCGAAAGCCACAGCCTGCACTCCATCACGATTCCAACGGTAGTCGGGTCTATCCTCAATATAGGGGAAACGAACGGTCGGGCGCCGTATTTCTAAAAGATTCAAGACAGCTCGCTCCTCAAGAATTGAACGTGGGATACTTCGGGGCGAACACGCAGTCAATGTCCTGTATGCAGTGGACTTCACCTTCACCGAGGCACGTCCAACCGGCATTTTCGAGCCGATCGGGGGTCAGTCCTCCGGCGAGCGCAGCGCCCGCGGTTGCCATAACCATCAGCGTCGCTAGCGCAAGAATTCCAGAGAGATCTGAAATCCTATCCCAAGCGAACTCGTAAAGCTGTCGTCACTCCGCCAATAGGCATCGAAGGTGCTCCTCACATGCTGGGCTGGAACGCATGGATGGGCCATGCCATGTACTTGACGACAGGTGAGCTCTGTGAGAAAATTCTACTGTGCCAACGACCCAACGAGGAGCTGACGCCCCGAAATACGGTGTCGATGCCGTGGCGGTACGCCTTAGGACGTCCACCGATCGCTTCTCCGGAGCCAGATTGCCGGTTCCCCTCCCCTACGGTCTGATTGCGGCCTGCTCAACTGCCACGGCCTGGCTCACTAGTACCCGCCCCCTACAAGTCAGTGCCGGGACCCCTGCAGCGGTTTCAATCGGTAAGCCGAGGTTTGCCTACGCATGAGAGCGCCCTCTCCGGCGACGATCCGCACGCTCAGAGATAGCGTCGAGACAAAAATGGGTGAGCACATGGATTTGCTCCGGGAGCTCGTCATTATACCGAGCCACTCCACAATAGCTGGTGGGACGGAAGCCGTGGCGGCACTAGTTCTTCCCCGGCTCGACGCCCTCAACTTCAACGTCGTCAGCGTAGATCAATCACCTTTGAAAAATGATTCGGAGTGGATTGAGAAGATCATGATCCCAGACCAGCATCAAGATGACCTCGGGCCAACATACTGCGCATCGAGAGAGGGTGAATCCGACGGCACTGTTCTCCTCCTCGGGGATCTTGATACTGCTTACCCGCTAGATCAGCACGAAGCATTTCCTATCCGTCAAGAGGGTTCGCTCTTTTACGGCCCGGGTGCGGCCGATATGAAAGGCGGACTCGTCGTCATGCTGGCGGCTCTCGACGCTCTTCACAACACAGGAATGGCGACGCCTCCAATCGAGATTGTCCTTTCCGCTGACGAGCAGGCTGGGAGCCTGGGATCTCGACGCGTGATCTATGACGTCGCTGCACGCTGTCAGTGGACTCTCTGTTTTGAGTGCGCGAGGCGTGGTGGCCAGATCATGGCGGCCCGCGGCCATATTGGGATCGGCGATCTTACAGCTATCGGTGTCGAAGCTCACGCCGGAAGCGCCTATGCCGACGGTGTGAATGCAACGGATTATCTCGCACGGGTGATCCCGCCCGTCAATGCACTTACACGACTCGACGAGGATATCCTGGTTACCGTCACTCTTCTCCAAGCGGGTCGACGTAGGAGTGTCATACCTGATCGGGCATCGGCCGTTCTAGACATTCGAACTCCGTCACTCGATGATTGGCAAGAGACGGTCAAGCGAATAAAGGAAACGGTCGCCGAGTTTGGAGAGGGAATGGTGAGCGTACGGACTTATGCTCACCGCCCGGGTGTGCTCTGGTCCGCAGACACAGACGCACTCCTTGCTTTAATTCGGGAATGCGGGACGGGAATCGGTGTCGAAATCAACGCCTTCAGCTCTGCCGCGGCTGGGAGTACGGCGTTCGCTGCCGAAGGGGGCTCAATCGTGATGGACGGGATGGGTCCCTTGGGGGGCGGACTGATGACTCATGACGAGCATGTCGACACTAGGTCGATCCCCGAGCGCGCCGCAATCCTAGCGGGGACCTTGATGGGTCTCGCTAACCCAGAAGTGGAAGTACTTCCTCGCCGATGAGACCGATGCACTCTTCCCATGCATCAAATCGGAGACGCAGGTCGAAAACGAAGTGATCGCAACCTGCTTCCTCGTACGCTTTCACCTCCTCCACAATCTTCTCGGGTGGCCCTGCGATAATCGCACCATCGAGATGTTCGAGGTCGGTGATTTCACCTCCGTCTGGCAAGGAGTATCTACGCCGCGCCTCTTCAATCAGTCCGCCTAGGTCGAAGGCTTTCGTTGCTTCTTCCACCGACCTACCGGGACTGATGTAGGGAATCACTCCCGCTGGCGGTCGCGGCTTTCCGGCCTCTTCGGCGAGCGTTTCCATCCTCGCTATTCGTTTGCGGTAATCATGGCGCGGCATGCGGCCGGGAATCCATCCGTCGCAGTACTCGATTGCTCGCCTGACCGATGCGAGGCTTGTCCCCGAATACCAAACCGGAAGGTCCCTTCCGAAGGGAGTGGGCCTGATCTCGGCGTCTTCAAATTGGTAATAGGTTCCACTGTGATTGACGACTTCACCCGCCCATAGCTTCCGGAAGATCTCCACCTGTTCTTCGAGGACGACCCGGCGGTCCCACCCCCCCATTCCGACGATTTCGAACTCGTGATCGAAGCTTCCCAGGCCAACTCCGGCGATGATCCGGTCGGAACCCGCAATCTTTGCAAGCGAACTAAGGAGTAGGGCGGTTTGGATAGGGTGCCGGTGGGGTATGAGACATCCGGTGCCGAGTTTGACCCGTTCGGTGACCGCGGCCACGCCGGCCAAAGCCACCAGCGGATCGATAAACGTAGCGTCTGGGCCCTCGTGATGGTGGGGGCGGAACACGACATGATCTCGAACCCAGACGGAATCAAACCCGAGGCGCTCAGCATAAGATGCGCTTCGCAGCAGGGAATCTCGGTTCGCGTGTTCTCCGAAATGGGGAAGCAGGACTCCGTACTCCTTGGGGTGACTTCTTTCCGCTGCCATCGTGACGCCTACTTTCTCTCAAACACTCGTTGTGGGTGCTGCTTCGGACCCTCTGATTGTAATCGGCGCTGATTGTAATCGGCGCGCCGCGGGCCTACCTGCTACAGGATCGCTGGTCGGTACTCGAAGCAACCTAAGCCAAAACCACTGATCTTCGGCCTTCCCATCCTCAGCGGTGATCCCAATGTCATAAGGTCGTACCAACCGATCTGCCGGTGACCTTCCATCCCCGGTGGGGCTTCGGTCGACCCATGTACTCAATCGCGGCGACCTCCGGCGGAGCTTGCCCTCCGGATCAACGAGCACACCGGGGGCGACGACCGACCGATTCACAGGCCGTTCACTCGGCGGGTTCGAGGCGGACAAAATCCGCGTTCGGAGGCGTATAGATTTCGAGAATCCTCGCTTCGGTCTGGCCGGAATTCCAGACGGAATGGGCTACGCCCGGCGGTATGAACACTGCACAACCGGCATCGACGAACACGTCTTCATCCTCAGTTCTAAGGCCAAGGTTTCCCTCGAGCACGAAGTAAATGTTTTCTGCGTTTGTGTGCAGGTGATACGGAGCGCTCGCCCGTGATCCAGGCTGGAGAATATTCATGTGCATGTCAAGATTCTTGGCACCGACCGCTGCGTCTACCAATCGAAGTGACCTACCGCCTGGCCGAGCCATGGGACGGGTTGACGTCGTCGATAGATCGACCACGGTCAGGGTCCGGGGTTCCTTCTTGTCCGCCACGCTCGCCTCCTTCTTGTTACTTTCGCACAATTATTTGTCCAAAATATTGCTGGCTGCACTCCAAGGCATTAGGCGCCTCTGCAGTCTCTTCATAACGGACACCAGGATGAGGCTCTCAGCCACGATGAAAAAGAGTGGCACCATGACTTTGGCTGGCTGGTACGAATTGGAGAACTGAACGATCATCCCGCCAAGACCTTGCAGAACTACGAGCATCTCACCGAGCACCATCCCGACGAGAGCTGTGCCGATTGCAACATGCAACCCGGTAAATATGTATGGCAATACCGACGGGATTACAACTGTCCTCAGCGTCT
>Ga0302135_10001581_pt1 | contig 13741 bp, 10 predicted proteins | sample CBN3_surface_MG_FD_203119 | JGI IMG/M metagenome (GOLD analysis project Ga0302135, IMG submission 203119) | Marine microbial communities from Western Arctic Ocean, Canada - CBN3_32.1 | ecosystem: Environmental > Aquatic > Marine > Oceanic | place: Canada: Western Arctic Ocean | collected...
GTTTCAGGGCGGTGCTTTGGTCGCCGGCCAACTGGTAGGCCATAGCGCATTCACAGGTTTCGGCGGCCGTTACCCAATCTTGGTCGCTTACACAGCGCACTCCGTGGCCGGCCAAAATAAACTTGTCGGCTTGGCGGTCGAGGTGGGCACGCCCGTCTGCATGGTCGAAGGCCCCGGATAACACTGGGTAGTACCAGTCCATGGCCCATCGTTCTTTGGGGGCGAAGGCCCCTACCGGTTGGGTGCGTACGGCGTGGGCCAAGTTGGCTAAAGAAAGTTCCCACCCGGGGCGTTCGTGGCCCAACTCTTCGCCCACTGCCACGGCACAGCGCAGGCTGTGGCAAATACTTGACGACCCGGTAAGCAACGCATAATCAAAGGCAGTTCCGTCGGCTTGGCGCGCCCACTTAATGCCCCCGATAGGGGTTTGCAGTTGAAGAACAAAGGTGATGGCTGCTTCCACGGTGGGCCAAAGGGTTTCTAAAAAACCTCGGTCGCCAGTCATCAACCAGTGATGCCAGACCCCGGTAGCGATGTAGGCAATAACGTTGGCATCAAATTTTGGGTCCTCAATACCGTCGGTGAGGTAGTACTGGTGCCAACCGCCTTTTCCGGGGCCTTCTTGGTGTTGGGTGTCTATCAGCCACTGGTAGGCGGCTTCTGCCTGATCTAAGTTGCCGGTTACTGCTAAGGCCATGGCGGCTTCGATATGGTTCCAGGGGTCGCTGTGGCCGCCGGGGAACCAAGGGATCATGCCGTTGGGAAGTTGCCATTCGGCAATGGTTGACGCGGTGAGCTGAAGTTGATCAGCGCTTACTAATCCGGGGAGTTCAGGCAGCGACACGTGCGGCCTCCTCGGGGCGAGCGGCGTAGACCACTTGGCTTTTGCCCAGCACCGGGTTGAGTAAACGTTCGCTCCAGCGGGTGAGTTTTGGGGCTTTAACGATATCCCAAGCCAGCAACCGGTGGTAGGCCCGGACTAGGCGGTGGTCGTCGATGGGGCGGTCGGGGCCCACGGCGCAACGGAGCCACCAGTAAGGACTGTGCAAGGCGTGCGCTCGGTGAGAACCGGTTGGTTGTAGGCCCGCTCTGCGCATTTTATTGGGGAGTTCTTGGCGGCCGTAAATGCGAACGTGCCCACCCACTACGTGGGGGGCGTGGTATTCATCGGATAAAGCCCAGCAAACTTTTTCGGGGAGGCGAGCCGGAATGGTAATGGCCATAATCCCGCCCGGACGCAGCACGCGGGTTAGTTCGGCTAAAGCGGCTTCGTCATTTTCGATGTGTTCCATGACCTCCGAAGCGATGATGCGATCGAAGGAGCCATCGGCGAAAGGTAGGCAGGTGGCGTCACCGACGGAGGTTTCCAGCATGGTGCCTTCGGGTATTTCTCCGTCGTCCCACATGACGGCACTGGTGCTACGTACCTGTACCAGTTCGTTATGCCCGAGGTCGCAGGCCACCACGTGAGCACCGCGGCGCAGCGCTTCGTAGGCATGGCGCCCAAAACCGCAGCCCAAGTCAAGCACTCGGTCGCCGGGTTGGAGCCCCAGTTGGTCGTAGCGCACGGTAAGCATTTAACGACCTGGGTGTTCAGAAAGAAGGATGCGGTATTGCTCAACGGTGCGGTCGGCGGTGTGGCGCCAACTCCAGTGGTCAATAACCCGTTGGCGGCCTTGTTGGCCAACGCGGGCTCGGGCCGCCGGGTCGTCGAGGGCGGTGCGGATCATGGAGGCCAGCGCTTCGGAGTCTCCGGGTGGTACTTGAAAACAGGTCTGGTTGTGGATGCCGGTTACCTCAGGCAGTGCCCCGCCGGTGGTAGCTATTAAGGGAACGCCGCAAGACATGGCTTCAATGGCCGGCAAAGAAAAACCTTCATAAAGTGAGGGCACCACGGCTAGTTCGGCTTCGCTGTAGAGCTCAACGATGCGTTCGTCGGGCACGCCATGCACCCAGGTCACGCAGTCGGTGAGGCCGAGTTCTTCAAAGACGTTGACGCTGGCGCTGTCCTCTTTGGGTTTGCCGATGATGACCAGTTCAATGGGTCGTTCGGTGCGGAGTTTGGCCACGGCCTCTAAAAGGTATTTGAGGCCCTTCATAGCCACATCGGCGCTGGCGGTGGTGACGATACGCCCCGGCACTCTTTGTACATGGTCTACCGGTTGAAAAAGCTCTGGGTCTACGCCTACCGGCACCACGTGGATGCGTGATGGGTCTACTTTGTGGTCGGCGGCAATATCTGACTTCGAGGACTCTGAAACGGTCATTACTCGGGCCATGCGTTTTGCTACTTGGGTTTGCATGCGGGTAAAGGCGTACCACCGGCGTTTGCCGAGGCGCTCCATCATGGTGCGGGCGTGTTCAATCTCTAAGCGTCGATCCACGGTGATGGGGTGATGAATGGTGGAAAGTACCGGCAGTTTTAGCCGGTTTTGCATGAGCAGCAGCCCCCAACCTAAACACTGGTTGTCGTGGACCAGATCAAATTCGTTCGGGCGTTGGGCGAGGTGGCTCCAGGCCCGCATGCTAAAAGCCATGGGTTCAGAAAAGTTTCCGGTATTAAAGGACAGGGCTTCGGCGACATCCCATTTGGTTTTTAATTCCCAAATGCGGGCTTTGCGCATAGGAAAGTGATCGTTGTAAAGGTCAAGGCTGGGGAGGGTAACGAGGGGGACTTCTGTGTCAAGTACCGGGTAGGGCTGACCGGCTAAGACCTCAACGTGGTGACCCAGGTCAACTAAGGCTTTGGTGAGGTGGCGGGTGTAGACCCCCTGGCCCCCGCAGTGGGGCTTGCCTCGGTAAGCCAAAAAGGCAATGCGCAGCGAAGCCTCATCGCTATTTTTGGGGGAAGGTAGAGAAGTCATCCGTTAAGTGTGGCGGGACTTTGACCCGATTACTCCCCGGTAACTGGGTACCGTTGGTCACATGCGAGCATTAGTACAACGGGTAGAACAAGCATCGGTCACGGTAGGTACCGAAATTGTGGGAGCCATCGAAGCGGGCCTCTGTGTTTTGGTAGGGGTAACCCACGATGATGGCCCAGACCAAGCAAACCGTTTGGTAGAAAAATTAGCGGGGTTACGTATTTTTGATGACCCTCAGGGTGCCATGAACCTTTCGGTTGCTGACACCCAAGGGGCAGTATTAGTGATTAGCCAGTTCACCCTTTACGGCGATGTGCAAAAAGGAAAACGCCCTTCGTGGATGGCGGCCGCCCGCCCCGACCAGGCCGAACCACTAATTGAACAAGTGGTAGAGGGGCTCACTCAGCGAGGCCTTATGGTAGAAACCGGTCGGTTTCGAGCCGATATGAAGGTGAAAATTTTGAATGATGGCCCGGTCACCTTGATGGTTGAAGTCTGACATGCCGGGGGTAGCTGGCGATCGTTTCGGCCAAGCCGCCGAAGACTATGTAAAACATCGCCAGGGTTTTCCGCCAGAAACGTTGCGGGCTTTAGCGAAGTCTGGGGTTGGGTTACCCGGTCAACGGGTGCTCGATGTGGGTTGCGGCACCGGTACGTTGGCTCGCCAGTTTGCCGCCCAGGGCTGTGTGGTTACCGGTTTAGATGTTGATGAACGCATGCTGGCCGCCGCAGCGCAGTTGGCCCAAGAAGAAGAACTCTCCATTGATTGGGTTAACGCTTCGGCAGAAGACACTGGGCTAGACGAGGGTTCTTTTGCTGCGGTTACCGCTGGTCAATGCTGGCACTGGTTCAATGCCCAACGAGCCGGAGCGGAGGCCTACCGTTTGTTGCGACCTAGGGGGCAACTGGCTATTTGTGGTTTCGACTGGTTGCCGTTGGCCGACACGGTGCCCGGAGAGACCGAGGCTTTGATCCAAGCCCATAATCCGGCTTGGGATTTAGGCGGGGTCCGAGACTACGAGACTCCTATTCGTGAAATGTTCGCCATCACTGGGTTTGTTTTTGTTGACTCGTTTAGCTTTGACCTTGATGTGGTTTATGCCGCCGAGTCTTGGCGTCGCCGGGTGGCGGCCAGCGCCGGCATTGTGAACCTCACGGCAGAAGCAGCCGAAGAGTTCGACCAGCAACTGGCTGCTTTGTTGGCTCAGAAGTACGCGGGCCCCCAGGTGGTAACCCCGCACCGGGTATACGGGTTTATTGCTCAGCGCCCGGCGGCGTAGCTTCTGGTTTTCGGTGCCCCCACAGAATTAAAAATACGCTCAAGATCAGTAGAGGCCAGACCCCGACCTGGGTAGCCCAGGTTTGTCCTTGGCGAAGTTCCACCGTGGCGTGGAGCACTGCTTGTTCAGACACCGCGGTGCGTTGTAGTACTTGGCCTTGCGGGTTGATGATGGCACTGAAACCGGTGGGGGCGGCTTGAAGTACCCACCGGCCGGTTTCTAAGGCCCGAAGTTGGCTGGAGGCCACTTGTTGGGTTTGCACCAAGGTGAGCCAGTAACTGGCCCCGTTGGTGGGATTCAATAAAATTTGGCCTCCGTTGCCAATGGCGTCACGGGCTCGGTGGGCGAAGAAAATTTCCCAGGAGACAGAAACCCCCAAGCGCCCCAGCGAAGTATCGAGAATTGCGGGCTCTTGGCCGGGGCGTACGTCTCGGGCCGGCAACATGTTGGCCGCCAAGGGCTCGATGAGCGACCGGAGGGGCACGAACTCACCAAAGGGCACGGTACGAACTTTGTCATAACGATCGGCTACCGCCCCGTTGCTTTCTACGGCTGTGGAGTAATTCAAGTTTGCGTGGGGATCGTTGGGGTCCCGGTGAAACCATCCCGGGATCAGCACTGCATTGAGGCGCTGTGCTTCGGCGGTTAGCGCTTGATGCGCTTCATCTGAGTAGAGGCGGCTGGCCAGTCGTGACCCATCCCCGGGGTCAGGAGAAGGGTTCACCACGTTTTCTGGCCACAGCACTAAATCAACCGGAGTGACCACTTGTTGGTTGGCCGCCAACTGGTTGGCAAAAACCACCGCAGCACCGGTAGCGGTAGCTCTGGTGCGCTGCGGACCTCCTCCCTGCACTACAGCTACTTCTATGGTCGACAGCACTTCACCCCGAGGGGCCAAGGCAGCCAAGGAGCCAACGAACAGCAGCGCACCAAGGGTCACCACCACAGTTAGGGCAGAGCCCCGGGTTGCTTTTTTTCCATCAAAAAGAGCGCTCAGGGCCACCCCAACCATGACCACCAAGGCGACCAGTAGTAGCGATCCGCCCACCCGCACCACCGGGGCCAGCGGCCCGTTGACTTGGCCGAGAGCCACGGTGGCTAACGGAACCCCACCAAAGGGGACGCTCCACCGAACGAATTCGGCCAAGGTGAACGCCCCGACCAAAGCAGGACGTCGGCCTGCCCCGGAAGGAACCACCAGCGCCGCCACCCCAAATAAAGAGGCGTGCAAGCCAACAACTACCAGCCAGCCGGCGGGAGACAAATCCACCATCCATAACGTACCGGTGGCTGTCCAAACCAGACCAAGAGTAAAACCACACCAAAAACGAATCAACTTCGGTTGGTTGGCGAGCAGTTGATCAAAAAGCGCAAACCCAATAAATGCTGCCGGCCACCAGCCCCAGGGGGGAAGAGCAGCCGCCACCAGCACCCCAGAGAACAAACAAAAAATCAGCCGTTGCCGTAACGAAAAAGTGCCCATAGGACTTAGTTGGTTAACCCCAACCGTTGAATGCCGCCTACCGGGCCCACGCCTCGGATATCCACTTCGATTTCTTCGATCACTTGAAGCCACGAAGGCAAATCGGCAACATCGCAGTGCGCTAAAATTTGGCCAGGTTCAGCAATAGCGCAAAGTTTGGCCGCCAAGTTGACCGGCTCGCCAATGTAATCATCGCCTTCGTAGAGTAAAGCGGTGCCGGTAGCCAAGCCGATGCGTACTTTGAAACCGGCATCGGCAAAGTGTGAGATCAGGTGCCCCCCCCAAGCAATGGTTGGCGTGGGTTCGGTGCTGACCACCATGACCCCGTCGCCCAACCATTTAGCTACCCGTACCCCGCGTTTGGCGGCCACGTCGCGGGAAACTTTACGAAATTCGTCGAGCCATTCCACGGCGGCCAATGGGCCGTTGTCTCGGGTAAATGCGGTGAACCCGGTGAGGTCAGCAAAACAGAAGGTGCGTTCAATGCTCAGATACGAGGCCTCGGGGAGTTGTCCTGGGGGTTCGGTGCCGCTTCCGGTGCGGAGTCCGGCCCATTCCCGGGCTGGGGAGATTTCTGGATCCATAGGTCAATAGAACCACGCTGGCCGTCGTTTCTGACGGTTAAGCCAAGTTTTTCTTTAAAAAAAGTTAAGAAATAAATTTTTTGGCGGCTTGAAAACCTGAATTGATACAAGCGGGTACCCCGACCCCGTGGTGAGCGGCGCCGGTAACCACCAGACCGGGGGCAGATTCCACCAGGTCGCCGGCCAGTTGCGTCATCTGATCAGCGTGACCTACCGGAAATTGCGGCAAAGAATCCGGCCATGGAGAGATGCGCGTTTCGCAGGGCGGGGCTTCGACCCCCAAGGTGGTAGCGAGGTCTTGGCGCAACGCATCAATAAGAGCCTCATCGTCTAGGGCCAGATGCCGTTGGTCGTTGATGCGCCCGGCGGAGACCCGCAAGATTTCTTTTTCCGGATGATGCAAATGCGCCCATTTGCTCCCCGAGTAGGAACAAGCGGTCATAAGTAGCCCGGCCGACTGAGGAACCAAAAACCCACTTTGATCGGCTGCTACCTGAAGGTCTCGCCGATGGTAAGCAAAGGTCACCAAGGTGGCAGAAGCGTGTTCGATGCCGGCCAAAGTTTGGGCACTGGGTAGATGCAAAGGAGCGACCAGGGGGGCCGCCGCAAAAGAAGGAACGGTGAGGATCACCCCATCAGCCCAAAAGTCTTCACCCGGGGTATATAGCGTCCATCCTTTATCGCCGGCGGTGAGCGCCGTAACGGTGGTGCTGAGTCGTAAGCGATCACCAAGTTGACCCACCAGCGCCGAAACCACCCGTTGCATGCCTGCGGGGTGAGCGTTAAAAACCGCCGCTCCGGGTTTTGCTTGGGCAAGTTGTTGGCGAAAACTGGTCAGCATGCCTTCTGGGTGGCGCCCGGCAGCTAGCAACTGCGGCGCCATGGCGGTGCAACTCATGGCGTCGGCTTCCCCTGCGTTGATGCCCCCCAGCAAAGGAGCCACCAAACGTTCAAACACGGCGTCGCCCACACAGGCCCGCACTACAGCACCGATGCTGAGATCGCCTTCGGGAAGCGGCTGGTTAGGCAGGCCAGGCCCCGACAAGCGGGCTAAATCGTCGTCGGGCAAAATCCCCGGAGCCACCGCCTCAGGGTAAAGCGGAACACCCAGCACGTTGGGCGAAGGGATAGGCCGCAAGGCTTGGTCCAGCCACAACGAGGCGTGCCGGGCCGCCGGGGCCACCAGTTCATCTGCTAAGCCCAGTTCATTACACAGTTGCGTACCCCACGGCACCCGCACTAAAAAAGAATCGGCCCCTTCATCTACCGGCAACCCAGAAAAAGTATTGGTGATGAGCTTGCCCCCGGGGCGAGGGGAGGCTTCTAAAACGGTGACCTCAACATCGGGGGCATCGTGGAAAAGGCGATGAGCAGCCGATAAACCGGTGATGCCGGCACCGACAATCACCACCCGACGGGTCATGAGACCGCCGGAGGGTTCAAAGGAAAGCGATGCACCTGGTCGATGACTCGTTCCAAGACGGCGGGGTCGGTATCGGGCATGACCCCATGACCTAAGTTAAAAATGTGACCTGGGTGATGGTCGTTTTGCTCGAGCACCTCGGTGACCGCTTGTTCCACCACCGCTGGCGGGGCAAAACAAACTGCCGGGTCAAGGTTGCCTTGCAAAATAGATTCTGGCCCTAAACGTCGGCGAGCTTCGCCCAGTGGTACCCGCCAATCCACCCCCATAACGGTGGATCCGGCTTGAGCCATCAGAGAAAGAATCTCGCCGGTGCCCACCCCAAAGTGAATGGTGGGTACATCAAGATCTTCCAAGGCAGCAAAAACTCGTTTACTGTAAGGCAAAACATGAGTCTGGTAATCCTTTGGGCTTAAGGCCCCGGCCCAACTATCAAAGAGCTGAATGGCCGCGGCACCGGCATTTATCTGCGAGCGTAAAGAAACAACAGCGAGGTCTACCAAACGGCTCATGAGGGCATCCCAAAGGGCCGGTTGCCCCAACATGAGCGCCTTGGTGCGGGTGTAGGTGCGAGAGGGGGCGCCTTCGATGAGGTAAGAGGCCACGGTAAACGGCGCCCCGGCAAAGCCAATAAGGGGCACGGTAAGTTCTTCAACTAAAAGACGCACCGTTTCTAAAACATGAGGGGTGTCGGCTTCGGGGTCCAAGGGACGCAACCGTTGGAGGTCACTTTCTGAAGCGAACGGTTGGGCCACCACGGGGCCCAAACCCGGTTGAACCTCTACCCCAAAACCGATGGCTTGGGCCGGGACCACAATGTCAGAATACAAAATGGCGGCATCGGTGCCGTATCGGCGTACCGGTTGCAAGGTGATTTCAGCGGAGAGTTCCGGGTTGGCTATGGCTTCCAAAATGCTGCCTGGGCCCCGTACCTTTCGGTATTCGGGCAGGGAGCGGCCGGCTTGGCGCATGAACCATACCGGGGTATGGGCATGGGGTTCGCCTCGGCAAGCGGCCAGAAACGCTGAATCAGGGTAAGAGGTCACGATGAATGGTTTTCTAAAAGTGTTCGCCCGGTGGCTGAACGAGGGTGAGCGAGGTGGGCCAGAGTAGAGATGCGGGCCGCCGAACAGACGGCCGCGGAATTATGGGTGGCCAGGTTGCTGGTCTCCCTTACCGCAAGGTCGTCAGCGGTGGGTTGAAAAACTAGTACCGGGGTGCCGCTGGCTCGAATGGCTTCAACCTCGCGGCGCAAGGTGCGGCTATGCCAAGCACGTCCTAAAGGCCCGCCGGGCCACGACGACTCCTGCGCTACGGCAGTCATGGAAGAAGAAATGATGACCAGATCAAACCCCAAACCCGCCACCAGACTGGCGTTGGTGGTTGAGTGCACCCCACCGTCTACGTAACGCTGCCCGTTAATGACGGTGGGTTCAAAGTAACCCGGAATAGCAGAAGAGGCTTGAACAGCAGGCCCAAGGTCGGCCGAAATATCGTCCCGCCCAAAAACTACCCGTTGCCCAGAACGCAGGTTCACCGCGCAAATCCATGTAGCAGCATCCGGCCAAGGCTCGGGGTGCGACTCACTTACCCGAGCGGCTAAAGCCGAACCATCAACCGTGCCTTCATGAAGCACCCCGGTTAAAGAAACTACCGGGCGCGGCCTGCCTCGCCCAAAAATGCCGCGCACCAGAAGGGTTGGGTTAGCGGGCCGTCGGTTGGTTGGCGGGGGAGGGTTTTCGGGGAGGTCCAAACGAGTAGTAACCCGATCACTAATGGCTTGGCCGGCGGCGCTTAATGGTGTCTTGTTGTAATAGGCAGCATGGTCGGTAGCGGAAAGGCCAGCACGCAAGGTGGCAGCGGTGCTGGCCCCCGCAGAGGTACCCACCATGAGGTCGGCACTTCGGGCATCCCAACCGGTGGCCTCTTCTAAAGCAGCCAACACCCCGGCATGATGGGCTGCTCCGGAGGTTCCTCCGGCGCTTAAGACGAGTCCGATAGTGGTCATGTAATCATCGTGGCAGGACAAAACAAAAAAACGACGCCTCAGACACCGGATTGCCAAGATATTCCCCCGCTAGACTCAATCTTCGGTCAAAACAGGTCTTCTTCGACGAAGAAAAGCCGTTTGTTTTCCGATGAGAGGGCCCATGCATCCAGAACTTGAGGCAGAACAGGAGTACGTCGATGCGGCGTACCAACTCCTTGAAGCAGCGCGTCAACGGGCCTTGAAACTTACCGGCATGGTTGAGGTAGGTAAAGGTGGCACTAACCAAGCTCGTTTTGAACGAGAGTCAATTTGGGAATCGGTAGCTAACCGATTGAACGAACTTGAACTGGGCGAGGCGGCGTTGATCTTTGGCCGCATCGACCAAGAAGAAGATGCCGGGTCGGGGCGTTTTTATATCGGCCGAATTGGCGTGTGGAACGAAGAACAAGACCCAGTAGTTGTGGACTGGCGGGCCCCGATTGCTGAGGCCTTCTACCGAGCAACCGGCCCGATGCCTATGGGGTTACAGCGACGCCGGCATTTTATTAGTCGCCACCGCCAACTGTTGGGCATTGAAGACGAACTATTCGGCGACTTAGAACGTTTTCGAACCGAAGATGGCCAAGGACTGCGGGGCGAAGGTGCGCTTATCGCCGCATTAGAAACCGAACGTACGGGCCGTTTGGGCGACATCGTAGGGACCATCCAAGCGGAACAAGACGCCATTATCCGTGCCCCGCTGCCTGGAGTACTAGCGGTTCAAGGGGGCCCGGGTACCGGTAAGACGGTGGTGGCTTTGCATCGGGCGGCCTATTTGCTTTACACCCACCGGTTCCCTTTGGAGGGCCAAGGGGTGCTGGTGGTGGGGCCTAACCGACTATTTTTAGCTTACATAGAACAAGTTTTGCCCTCGTTGGGGGAGGCCGGTATCGAAATGGCTTCGGTGGCCGACTTGGTGGGCCGCACCTGGGTAGACGACCGCCGAGGACCCGAAGCAGTGGCCTTGCTAAAAGGCGACCTACGGATGATTCGTTTTATTACTCGAGCGGTACGAACCCGCCAGCGCTCTTTGCAGACGGACCTTCGCTTGGGTTTTGGCCTGCAATGGTTAACGGTTTCCGTTGAGCAGTCGGCAGCCATGGTGGCTGAAGCGCAGCGTCGTTTTCGCACCCATAACGCCGGGCGAAAATACATCGTGGCTGAACTGTTTGCTGCGTTAGCGGCCAGCAGCAACGAAGACCTCGACCCGGAAGGTTTAGCAGAACGTTTGGGAGCCGACCTGCTAGTGCGTGAAGCTTTGGAATGGATGTGGCCGGTGCTTACTCCGGCGCAGTTGTTGAACGATTGTTTTGGTTCTCGGGCTTTGATTCGAGCGGCCGACCGGCAACTTGATCAAGTCCAAGTTGAGGCACTCTTTTGCCCACGCCGGCCGAACGCTGCGGAGATCCGCTGGTCGGTTTCTGATGCACCGCTGCTTGACGAAGCTCGGGCCGCTCTGGGGCCTCGTCCGGGCCGCCGCTCTACAGATGCGGTGCGCACCTACGGACACATTGTGGTTGATGAGATACAAGACCTTTCACCGATGGATCTGCGCATGCTGAAGCGCCGTTCGCTAAACGGGTCCATGACCGTGGTGGGCGATATCGCTCAGGCCACCGGGGCTTGGGCGCAAAATGATTGGGACAACATTTTGCAACATTTGCCCAGCAAACAGCCGGTGCGACGCCATGAGCTAACGGTGGGGTACCGGATACCGGCACCTTTAATGGAGATGCCCAACCGAGTATTAGCGGCAGTGGCCCCTGACCTGTCTCCGCCTCAGGCGGTGCGCAGCGAGGGTGCGCCCCCTCGGGTGATAGCGACCCGGCTCGATGACCCAACGCAGGGTTTGGTGGCCACGGTGGCCCAGGAATCTGCGGCAGCGGGGGCCGGCAACGTGGCGGTAATTGTGGCATCTTCCCAGGTGGAAGAAGTCGAAGCGTTGCTTGAAGCAGCGGGGGTTTCGTTTGGCCGCCCGACCCGTCAGGGCTTGGATTCTTCGGTGGCCGTGGTGCCGGTTAATTTGGTAAAGGGTTTAGAGGTTGATGCCGCAGTGGTGGTGGAACCGGCTCGAATAGTGGCCGAGCAAACCCAGGGCCTGCGGTCTCTTTTTGTGGCGCTCACTCGGGCGACCCAACGAGTAGCTATTTTGCACGAGGAACCGTTACCCGCTCCCCTTGATGAGTAGCCCGTTGGCACTTGTCACACCGCTTTGCTTCTCTGGAAGGGCAACTCTAAAAAGTTGAGACTGGTTCTCCAAAGTCGACGCGGCGTCTGCCCTGGCCGGATCTGGCATTAACAACTCTGCCTATTTGTCTCTAGTGATGGGGCTACTTTTAGTGGTGAGAGATGGCTTCCAGCACGTTGAGACGAGCCGCTCGACGGGCGGGCAAAATGGCGGCCAGCAAGCCAAACACCCCAGCAACAACCAAATATTGCAAGAGTTTGGCAACAGGTACGGAAACCACATCGACAAAGGTCTCCGGAATAGCGGCAATAGCAGCTAAACCAAAGAGCACGCCCATGGCTACCCCCAATAAACCACCAAAGAGCGCAATGATCACTGCTTCCCAGCGCACCATGCGGCGAAGTTGTCGACGGGTCATACCAACGGCTCGCAGGAGCCCTAACTCCCGGGTACGTTCGTAAACCGAGAGGGCCAGAGTATTGGTGATGCCCAGCACGGCGATAAGCAGTGAGAGCCCCAAGAAAACAGTGATGATGGCCAACAGTTGGTCTAGTTGGGCTTCCACGGATTTACGCAACTCTAAAGAGTTTTGTACGGTGGCTTGCGGAAACTCGTTGGTTACTGTCTCTACGGCAAAACGAGCTTGCTCTGTACCAGCTGCTTCGTTATAGGCCACCGACATCGAGTTGTCAATAGCTCGGGGAAGGTAGCGGTCGAAGGTTCCATTGTCGACAACCCAGTTACCCAGTATGGAAGAGTCTTCAAAAATGCCCCCAACGGAAAAAGTAACCGAGCGTTCACCAGGAAACTCGGCCACTAACAATGAGCCGATGTCAAGGTCGAGATCGTCGGCCGGATCAACGTGAACCAGCAGGCTTTCTGTAGCCCCGTTAACGGGCGGGCTGGCTGAAGATCCGGCAATGAGTTTTAAGTCGAGGTGGTCGTCTATGTGGTCAAGGTCAGCGCTAAAGACATCTTTAGTGCTTCCCTCTATGACCATGGCTCCCAGTCCGCCACGGTAAACCACCAGCGAGTCAATGAGTTCTGGGTGGTTTTGGGTTAGCTCTCGGAGACCCAACGCCAAGTCGTCAGGAAGGCCCGACATGGGGTCAAAATTGCCAGTGTAGATAAATAGGTCGGAGCGCACACTTTCGTCTATGCCCCCCACAAAAGTGGCTTTCATGGAGTCGCTTACCACGGCGGCTAAAGAAACGAGAGCTAAGCCGATGGTAAGGGCTGCTGCGGTGGCTGCGGTACGGCGCGGTGACCGGCGGGCGTTTTCTCGGGCTAACCGGCCCGGTACTTTAAAAAGTTTTTGAATGGGCCAACCGACAAAGTCGGCGATGGGGCGAGCGATAACCGGGCTAAGTAAGTAAACCCCGAGAAAAGTTCCTAAGGCTCCGAGCCCCAAAGAAAGAAGCAAAGGCCGGGTAGCGAGGTCTCCGGCCATGCCGAGCGCTAACAAAGCGATGCCGGCCAGCGTCATGAAACCGCCTGCTTGAAGGCGACGACGCAACCCAGTGGGGGTAAGACGTACATCGTCTCGTAGAGCCGCTACCGGAGGGATGGTGCGCACCTTGCGGGAGGGGCCAATGGCTGAGCCCAAGGTGGCTCCGACCCCGACGAGAAGTGCTACCACAATGGTGCGGGGACGAACCGGAAGGGCCCCCGGAAGGTTGCCAAAATCTAAGACAACTAGCAAGAAGCGCAAGAAAGTAGCTAAAAAGTAGCCAACTATTAGCCCGATGATGGTGGCCACAGTACCGATGATGACCGCTTCGCCGCGTACCGACCGACTGACCTGGCGACCGGTGGCCCCTAAGGCACGGAGCAACGCCAATTCACGCACCCGTTGCCCCAGCACAATAGAAAAAGTGTTGTTAATGATGA
>Ga0302135_10001583_pt1 | contig 13740 bp, 15 predicted proteins | sample CBN3_surface_MG_FD_203119 | JGI IMG/M metagenome (GOLD analysis project Ga0302135, IMG submission 203119) | Marine microbial communities from Western Arctic Ocean, Canada - CBN3_32.1 | ecosystem: Environmental > Aquatic > Marine > Oceanic | place: Canada: Western Arctic Ocean | collected...
GGTGTCGAGTTACCTCAGTGACTGGATTGACCGGACAGAGTCGGTAGAGGATGTGATCACTGAAACATAGCGTTTTCACTGCCCGAGTAGCTCAGGGGATAGAGCATCTCCCTCCTAAGGAGAGGGTCGTAGGTTCGATTCCTACCTCGGGCGCACAACACTGCCATTAGAGTCGGCATATGGCAGACCCAACGCACGAACGACTCTCCTTTCTCGATACCTCATTCCTCGCGCTGGAGTCTCCAGAGACCCATATGCATGTCGGATCGGTGATGATCTTCGAGCCTGGGTCGCTAGCCACAGACGACGGTGGGTTGGATGTGGCGAAGATCCGAGGCTACATCAACGGTCGAATACACATGGTTCCTCGGTACCGACAGAAGTTGGCATGGATCCCGTTGGAGCAGTATCCGGCTTGGGTAGATGACCCTGCCTTCAGCATTGAGTACCACGTGCGCCACATAGCGCTCCCGCGGCGAGGCACTACAGAACAGCTCCACCAGCTGGCCAGCCGTGGTTCCTCCAGGCCGAGGCAGCTGGCGAAATCGGCGCCCGTGATCTCCCGTCGGCAGTGAATCGCAGCCAAGGAACGGGGTCACATCACCTATCCAAGATGGTGAAGACGGGGATACTCAAACGAGAACAACGCGGGAAGTGGGCTTGGTTTACTCTCAACGAGGAGACGCTCAATTCAGTTGGCCTCTCCACCCTGAGGCGGTAGTCAGCCGGTAAACACCTGAACAACCATAAGTCCCAACGGTCCTTCAATGACTGCGACGCCGACTTCCCTGAAGTCATTACGCAAGATGTTCTTCCGATGCCCCTCGGAATCCATGAGACCTTCATGAGCGATCTCAGCTGTAGACGCCAACGCTAAGTTCTCCCCCACCAGTCGATAACGGATCCCCTCATTGTCAACTCGCTCAACAACTGACCCCGTAATGGGCGAGTCGTGAGCAAAGTAGCCCATCACGTACATCTCATTGGCGTGGTCGTGACCGATGTCAGCGAGCGTTTGGTTCCATGTCAGCTGCCGCTCCCCTGCCGCCCTGCGCTCCCTATTGAGTAGCTCGAAGATCCGCTGCTCGAAATCTCCCACTCGTTCCAGTTCATTCGCGTCAGCAGCAGCAATCTCAAACGTTTCATCGGGGGCGACCACCACGTTCTCATCCTTCAGCAGAGCGTCTAGCGAAAGGGCAGACGAGAGTGAGCGATCTTGGGAGACCGACCGAAACGCCTCGAGAGCTGGTTGATTCGGGTTGGTAACCGACGCGGCCAGCGACGACTCTTCGAGAGCGGCCTCCCACGAGTCCGGCAGCGGCAACAGGGAAAGAACGGAAAGTAGGACTGTGGCAATCACCCATCCCCAGCCAAACGCGAAGAGCGAACCGAGCAATCGATTAGACGTCCTTAGCCCGGTCCGGTTGAAAATTCTCCCTAGATAGTGAGCGCCTACCGACGCCAGCAGCCCGGCTATCACGAACAGGGCGAAGCCCCCAACAACACGGGAAGCCCCGGCGCTGGCTCCTGACCAGCCTTCTATGAACCGGCCCGCTTGAGCCGAGAATCCGAGACCCAGTACTGCACCCGCCAGCATCCCCACTAGGTCCATGAGTTCCTTGATGAACCCGCGCAGCCATCCTCTGACGGCGAGAGCAGCAAAGCCCACGCCTAAAATGAAATCAACCATTAGACAATCTCAATCCGGATTCGCTTGTTGGCCTTACCCTTGCTCTCAGTTTTCACCACTCTGATCAGACCAACCTCAGCTGTGTTGCGTACGTGGGTGCCTCCATCGGCTTGTCGATCAAGCCCCACAATGTCCACCACCCTGATCCTGTTCACGTATTCCGGGATCATGTTGACCTTGGTCCGGATCAGCATCGGATCCTCGAGGGCAAGTTCTCTGTCCATCTCTCGAACTTCTACCGGGTGACTATTGAGGAGGGCGGCGTTCAGCCGTTGCTCAACCATCTGACCGAATTCCTGAGAAATCGACTCCAGCTCAAAGTCCATCCGAGCCGACCCGGGCTGCATGTTCCCGCCTGTGACCTTTGCATGAAAGCCATCAAACACGATCCCAGTGAGAGCATGCAGCGCCGTGTGGGTCTTCATCAAGAGGTAGCGGCGATCCCAATCAATGGCCGCTTCCACGAGCGTCCCGACGGCAGGACGGTCACCATCAATCCTGTGGACAAAGGCTCCATCCTTTCGGTAGGTGTCAGACACCGCAAAGACTTCACTCTCTGCTTGAACGACGCCAATGTCGCCGGGTTGGCCGCCACCTTGCGCGTAGAAGACGGTCTTGTCGAGGACGATGCCGTCGGGGTGGTGGTCAATGACCTTGGCCTTGACGCGCCGAAGATACGAGTCAACCGGGGCAAGTTCTTCAGTAAACATCCACTATCACCTCAATCATTAGAACCATCGAAATTAGGAGCCAACTGGTGGCCGTCAACAGCTCACTACTCTGTCGTTGCCTCAACCGGGTCAGCAGGATCACCACTTCCGTCCGTTTCACGATCCAGCCGAGCGCGGATCTTCTCGACGAGTATCTCAGTGGTCGGATGCGCCGGTTGCTCCTCCACGATCGCCTCAGCGGCTTCACGCCATGGTTCTCCAAGAATCCTCGTCTTCCAGAAGTGGGAGATGAGCACCTTGGTCACTGCCAAGAGCGGCACCGCTACCAGCAGTCCGATGAAGCCACCGAGGGACCCGCCAACCAACAGCGACAAGATGATCAGTGACGGATGCAGTTTGACCGTAGCCCGCAACACCAACGGTGACACGATGTGATTGTCGAGCTGTTGCACGATGGTTGCTACGACCATGATTCCGATGATGGTCCTGATCTCCCCCTGTACCAGAGCGAGGCCGAGGGCAATCAGCCCAGTAAGCCCAGGCCCCACGAACGGGATGAAGTTCAAAACGCCGGCAATGAGCGCCACTACTAACCAAAGCTCGAGGCCGACAAGTCTGTATCCAATCGCCGAGAGAAGGACCACGACAGAGGCAGCTACCACTTGGCCTCGAACGAACCCACCAAGCGCCTTAGTGAGACGCTCTCCAACGTAGTGCAGTTCGTCACGATGCGCTGGTGGAAGGAGCTCGACGGCAGCCGCACTCGCACGGGGTAGATCAATCAAGAAGTAGAAAGCAATAACGGGAGCAATCAGAAAGAGCGTGACCGTCTCAAGGAACCCTCTAGCGACACTGAGAATCAGCTCAGCAACGCTGGCAACCTGTCCCTGTAGCCCCGTGTCAGCTAGGAAGGAGTCGAAAATGGAGTCCCAAGTGGGGAACGTCACCACCACGCCGAGACGCGAGAGCCAACCCGCCATTGTTTCAAGGATGGTCGCGTAGATGTTCGGAATCTGATCGCCAAACGAGGCGAACTGATCTCCCAAGAAAGGTGCCAACAGCTCAAACACCACCCACAACAGCCCAAAGAACAGGACGTAGGAGACGAACGTCCCAACAACCCTCGGGATCCGCAACTTCTGCAAGGCACGAACCACAGGGTTGAGTATGTACACGAGCACAAGGGCGAAGACCAACGGAATTATTACGACTTCGGCTGTGATCACTAGCCAGCCCAGGCCAGCGATCACAGCGAAGAGACCGACAAGAGACCACGAAAAGATGCCAACTCTGCGGATCATCGGGGTGAGTTGTGGATCTTCTAGCATCCGGGAAGTCTACCGATCAATGAAGGTCGCGGTACCTTCTTCGACAACGACCCGCCACTGCGACTCACGAAGCGGAGAGGCCAACACTCCGTCTGTCGAGGTCCAGTTCGATGGCCCCAGAGCCAATCCCTCTACCACGGCGCCTACACCGAAGGGCAGAGTGATGGTGATATCTCCGCGAACAAACAGCACGCTTTCGTGCTCGACGGCAGGACCGAGCTCCATCACTCCGTCTCCGACGACCGTGACCGTCGCGAGAAGTAGCCTGCTGAGGTCAAGGTCGACGGTGTTCGCTGTGAGGTGCAACTGCCACGCCACCGCTGGATCAAGACGAATCACCCATCCCTTACTTTGGAAGAACGGAGCGTCCAAGCGCTCAGTCACCGCGATCGCCAAAGCCTCTCCGTCGACCACGGCACCCACCTGTGGCGGACCCACCTCGCCACCCACCCGCTGTGGTTCGATAACCACCGAATCGGCGGGGCCTCCAAAGAGCAGGTCTCCTGGGACAGTCAGGCTAAGCGCGCCTTCGGTCACATCCTCCGTCGAGATCGCGACATGAGCAGCGAGAGAGGGACCGCCAACGCCGCCTGTCACATACCAGCCCAAACCGGCGATCAACCACGTTACGAGGAACAGCGGGGCCACGATACGACTCGTCGAGCTGGATCTGGTGGCCAACGATCCCAAGAAGACGAGCAGGCCCAGCCCCAGCAGCGGCCACAACGCGACGAGGTCCAGAAGCACTCGAGCGGGGAAGAATCCTGTGAGAAGGGCGACCCCAGTAACAATCAGACCCGCGCCTAGAAGGAACCAGGCTCCGGTGGCAGCCACCGAGGAGCGGGCGATGGACACCGGCACAAACTCTTCTGCGAACGGGTCAGCGACCAGTTGCTCGGTGGTCACCGTTCGTAATCGGTGCCCAGCACCACGACAAGGTCGACATCCCCGGGCACTATCTGCTGAGTGTCCAGGAACAGAGTCGCGCCGCCCATCAACTCTGAGAGGGCGATGGCTTCCAATTCAAGACCCTCCACGAAGTAAATCTCCAAGAGCGTGCGCTCGGGCGAGACGTTGCTTGGCTCCTCCGTGCCGTACCCCAAGGCAGCGAGATCGGCTGTGGCACCAGCGGACAACCCAGTCCGGTTGGTGGAGTTCAGCACCAAGACGGTTACATCTGCTGGGTCAAGCGCTACGGGAACGGTAGAGGTGGTCGTGGTTGGGGGCGGCAGTGTGGTGGTAATGACCACTATCGGAGTCGTCGCAGCAGGAGCGGTAGTATCGGGAACGAGTACCTCGATCGGCGCGGTCGAGTTCGTGGAAGTGACGCGATCTGCGAGCGTCGGAAAGTAGTTCACGGCAAACTGACCGGCTAGAAAGATCGCCCCCACAAGGACAATCCAAAACAGAATGAACTTGGACAGCTCCAGTATGAAGCGCCCTCTTCCTTCAGTTAGATGGCGAGCCATGATCTCTCCGGGAGCAGCGTGCGGCATGAACGATAGAGATCTGATTCAAATAGCGTTGCCATTCTCCATCTGACCTAGTTACGCGACCGTCGGATTTCGAACGCCGCTAGCGCTCCAGCGACAGAGGCATTGAGACTTTCACTAATGTCAGCCATAGGAATCGAAGCTTGAACGTCGACCCTGTCAGCCACCAATCGCCCAAGTCCTTCCCCCTCGGCCCCAATAACTACCGCGACGGGCTCGGTGAGAACCCCCAGATCGAACAGCGACGTAGCGGCGTCTGCCGTGAGTCCCACGGTCCATATGCCGAGCTTCTTGAGCCTGGCAACGGCGTCGGCGGTCGAGGAGATCATCGAGACCGTAATGTGCTCGAGCGCTCCCGAGGCTGCCTTGAAGACTGCGCCTCCCATGGGAGCTGAGCGAACTCCCGACACGACAAGCCCACCAATTCCTGCGGCGACTGCAGAGCGGGCCACAGCTCCCACGTTGTGCGAGTCCTGCAGATGGTCAAGGACCAATATCGATTGAGGATGGGCAATGCTCCCCACTAGCTCGGTGAGCGACATCGTAGAGATAGGCCGACACTCGGCCACTAGGCCTTGGGGGGCGCTGGTCTCGGCCTTAGATCGCACATCCTCGACGAGGACAACATTGACGCTACGTTCCTCTGCGAGCCTGATGATTTGGGGAAGGCGCTGGGCCCGGCCCTGTTCTACGAAGAGCTTCTTAACTCTTCCAGCTCGTAGCGCCGCTTCAACCGCGTGGACGCCTTCGACCCTACTCCCGATGCCAGCGGACGCCATTAGACGTGTCCTCCACAACTATTCCGAGTGCGCCAAAGCCATCACGGATCTGGTCGGCAACCGCCCAGTTCTTCTCTGCCCTCGCTTCTGTCCGCAACGCGATGATCGCCTCAATCAACTCACCGGGAATCGAACCCGTAATACCCAACTCGTCAGCAAGATTCGTAATACCCCCTGCTACGTCGTCGAGAGATGTGTCGGCGACGACCATACCTAGTACACCGGCGATCAGGTCGAAAGCTGCCCCGAGCTCGCCAGCGCCTTCACCGTCATCAAGCCTCTTGTTCCCAGAACGAGCGATCTCAAACAAGACAGAGATGGCGTCGGGGGTGTTGAAGTCCTCATCCATGGCTGCTCTGAACGCCTCTACGGAATCGCTGTCGGGGACCGCGTCTCCAACATCGACTCTCCTCCGAAAAGCCGTGAGCCTCGACCAGGCGGCGACCGCGTCGTCCAGCAACCCTTCGGAGTACTCAGCGTCTGATCGGTAATGCGATCGCAGGTAGAACAAACGCAGAACCGGGGCCGAGTAGAGAGCAGTCGCTTCCGAGAGGGGGATCATGACACCCGTCGACTTCGCCATCTTCTGGCCACCCAAGTTGAGCATGCCGTTGTGCAGCCAGTACCGGGCAAATTCCTCACCCGTTGCGGCACGAGTCTGAGCTATCTCGTTCTCATGATGTGGAAAGATCAAGTCCGAGCCTCCGCCATGGATATCGAAATTGATACCGAGGTACTCGGACGCCATAGCCGAGCACTCAATGTGCCATCCGGGCCGGCCAGGGCCCCACGGGGAATCCCATGATGGCTCACCCGGCTTGGCTCCCTTCCAAAGCGCGAAGTCCAGCGGGTCTCGTTTGTCGTCATTGACATCAACGCGGGCACCGGCCTGCATGTCATCGAGGTTCTGACCCGAGAGTGTGAGGTAACTGTCGTGGGTTCTGACTGAGAAGTAGACATCCCCGCCAGCGGCATAGGCGTGACCCTTGTCTATCAAGATCGCGATGAGTGCAAGCATCTGCGGAATGTGCTCTGTGGCGCGGGGAGCGACGTCAGGACGGCGGTTCCCTAAAGCGTCCATCCCGTCGAAGAACTGTTTCTCCATAGCTTCAGCGTGCTCCCGAACCTCAATGCCGCCCCCTTTAGCAGCGTCAATGATCTTGTCATCCACGTCCGTGACGTTGATGACATAGGTGACATCGTTCCCCAACCAAGCGAAGTATCTGGCGAACACATCGAAAAAGACGTACGCCCGCCCATGGCCAAGATGAGGCGCTGACTGAACGGTGGGACCGCACATGTACATGGAGACCTTGCCCTCGTCCTGCGGGACAAACTCTTGGATTGAACGGCCGAGCGTATTGTGAAGGTGCACCACCACAGGTTAGGAGACCACCACGGTTGCAACGACCGCCAGACCCTCGTCTCTACCAAGAAACCCCATCCGATCGGTCGATGTCGCTTTGACAGACACATCTAGGAGGTCGAGGCCCAAGGCGGCAGCGAGGGCTATTCGAATCTCTTCACGGTACGGCGAAACTCGTACCGTCTCGGCGATGACGGTCACATCGATCTGTTGGGGAGAGAGGCCAAGCTCAGCCACCCGACTCGCGGCATCAGCCAATATCGACATGCTGTCCGCGCCACTCCATCTGGAATCAGAGGACGGATAGAACGTGCCGAGGTCGCCTAGCGCGGCCGCCCCAAGCAGAGCGTCGGTCACGGCATGGGCCAGTACGTCTCCGTCGCTGGTCGCGTCAATCCCGCGCTGTTCTTCAACGAGTACTCCCGCAAGGAGCACCTGGCCCTCGGCGGCAAACTGATGGGCGTCAAATCCCCACCCGATCCTCATAATGCCCCCGTAATCCGCGCCAGATCACCAGGGAAGGTGACCTTGACATTCTCCGGCTCCCCCGGAATGATGACCACCGCTCCGCCAGAGAGCTCGATCATCTGAGAGTCGTCTGTGACGTCCACGCCCACCAATTTGTGCGCTCTCCGCAAGGCTGCCGCCCCGAAGCCCTGTGGCGTTTGCACTGCGACTAGTGCAGCTCGATCGACCGTGGCGATCACCAAGTCTCCATCGACCTGCTTCATCGTGTCTCGGGTAGGTACCGCTGGTACCACGCCGTCCATGTCACCTTCTTGCAGCCGCGAGATCACCCTTCCAACAAGATCCGCCGAGGCGACCGGCCGCGCCGCGTCATGTACAAGTATCCACTGGGCACAGTCCGGTACTACTGCAAGCCCGTTGCTGACCGAGTCCTGACGTCGCCGACCCCCAGGGACACCCCCCTCTACGTCGCCGACGACCACAACGCCGTCAACTCCGCCTGCGAGCAGCCGATCTCGGGCGATCGACCACAGCGGCACACCACCTAGTAGCAGCGCATGCTTGGGACCACCGAACCGGGATCCCGAACCGGCGGCGACCACTACAGCCCATGTCTCTGTTTGCTCCATCACTGGAGAGAATACTCAGACTCGGCGAGCGAAGAGGAGTTGGCCCACCGCAGACTTAGTGGTGGAGACAACCTCTACCGAGAGATCATTGCCGATTTCGCCTTCGGCTTCTTCCACAATCACCATCGTCCCATCATCGAGATAGGCGACTCCCTGACCGGCCTGGGTTCCTGCCTTCGCCACGGATACTGCCAGCTTCTCACCGATGTTGACCCTGCGTTTGAGATGTTCAGCAATGACCGCTGGGTTCAAGACTCGAATGCCACGAACTTCAGCAGACTTCGCAAGATGCTGGTCGGTTGTAATCAGCGTGGCCCCTGAGTCCGAACAAAGGTGCACAAGTTTCGCGTCGACGTCGTCGATCTCAGGTACCGTTTCGTCGAGCACGATCACTTCCATGTGGGCGCGGAGGGCGTGGACGATATCAAGCCCTCGAGTACCCCGTCGACGCTTAGAGGCATCAGAGGCATCGGCGAGACCCTGCATCTCGTCGAGAACGAAACCGGGAATCCAGAGAGTCCCGTCAACCAGTTTGGTGCTGACCATGTCCAGGATGCGGCCGTCAATGGCGGCAGATGAGTCGAGCAAGAACGCTGACTCATCAACACCCAGACGGCGTGAGACCAGCGCCGAGATTGGCCGGACTCCTGCATTTGCAAGAAAATCCACGGCGTTCAGCGTGAAGAATCGAGCGGCGAACCCAGAAGACATGACCACGATGAGAAGGTAGGCCGGGATGGCCAGCACTAAGTCTCCAAGAAATATCAGAGGGAGAGCAAGTACAAGACCGAAGACGAGCCCCACCATCGACCCCACGATCGCTGCCAGCATCTGAGGTCCGGTAGAACCGATGGAGAAGGATCGGGCAAGGCCCTCAACACGGGCGGCATACAACCGACCAAACAGACCTCCGATAACGTACCCAACCAAGGCTCCCAAGAGGGCGCCCAGTGCTTCGTGCCCGTCGCTTACGAGCGTAGATCCAAAGTCACTTCGGTACCCAATGACCGTGGCAATCAGAGTTATGGAAAGGCGTATGGCTTCGACAAGCACACGAACCCCTTTCCAGAGAGAAGCTACTCTTCGGCGACTTCAATCTTTGGTAGCGCTTTGTCAATCTTTTTGATGACTTCTTCTTCGGTTGATTCGAGGGCAAACTGAAGCTCTGACGACAGCGTCAAGCGGGCTTTGGAAAGCATCCTCTTGAGGGCGGGAGAGATACCCTTGGTCTGCTGGGCGAACGTAAGGTCTCTAACCACTTCGGCGACCTGATAGATATCGCCGGACGTCATCTTTTCGTTGAGTACTTTGTACCAACGGCTCCAGTTGGATCCTGAGTCCTGCGGCTCCTCACGGAACGTTGCGAAGACTTTCTTAGCAGCTGTCTTGGAGATAACAGGCCGGATAATCCCATCAACTCGATCTACGGGGACGAGCACTGTCAGCGGTTCTGTGGCGATCTCAAGAACGTAGTACTCGATGTTCTTGTCGAGCACCTTCTTCTTCGTGCGCCTCTTGACCGTGGCTGCGCCGTGATGAGGGTGAACGACCTTGTCGCGAGCCTTGAACTTGTAGGTTTTCTTTGTTGCCATAGCCTTCAGACATTGAGAGGAGGCATGATTCTACCGCTTCGATTGCGCAACCAGCGAAATGAAAACCCTGCCTAGATATCGACCCGACCAGCCAACTCCATCCGCCGATCGATAAACCGATGGATGACGGCAGCTCGAGTCGATCCAATGCCATCTACCTCAGCCAATTGAGGTGCCTCAGCGGTGAGGAGGGCCTCAAAGGATGGGAAGTGAGAAATGATCGACTTCACAACGCTGTCCGGAAGGCGAGGAACTCCTGAGAGAATCCGATAGCCTCGTGGGGCTACCTCAGTATCGGGATGCCCCACTTCCACAGCAGCAGCGACTGCGTAGACGTCAGAAAGATCTACCGCCGCGACATCATGGAGGCTTGCATGCGCTTGTGCAGCGGCCTTCTTGGTTGGGTGAAGCAAGTAGTCCTTGAACACAAGATCAGTGACCTGATCAACCCCAGACATCAAGTCGCCCGTCTGCAGTCGGACCACCTCAGCCTCACCGCCCAGAGCCACGGTGTCGCTCTCGATCTGAGTCGCAATCCTAGAAACTAGCTCAGCACGCAGCAGGACAGTCACCACGTGTCGGCCGTTGACCAACCCGTTAACTTCTGCGGTATCGAGACGTTCAATGGCGTCATCAAGACGCCGCCTGAACCGCTCCAGGGTGTGCAGAGACTCGTTGACTCGAGCGATGACGGCAGCGGGGGTCTCTAACTCGTGCTTAACCCCATTGAAGAGGAGCGTGGCCACACCACGATGTTCACTAATGGACACGACAGGCTTGCCCGTCTGGATAGCGACACGCTCAGCTGTTCGGTGCCGCGATCCGGTCTCTGCGGTCGGAATAGTGGAATCGGGAACCAAATGCACGTTCGCCTTGAGAATATTGGTTGCGTCAGCATCGATGATGATGGCGCCGTCCATTTTGGCCAGTTCACCCATTCGAGCCACTGAAAACGGGCAAGAGGACAACTCGAATCCGCCCGTACACACCTCCTCAACGCCACTGTCTTGACCAATCACTAGGAGGGCGCCTCTGTGCTGTTGGATGATGCGCTCGCAAGCCTTGCGAATCGCAGTACCGGGAGCAAGCTGGCTCAGCGCATCTAGAAATTCAGCTCGAGTGGCATCCATCCATAGCGAGGCTAGTCGCCTATACCCAATTTTGTCGCAGCATCCCGCTAGAGCAGCTTGGCCGCAGCAAGCATCTCAGGAAGTACTGCGTGATCCGATGGCCCGATGGACGTGAGCCCCAGCCTCGATGCTTCCGCAGCCCTTCTGTCTCCAGCCGGGACGGCTCGCACCTCTCCCGTGAGGCCAACCTCTCCCCACGCGGCGATCCTCCCGACCGGTTGTCCCTTGAACGCTGATACCAGAGCGATAGCCACCGCCGCGTCAGCGGCCGGCTCCCGCACCGAAAAGCCACCAACCACCGACACATAGACCTCGAATGCTGAGTAGTTGATGCCGGCACTTCGTTGGAGAACCGCTAAAAGTTGATGCACCCGTGCCGACTCAATCCCTCGGATCGAGCGCCGCGGTGACTGTGCTTGGGACGGAACCACCAGCGCCTGGACCTCAACGAGGAAGGTACGGCGGCCTTGTACCGTCGGAAAAACAACCGACCCAGCGGCCGCGCCGTCCCAGCCGCCCACGAACGCAGCCGATGGGTCCGGAACCTCGAGAAGCCCTTCTGGAGTCATCTCAAACAGGCCGGAGATGTTGGTGGCTCCAAATCGGTTCTTGAGCGAATGCAGCACCCGCAGCCCTCGGTCGGTATCGCCCTCCAAGTACGCCACCACGTCGACCATATGCTCGAGCATCCGAGGGCCTGCGATTCCGCCATCCTTGGTGACATGACCAACCAACACTGTTGGGATGTTGTGGTCTTTGGCAAAGCGAATAATGCGCCCCGAACTCTCCCTCACCTGACTTACCGCTCCAGTAGCGCCCCCTGAATCGGCAACTCGTACGGTCTGAATGGAGTCGATGATCATGAGACTCGGCTTCATATCGGCAGCCACTGCCAAGATGCCATCGACATCATCATCGGCGACGAGACGGACATGATCAGAATCGACACCAAGTCTTCTGGCTCGAAGGCTCACCTGTTCGGCGGACTCCTCAGCGGTCGCGAGGAGTACCTCACGGCCTTTTCCAGCCAGTTGTCCGGCAACTTGGAGCAGCAACGAAGACTTACCGACCCCCGGTTCGCCACCCAGCAGGATGACCGCTCCGGGCACCAAGCCACCCCCCAGGACCCTATCTAGCTCACCGATGTTGGTTGACAGCCGAGCGGGCGGATCACCTCCAGTCTTCAGCGAAACCACTGCTGGCTTGGTCGTCTTGCGTTTCCGGACTGTGACGCTGGACTTGGTTTCCTCAGTCAAGGGTTGATCGATCTGGCATTGCGGGCAGAAGCCCATCCAGCGCCCGGACCGATATTGACAGCTCTCACAAAAATATTGCATCAAGCAGCGATCCTACCCCTCCCCCGTGACACAAAGGGCCCGCGAACACGCCCATCGCGGCCTCGATTCTGCGCGGGTCGGGTGAAGCTCCTCCTACCGCATTTCGATAAACCAACGAAAAAGCTCGTACATGGCACAATACCCAGTGATGGCTTACCAAATGTGTCCCAGCTGCAGTAACCAAGTTTCCTCAGACGACGAGTTTTGCCCCTCCTGCGGCGAATGGATGGCTCCCCCCGCAGACGACAGCGGAGCGCAGTTCACGCTCTCGGGCGAACCAGACATGCCGCGGGCAAACCAACCGGAGGGTCAACACGCTCACGCTGTTCACTGCCCGCTCTGCGGCTCGGCCAACCCCACCACAAACCGGCACTGTGAAGAGTGCGGTGCTCGCCTAGGCACGTCCCAACTTCCTGTGGCCCCGCAGCCAATGATCCATACAACTGCCGCCATGCGTACAGCAATTATCGCCGGTGGGGTGCTCATTGGCGTTCTCCTTATCGCCCTAACGGTGCGCACCTTTGGCGGCGGATCACCCGAAGATACTGTCCCGGTAGCTTCGGACACCGCAGTTGCGACTGTGGTCGAAGGCGCCCAAACAATCCAAGCGCAGTACACGCCAGAGTGTGAAGCGGAGTACGGGAACCACCCTTGCTCAGCGCTGCACGACGGCGGCGCCAATGACTGGAACGCCCCCATGGGGGAAAACACGCAGCTCACCATCACCCTGAAATTCGACCGGCCGTATGATATCAATGGAATCGGGTTTACAAACCTCTCAGGCGACCGATTCCTAGCTAATCATCGGGTTAACGCCATCAACCTGTCCACGAACGACGCTACCACCCCCCAGGTGGAAGCGCTCCCCGATCAACCAGGTGCCTTGCCCGTCATCATCTACAACACTCGTGGTTCCACCACCCTGACGATCGTTATCCGCTCCTGGTTCGATTCACAGGCCATTGGCCAAGGCGAGGACATCACAGTTGGGTTCAACGATATCTCCATCGAAGAGATTCAGGTCTTCGGAACGCCCAGTAGCTAAGCCTCTCGCCGCGCTTGCAAAAGTTGCCGGTCGTAAAACAACCCTGATAGACTGTACGGCGCACCGCTAGACGCCCTGCCTAGATCACCCACTCGGACCATTGTCCCTCAGGCTGATCACCCCCTCCCCCATCAGTTCTGGCCGCGCTCCATCGTCAAAAGGGTTCCTATGCGTTCTTTCACATCATCTCTTCTCGGTCTAGTGATGATCGT
>Ga0302135_10001586_pt1 | contig 13726 bp, 13 predicted proteins | sample CBN3_surface_MG_FD_203119 | JGI IMG/M metagenome (GOLD analysis project Ga0302135, IMG submission 203119) | Marine microbial communities from Western Arctic Ocean, Canada - CBN3_32.1 | ecosystem: Environmental > Aquatic > Marine > Oceanic | place: Canada: Western Arctic Ocean | collected...
AAGATGGGACCACTCTTCTGCCTGGAGACCCCGCAGCCTCAAATAGTCAAAGTTTGCTAGTCGAACAGGGCGTTCAAAAAGCCCAGTATGGTGATTGGCGAATCTTGTGTGAGGCTGCGACTGGCGACGGTGCTGCGCGCTGCGCCCTTGTTCAAAACATTGAATCTGCAGAACGACCGGGTTTTGGTCTAGTTGTCATGATACTTAAGACACCAGATGACAAAACACGCATGCGGATCGCGGCCCCGCTTGGCATCTTCCTCCCCCCCGGCCTTGGTCTCCGCATTGACGGTGAGGAGGTCGGCAACGTACCCTTCTGGTTCTGCCGCCCCTTCGCATGCGAAACCGAGGCCATTATATCAAGTCAGATAATGGAAAAACTTCAGCGTGGTGATGAAGCGCTGTTTGTCCTGTTCGAGCGCCCAGACAAAGGAACCGGCCTTATCGTTTCCTTGAGTGGCTTCCATGCCGGTCATCAGGCGCTAAACGTCTGGCACCCACTGGTTCAGCCCAACTTGGCCACCCCCCCTCCTTCCCTTCAGTGAATTTAAAGCACCATGTCAGAAGCTCTTGAAAATCTTCCCTCACTTGCCACTCCTCTCCAGAAAGCAGGGCTAACCCGTGAGGACGTTGAAACGATTGTCGCAGGCACTCTCGAAGAATGTGACGATGGCGAGCTTTTTATTGAAAATCGCCAGAGTGAAAGCATGGTATTTGATGACGGCAAGCTAAAATCAGCAGCAACAGACTATGCGCAAGGCTTTGGGCTGCGCGCTGTCGCCGGCGAATCGGTTGGTTATGCCCACTCATCGGAAATTTCAATTCCCGCACTTCAACGAGCCAATGATGCCGTAAAATCGGTTGCTCTCGGCTATACAGGCATCAGAGCAGAGACGCCTTCTGGAACAAATTTACAGCTATACGGCAATGAAAATCCCCTCGATAAACCCGACTTTTCCACCAAATTACAGCTACTTCAAGAAATTGACGCCTACGCCCGCGATCGCGACGTGCGCGTGCGCCAAGTGACTGTCTCACTCTCCGGTAACTGGCAATCGATCGAGCTGATAAGACCCAGCATGCCGTCTGCTTTTGATATCCGTCCTCTGGTAAGATTTAGTATTTCCGTCGTAGTCGAGGAGGGAAACCGGCGCGAGCAGGGAATGCGCGGTTGCGGTGGCCGTGAAGGCTATCACGCCTTTATTGCCCCACAGAACTGGCGTGAGATGGCTGACGGCGCAATCAACATGGCCCTGATCAACCTCAAATCTGTCGACGCGCCCGCAGGAGAACAGACCGTGGTTCTTGGACCTGGATGGCCGGGTATACTGCTCCACGAAGCTGTTGGCCATGGACTTGAAGGTGACTATAACCGTAAAGACGCTAGTGCTTTTTCCGGTCTCATGGGCAAACGAGTCGCGTCGCCCGGTGTTACCGTTGTTGATAATGGCACAATCGAAGCGCGCAGAGGCTCTCTAACAATAGATGACGAGGGCACTCCGACATCCTCAACAACCTTGATCGAAGACGGCATTTTAGTCGGTTACATGCAAGATCGCCAGAATGCGCGGTTAATGGGGCAGTTACCAACAGGTAATGGTCGGCGAGAGTCTTACGCCCATCTACCCATGCCACGCATGACTAACACCTATATGCTTTCCGGCGAACATATTCCCGAAGATATCATCAAATCAGTTGACAAAGGGCTATATGCAGTCTCGTTCGGAGGCGGTCAGGTAGACATTACCAGTGGAAAATTTGTTTTCAGCTGTACCGAGGCCTACCAGATTGAAAACGGTCAAATCGGTTTACCCGTCAAGGGTGCAACACTCATTGGCAATGGCCCCGAGGCCCTGACCCGTGTTGCCATGATAGGTAATGACATGGAGCTCGATCCTGGAATTGGTACCTGCGGCAAGAACGGACAGGGTGTGCCGGTTGGTGTCGGTCAGCCGACCATACGGATTGACCAACTGACAGTTGGCGGCACAGCGTCCTGATCCGAAAGCCCAGTCAAGCACAACCGAGAGAATAAAGACGGACTAACCTTATTGTAATTCCATTCATTGGCAATTTAGGCCAAAGCCCTAGGCCACTTTACGAGATACACGCTTTGCGGCGAAAGCAGCTATGATTGAAATAAGTGCGACCACTATAATCTGCCAGACCATCGGCTCGGCTGTTCCATCTGCCCTTAGCGCCACTGCATAAGTTGCTATCCCCCCCACACCAAATTGGATCGAACCGCACAGGCCTGATGCTGCTCCGGCGATTTCAGGCCGAACGCTGATGGCACTGGCAATCGCAGGGGGCATCAGTATCCCATTTGCAAACGTCACAATCATCATAGAGCCGAACAGCGTGACCGTTGTCAGCTCACCAAAAAAGACAAATGCTGCCATTACCATTGTACCGCCTAGGCATGCACAGCTTCCAAATATAACCAGGGGTAGGGTTCCTAGGCGCATCGACAGCCGTGCAGAAATGAAATTACCGCTCATAAAAGCAAGAGAAATTGCGATAAACGCCAGCCCGTATTCGGTTGGTGTGTTTCCCATCAATTCAATCGCCACATAGGGAGCTGCACCAACAAAAGTAAAAAACGTTGCTGAAGCAAATGACAGAGCGCATGTAAACGCCAGAAACGTCGGAATTTCCAAAAGTTTACCAAAATTACCCAACAATACGCTAAAATTAGGCTGTTGGAGCTCGTACTTGGTCGTCTCTTTAATCAGCACATAAACCATGAGGAATAATCCAGCCCCGACACCGGTCAGCAGCCAGAACCCTGCACGCCATCCAACAGAATCTTCAAGCAATCCACCAACCACCGGCGCCAACATCGGCGCGACCACCATCACCATAGTGACGTAGCCAAGTGCACTCGCAGACCTATCACGCCCGTAGACATCACGGATAATCGCTCGCGCAAGAACCACACCTGAAACACCTCCCACCGCTTCCAGACTTCTTGCAACGATGAGAACTTCAATTGTTGGCGCAAGCGCGCACATTGCCGAAGCGACAACATAGATGCCAATTCCGATAAGAAGTGCTGGTCGACGACCATAGGCATCGGACAATGTACCTATCACCAACTGTCCAATAGCCATCGCAATGATGAAAACCGTAACTGTCAGCTGGGCAGTGGCATAATCGGTTGAGAAATATCTTGAGATACCAGGAACAGACGGGACAACTATATTAAGCGAAAGCGGCGCGAGAGTCGAAAGCGCGGCAAGCACGAGAATAGATGGCGGCGCCTGGACCACACCATTTTTTTCATCCATATCGCTAATAAGAGTATTCTTCAAAAACTTTGTCGACTATCCCGCCCCACGCGCCATGATATTTATCCAGCATCTCTTCTGCCGGTGAGCGTCCGTCTTCAACCACTGATTCGACAGCATTGAGAAAGTGCTCTTCATTGTCGCCAAAGCTATCGATCTTACCGCGAAAACGCAGGCCCTCACGGGAAATTTTTAGAAGATCAGCGGCAATATTATGCACCCTGCGCCCACCAATCTCTGCTGCAAGACCCATTGTAGCAACATCTTCGCGCAGACACTCCCGCTCCTCTACTCTCCAATCGGCCACCAAATCCCACGCTGCATCGAGTGACCCCTGGCAATAAACCAGCCCCACCCAAAATGCTGGTAGCGCACAAAGTCCCTGCCACGGCCCTCCATCTGCACCGCGCATTTCAATAAATTGCTTCGCCCGCGCTTCGGGAAACAGCGTTGTGAGATGATTTATCCAGTCGCCCATATTCGGCAATTCGCCTGGAACAGCTGCAAGCTTTCCGGCCAGAAAGTCCTTGAATGAACATCCGGATACATCGATATATTTACCGCCGCGATGAATAAAATACATCGGCACATCAAGCGCGTAGTCAACATAGCGTTCAAAGCCCATGCCGGGCTCAAAAACCCACGGCAATAGCCCCGTTCGGTCACTGTCAGTATCCCGCCAAACCCGTGAACGATAGCTCAAATATCCACTAGGTTTACCGCCAACAAACGGGCTATTGGCAAATAGCGCAGTCGCAATCGGCTGCAGGGCAAGCCCGACTTTGAGCTTTTTCACCATATCCGCTTCACTAGAAAAATCGAGATTCACCTGCACGGTGCAGGAACGATGCATCATATCAAGCCCGAGTGTGCCTACCTTGGTCATATAGCGACGCATAATGTCGTAGCGGCCCTTAGGCATATGCTTAATTTCAGCAAGCTCCCAACTTGGGGCAAATCCAAGCCCGAGAAAGCCAATACCGAGTTCCGTTCCTACCTCCTTCATTTGCGCTAGATGCGAATGCACTTCATCGCAAGTCTGATGCAACGTTTGCAAAGGTGCGCCTGAAAGCTCCACCTGTCCGCCTGGCTCAAGAGTGACAGCACCACCAATTTCCGGTGGCGCAGTCAGGCCAACAATATTATCACCCTCCATCGAGGGTGCCCATCCAAAACGCTCATGAAGTCGGTACAGCAAGGCCGAAATTCCCCGTTCCCCATCATAGGAAACCGGGGAATTATCAGCCAGATTGAACGCAAATTTTTCGTGCTCGGTACCAATACGCCAGTCCTGACGCGGCTTCTGCCCAGCTTCCATATACTGAACAAGCTGAGCACGACTCTCAATCTTTTGCAGATTGGCATCTAAAACTGAAATGGCTGCCTACCCATCTGAGAAAACACAACGAACAAGATCAGACCTGTACAGCTGGGCCAATCCTATGTCACGCAACATCGTTATTCTATCAACTGAATGCAATACGGAAAATTCCAACTTTTTTCCTCATTTGCCCCGCCGGATCAACTCTCTAATTAACTCATTATGCAGTCCGGTCACCGGCAAGCGCCTACATCAATGACAAACCAGCAATCGCAGCCGTATCCGCGCGCATCATTATCGGGCCAAGAGATAGAACCACACTTGCCTCATGGCGACGCAAAGCTTCGCGTTCTTCTTCGCTCAACCCACCCTCCGGCTCGACCAAAAGAGAAACCGACTTAGCGTGTAACAAAGTAAGCTGGCTATAATTACTACATTGCTGAGCTGCCTCATCAGCAAAAACCAGCATGCGTTGTTCTGGCCAACCGCCGAGCAACTACGGCAACCGCATCGGTTATGTAATTTTAGATACTGTCACGAGCCCGCATTGCTCCACTTCTTCGATCGCATTGGCACGCATGGGCTTCAAATTTACCCATGATACACTTGTATGGGCAGTCATCACTGGTCTCAGACAGCCAAAGCCCATCTCAACCGCTTTTTGCACCATACAATCGAGCCGGGCATGCTTAAGTGGTGCAAAATACAATTCAATATCGCATGGCACCAATTGCACTCGTGTTTGTTCAATCAGACGCATATCAAGATCACGGGGGTTAAAGATTAATTTCCTTACCATTTACCATCGCGCCCGTTGAACACCAGAACACCCTCTCCGCTGCCAAATCGCAGCACGTCGCGAAGATAACGCGCCGCGCCCACTCCAGGTTGATTGCCTGACTGGTTGCAAGAGGCTGGTTGATATAAATACGCTTGATGCGTCCGGACAAATTGTTATCAGCGGGTTTCACAGTGAACCATGAGGGCTCATCGCCACAAATACTGCCATAGTATAGAATTGCACTGATATGAAAAAACCCCTGCCCACAACAGCTGACAGTGCCCACCCATGGATTGAGCGTTTCATACCTGCGTGGTTCCTTCCCTACAGCCGCATCGCCCGTTTAGACCGTCCGATCGGTTGGTGGCTGTTGCTACTGCCATGTTGGTGGGGATCTGCGCTAGCTGGAGCATCTGAAAGGATTTTACCCAATCCGGCCCATCTCGTTCTTTTTATACTCGGTGCGATTGTGATGCGTGCCGCTGGGTGTACGTTCAATGACATCATAGACCGAGATATCGACGCTAATGTCGAGCGCACCAAGCTACGCCCACTCCCGTCGAGGCAAATCACTGTCACCCAAGCCTTGATCTTCATGGTAATACTATCGTTGCTCGGATTGTTGATCCTGGTTCAATTCAATTGGTTTACCATCGTTCTGGCCCTCATCTCCCTGCTCACGGTTGCTATTTACCCGTTTATGAAACGAGTCACTTACTGGCCACAGTTCTTTTTGGGACTCTCATTCAATTGGGGGGCAATGGTTGGCTGGAGCGCGGTGAAAGGAGGACTCGATATAGCGCCGCTTGCACTATATGTCGGTTGCATTTTCTGGACTCTAGGATACGACACAATCTATGGCCATCAAGACAGAAGTGATGATGAGTTGATTGGCGTCAAATCCACATCTCGGCGTTTTGCGCAGACAACCAAACCTTGGTTGTGGGGATTTTACGGCGCATTTTTTTCTTGCTTGGCATTCGCACTCTACAGCGCCAATGTTCATTGGGCAGCCTATCCCATTCTGCTGCTTGCGCTTTTTCACTCTGCCAGGCTCATCGTCCAAGTTGATTTCAATGACCCCTTATCATGCCTGGCTTTCTTCCGCGCCAACCGCGAAACTGGATTAATCGTTTTTTTTGCTCTTATTGCCGCATCACTAGGATCTTATGCCTGATACCACAGCATGTGATCGTGCAGCATTCATCAGCTCGAATACCTGCCTGCAATCACTGCCGCTGGTTCCTGGAATCTTGCTGTATCTAGCTGAAAATCTCTGCCTTTGTAGCGGATGAGTGACTATCTTCTAGCGCAAAAAGGGATACCTCCGCCCTACTGGGCGTTTGCATGGTCGGGCGGTCAAGCGCTGGCTCGCTTTGTTCTTGACCACCCGGACCTTGTCGCCGGCAGGTGCGTTTTGGATATAGGTTCAGGATCGGGCATTGTGGCAATTGCCGCAGCAAAAGCCGGCGCCGCCCGGATGATCGCCAATGATATAGATCCATTCGCGCACATCGCAATTGAGCTCAATGCACATGCAAACGGCATTTCTGTCGAGAGTAACAACCAAACTGCGATTAACGTACCAACAACCGGTATTAATACCATTTTTGCTGGAGATGTATGCTATGAGCTCCCATTTTCCACCGACGACGCGTGCTGGCTTAAAACTACCGCGCAAAACGGGATCGATGTTCTGATTGGTAACCCGGATTGCACATATCTGCCCAAGGCAGATTTAAGACCATTGGCAGTATAACACGTTAAGAACACACGCGAGCTCGAAGACAATACTCTACGTCGCACAAGTGTTTATAGGGTTTTATAAGTTGCCAAAAAAAGTAAGCCCTACAAAGCTGGCCCCGCGGGGCTTGCTGCGCTATACGATCGCAGGCAATGAAATCAGTGAGATTTATGATCGCGCAAAAATCGAAATCATCAAACACTCTTTCTATCGACGACGCGGTAAGCTCGGCACTAGATGTTGCTAAAAATGCTGGTGCTGATGCGGCTGATGCCATCGCGGTCGCCGGTCAATCCGATCAGGTTCAGATACGTCTTGGCAAAACAGAAGAGCTCGAACGAACCGAAACGAGCGGCATTGGCCTTCGAGTCTTTATCGGCAGATCTAGCTCCATAGTTTCGACCAACAATTTGACGACAAGTGCAATCAAATCATTGGCCGAACGCGCTGTTGCGATTGCTACGGCGGCATCCGAAGATCCGCATACCGGATTAGCCGAGCCAGATCTTTTCGCGCCCACCGCTCCAGATCTTGACCTTGCCGACGCCCGCCAGCTAGGTAACTATGAGCTGATAGACCGCGCCCGCGCCGCCGAGGATGCCGCGCGTGAGGTAAAGGGTATCACAAACTCTCTTGGCGCCAACGCCAACGCCTCCCGTTCTAAAATATTTCTTCTAACCAGCAAAGGCTTCAACGCCAGCTACGAGACAACAAGTTTCTCAATATCTTGCAGCGTTGTCGCAGGCTCGGGTACCAACATGCAGCGCGACTATGATTATACTCTCGCTCGCCATTTTGATGATCTCAAACCCGCCGAATCAATCGGCAGAAATGCTGCCGAGCGATCTATACGAATGGTCGGCGCTGAGCGAATGAGAACTGGGCCAGTGACAGTCGTCTATGAACCGCGGACTGCCGCATCGCTTCTTGGTCATTTTACCGCTGCAATCAATGGGCAAAGCATAGCCAGAAAGGCAAGCTTTCTTCAGGATAGAATGGGAGAAAATATATTCTCAAATGCCATTACGATCATTGATGACCCACTGCGATCGCAAGGCTTAAATTCTCGACCATTTGACGGAGAAGGCCTCGCCGGCGAGAGCCGCGCCTTAGTGCAAAATGGCAAGTTGAATAGCTGGCTTTTAGATCTATCAAGCGCCCACCAACTTGGTCTCCACTCAACCGGGCACGCAAGCCGTGGCTTGAGCACGCCCCCATCACCCTCACCCACCAATCTCACATTAGAGCCAGGAAGTGACAGTCCAGAAACACTAATCTCGAATGTAAAGCACGGCCTGTTTATTACTGGCCTGATCGGCATGGGTGTGAATGGCGTAACCGGGGATTATAGCCGGGGAGCTGACGGCATCGCTATCGAAAACGGCAGACTTACAAATCCAGTAAGTGAAGTTACCATCGCCGGCACCCTCCCTGAGATGTTTGCGCGGATGCATCCAGGAAATGATCTAGAAATTTGCACTGGGCGTGACACACCCACACTTCTGATCGAAGGAATGATGCTTGCCGGCAGCTAGAAACAATCTGCAACTAGAACGCGACTTCGCCATAGCCGAGGCGGCGGTGAGAGAAGCTGGTACACTTGCGCATGGGTATTTCTTTGCCCGTGCAAATTCTTGGAAAAAGGCCGATTCAAGCCCGGTGAGCGAGGCTGATCACGCAGTCAACCGGTTGCTTCATCATCGCTTGATGGGCCTTCGTGAAGGCTATGGTTGGATATCGGAAGAAACGCCCGATAATGCGCAGCGCCTCACGCGCGAGCGCGTCTGGATCATCGACCCAATCGATGGCACACGAGCTTTTCTTAACCAAAAAACAACATGGGTAGTGAGCGCAGCTCTAGCAATTGATGGAGAAATTGCGTTTGGATTTCTATTCAACCCGGTTCGCGGTGAATTCTTTGCCGCAATGAAGGGTGCCGGCGCATCCATGAACGGCCAACCCATAACAGCATCAAACTGCTCTACTCTTGAAGGGTGCTCACTTTTGACGAACCCCGACCGAATAGACGACAAGCATTGGCTTACCCCCTGGCCGCAAATGGAAGTAAGCAGAATCAGCTCGTTTGCCTACCAGGTAGCTCTTATCGCGAGCGCAAGAGCTGATGCAACAATCGCTTTTTCAAGTATATATCAATGGGATCTAGCCGCTGCCGACATTATTTTGCGCGAAGCCGGCGGCAAGATAACCTCAGCAAAGAATGAGCCTCTGGAATATAATACCGAGGCATTAAAGCTCCCCGGCGCGATCGCCGCCGCCAGTGAACTTCACAGCAAGATTGCCGATTTTATGGCAAAGAACAACAGATGCTAACCAAATGTCTAGTCATACTAAATCTAACTCAACCACAGACCAAGGCCATGAAAGACGATCCCACGCTGACAGATCAACCATTGAAAATCGTCTCTAGCAGTGGATTGCAGGACTTGTGTGAAATGGATTTGGGGATCCAGGTGCCCTTGATATAGTAGGTTTCCTAAATTAAGCAGCAATCTACGATGTCTGGAAGATGATGCCGCAACGGATAACGCGCAGATCCGTTGTTTTAATGCTGTCTGCTTGCGCGATCCGGAGACAGACGAAGAATTAAAGCAAAGCTAGAATTTGGCGTCCGGTTCATAGAGGCTGGTTCATGGTGTCTGGTTCACAAGGTCAAGTGGTTACTACTCCGTCCGAACTTCCCCGCCCCCGATCACGCGGGAGGCGCCACTGGACGCTACGCGTTTATGCAGCCGTGGCCACTATTGTCTCTATTTTAACCCTTCCCCACCTACTCATGCGCGCCCGCGCAGGTAAAGAAGATCTAGAGCGAATAGCTGAACGCCGGGCCATCACCAAATATGAACGTCCCCAGGGCCGGCTCATTTGGCTTCATGCCGCCAGCGTTGGAGAAATACTTTCTGCGCTACCGCTAGCCAAAGAACTGTTGTTGCACAATCTTGCCGACAACATTCTGGTCACCACCGGCACTGTATCTTCCGCGCGAATGGTCGACGAGCGAGCAGTGGACAATATCATTCACCAATATGTTCCGCTTGATGTTCCCAGATATGCGGGTCGCTTCATCCATCACTGGCAACCTGATGGCGCTATATTTATCGAATCCGAATTGTGGCCCAACCTCATCTATGAAATTGCACTAGCAAATATTCCTCTCGCTTTCGTAAATGGCCGCATGTCAGAAAAATCCTTTGCCCGTTGGCAGCGCTGGCCTGCATCATCCAAGAATCTGTTCAAGACAGTCCAACTCGTGCTGGCCCAATCAGCCGATCACGCATCTAGATTTAGCGCTCTTGGTGCGGTTGATGTGCGCCACCTTGGTAACCTGAAATTTGACACGCCCGCACTACCGGTGTCGGAAAATGCATTAGTAAGTTTTAATGCGATGGTAGGTCAAAGACCTGTGTGGCTCGCCGCCTCCACCCATGAAGGCGAAGAAAGGTTGATTGCCGAAGCGCATTTTATAATTCGAAAACGCTACCCAGAATTACTAACAATCATCGTGCCGCGGCATCCGGACCGCGCAAGCACAATCGTGAAAATGCTTGAAGAACTACAACTGGTCGTTGCTCGACGTAGCAAAGCAGAACCCGCGGTTGCTAAAAGTGATGTTTATCTAGCCGATACACTAGGTGAACTCGGCCTATTCTACCGCTACTGTGACATCGCATTTATCGGAGGATCTCTGGTTGAAGTTGGTGGCCACAATCCAATCGAATCAGCGCAGCTTGGCTGCGTCGTAATACACGGCCCCCACGTCCAAAACTTTGTCGACACATATAAGTTACTCAACAATATAGAAGGTGTGGTGGTGGTAAAAAATGAAAATGAACTCGCCAATCAAGTGACAGACCTTCTGAGCCAAGAAGAGCGCCGCAAGAAACTCAACCGCATGAGCCAAGTTGAAATCACCCGTAACAAGGGTTCCCTTGAACGCATAGTTCTCGCGCTTTCCGATAAATTCGATGGCTAGACCGTAATGTGGCAGCCTCCCGCGTTTTGGCACAAGAAGCATTCCATTCTACAGCCAACTCTACTCGCGCCGTTTGCTGGTCTTTACTCCAGTGCAGTATGGCTGCGCCGCGCAGTTTCAAACCCGTTTAAAGCCAATTACCCTATCATCTGCATCGGCAATCCCGGCCTTGGCGGTGCTGGAAAAACTCCGGTTGCCATCGCCGTTGCCAAACACCTGATAGCTTTGGGAAATGATCCACACTTTTTAACCCGTGGCTACGGCGGCAAAAAAGTCGGGCCGTTACGCGTTGATATAGCATGCCACGACGCTAGCCAGATTGGCGACGAGCCATTACTATTGGCCCGCCATGCCCCAACCTTTGTCGCGAAGAATCGTCTTGCGGGTGTAAAAGGCGCACTCGCCGCAGGCGCAGAAATCATCATCATGGACGATGGTTTTCAGAATCCAACAACGAAAAAAGACTGTTCTATCCTGGTTATCGATGGATCTAGGGGTATCGGCAATGGCTGGGTATTCCCCGCGGGTCCCATGCGTGAGCCTATATCACGGCAGTTGAAGCGGGCTGATATATTGTTGGTGATTGGCAATGGCTCTAGTGCCAATCACCTTGTGCGATCAGCGCTTCTTGTTGGTACAGATGTCCTTCGTGCCCAACTTATCGCCAGCCCATCTGCACCCAATCTGAATCAGCGTAATATCGTTGCTTTTTGTGGTATCGCCGATCCAGATAAATTCTTCAATAGCATCGAAGACATGGGAGGAAACGTGGTTGCCAGACGAGTATTTCCAGATCACCAGATGTTTTCGAGCCAGGATGTAACCCGCCTACTAGAACTTGGTGAATCCAACTCCGGGAGCCTCCTTCTAACGACGGAAAAAGATATGGTCCGCATCGGTTCGAACAATGATCCAAACGGCAGGCTACGCGATATGGCAAGCGTCCTGCCAATAGAAATAAAGTGGGATGATCCAAACCAGCTAACCGCACTATTGTGCAAAACCGGCGTGCTAACTGAAACGGACATATAGGTGAATTTAGTGCGGATACCCCACCACCACTCTAGTCTTCGCTTGCGCACTCTCCACCACCTTCATCGCCAAGTGTTATATAGCGCTTGAAAGCAATTTCAGCCGATGCATAAGCCTCCTGAAGATCCACATTCCAGTATTTCAGATCATCCAACCCAATCGACTCACCCGACACTGCGCACTTCACAAAACCACCCGGCAACAAGACGCAAAAATCGCCTGGCATGAATTTTAGTTTTGCTTCTCGTAAATGCTGAAAGTCATGTTCATGGTGATTCATTTAGGTACCTCATTCAAGCAGAAATTCGACTGCAGTCACTGATATTTCTCACCGCCAAGCCTACCTCACAGGTGACATTTCTATCAAAATAACGACCCCTGCCCTTTTCTACGACCTTTTTGGTTTTTTGATTTCCCTACCCCGCCTAATATTCTAGCTTTATCACCACCGCGCATCTCCGCGCTAATAACAGCATCTACCCTGCCATCACTGAACTGAATAATAGCCTCGCTGGCACCAAGGGCAGCATTGGTATCACGAATAAGACAATCATGCCGATCGCGAACAATCGCATAGCCTCGCCCAAGAACATTCTCATATCCAAGTGAAAGAAGCATTTTTGCAAGATTATCAACTCGTATATGACATTCCTTGACTAAACGCCCCTCAGCTCTACGCATTCTTGGCACCAGCCTATTCAGGCCAGCACCCCATTCAGTACGATGTCTACGTGCCGATACCAAGCTACGTTTTTCAAGCTCAAGCAACCGCATGCGCTCGCGGTCAATGCGTTGCTGGAAGGGTGTAAGAGAAAGACTTAGGGTGACAGTGGTCAGTCGTTCGCGTTGGACCTGTAATGTAGTCAAACGCCAACGAACCAATGCCTCTCCCAATCGATCAACGGCTTGACGTTGGGTTCCAAGAAGACCATCACATCTTGGCAACGCTCGTATAGCGCTGTCCAGTTTAACTCGTCGATCTGACAACAATCTGCGCAATGCGCGCATCAGACGAATACCTATATCGCCCAATGTGAGCGCAAGATCACCACAAACTGGTACGGAAAACTCCGCCGCGGCGGTTGGCGTCGGTGCGCGTCTGTCAGCAACATGATCGATCAAAGTCCAGTCGGTTTCATGACCAACTGCTGAAATCACCGGAATAGTGCAGGCTGCGACAGCGCGCACCACCTCTTCTTGATTAAACCCCCATAAATCCTCAATACTACCGCCTCCACGCGCAATAATAAGAACATCAGGCCGTGGCAATCCACCACTGCCATCCAGCATATCAAAACCACGGATAGCCGCGGCGACCTCACTGGCGCTGGTATCTCCTTGGACTCGCACCGGCCAGACCAAAACATGAGCCGCGAAGCGATCACTTATCCGGTGGAGAATATCCCGAATAACCGAGCCAGTTGGCGATGTCACCACTCCAATCACCTGCGGCAAATACGGCAATACCTGTTTACGGCCTTCATCAAACAATCCTTCAGCAGCTAATTTACGGCGACGTTCCTCAAGGAGCGCCATCAGCGCACCAATGCCAGCAGGCTCCAAATGA
>Ga0302135_10001593_pt1 | contig 13703 bp, 9 predicted proteins | sample CBN3_surface_MG_FD_203119 | JGI IMG/M metagenome (GOLD analysis project Ga0302135, IMG submission 203119) | Marine microbial communities from Western Arctic Ocean, Canada - CBN3_32.1 | ecosystem: Environmental > Aquatic > Marine > Oceanic | place: Canada: Western Arctic Ocean | collected 2017-09-15
AAGGAACCCTGTAGGCGGAAAGGTCGTGGGTGTGCAAGCCCAGGGCCGGTGCAACAGGTGAGAGCCTGGGGCGCTGTAAAAAGGACTCGTGTTGTTGATGGCGCCATTGGGGACGGAACCCCAGGAGAGGAGCTGCTCGGGGAACGAGCGGCCGACGGGGGTTGCGATTGCATTTCGGTGCAATCGGAGGCAAAGCGGCAGAAGCTGAGGCCATTGTGCCAAAGCGGAAGACGTGGCGCCTTGCAAGCTCTGAAGAGGAGCGAAGTCTGAGAGCGGATGAACTTTCCTATCTTGATGGGAGGGGGACCTGCCGACCGGAAAACCTCAGGGTTCAGTCGCGGTTTCGACCACGGCAAGGACGAAGAGGGAGCCTCAAGCAATGAGGAGGCTACGGTAGGTGGATATAATACGCTGTGAGACAAGCAACCTCACGAGAGTTGAGATTCGATGTGGTGACACGTCGGGTCAGCCAACCACTGGACGTAAACCTCTGTAGGGGCGAAGGGCTGGAGCCGCAACGGTTGATGTCGGCGTCTCTCTTTTTTTTTGTTCGCATCCCCCCCCTCCATTGAAACGAATCGCGTGTCCCGACTACTATCGGCACTCGAACACTTCATTCCCGCGACCCTCGGAGTTGGACCTCATGTACCGCAGTCCCCGCAATATGAACTATCCTCATTTCACGGAAGAGCATGACCAGATGCGTCGCACCATTCGCCAATGGTGTGAGAAGGATCTGGCGCCGAATACGGAGGAATGGGAGGCGGCGCGGCTCTTTCCGCGGGAGGTCTTCACGCAGGCGGCTGATCTGGGAATTCTTGGGATCCGCGTTCCGGAAGAGTACGGCGGCCTGGGACTCGGCTGGTGGGAGACGGCAGCCTATGCAGAGTCGATGGTTCATTGCGGCATGGCCGGCTTGACCATGGCGATGCTGGTGCAAAGCGACATGGCGACGCCCGTGATCGGGGAGATCGGTGACGACTACCACAAACGCAATTTCTGGCAGCCCGGGGTCGAAGGCCAGGCGATCGCCGCGCTCGGGATTTCCGAGCCGGATGCCGGCTCCGATGTCGCTCGAATTCGGACGACGGCGAAGCGCGACGGAGACGATTACGTCATCAACGGGCGCAAAACCTACATCACGAATGGAACGCGTGCGGATTTCATCACGCTCGCAGTGCGCACGGGGGGACCCGGCTATGCTGGAATCAGCCTGATGATGTTTCCGACGGACACCGCAGGTTTCGAGATCTCCAAGAAGCTGGAGAAGCTCGGCAATCACTGCTCGGACACGGCGGAGCTCGCATTCGACAACTGCCGGATCCCTGCGCGGAATCTCCTCGGCGCTGAGAACATGGGCTTCTACTACATCATGAACAACTTCGATGGGGAGCGGCTCGTGGGCGCGCTCACGGCGGTCTCCGGTGCTCAGCAAATGCTCGATTCGACGACTGAGTTCTGCATCGAGAGAAAGGCATTCGACCGTCCGGTGATTGGTTTTCAAACCGTTCGTCATCTCATCGTGCAGCTCGAGGCGGAGATCGAATCGGCGCGTCAGCTCTGTTATCGGGCGGTTCAACTGCTCGAGGATGGTCAAAACGCGAAGCGTGAGATCACCATGGCCAAGTTGATCGGTGGGGAACTCTCCTGTCGGGTGGCCGATCGCTGTCTGCAGCTCCATGGTGGCGCAGGCTACATGGCCGAGTATCCCATCAGCCGCTCATGGCGAGACGCGCGTCTGGTCACGATCGGGGGGGGGACGAGCGAGATCATGCGCGAACTGCTGAGCAAGCTGCAGGGATTTCCCATGCAGAAGCCCAGCGATCTCGAAAAGGAAAACCGGGAGCTCAAGAAGCGCCTGGCCGAGTTCGAAGGCGCCTAGGTCGTTTGGATGCTCCAGGGGTGCTCTCCCCGATTCCATCCGATGACTTCGCCGAGGGGTTTGCGCTGGATGTCGGGTACCACGCAGTCGGTCGCGACATGTCCCACCGGGAGGAGCAGGTAGGGTTTCTCATGGGACGGCGCTTCCAGGATCTCCTGGAGGAAGCCCATGGGTGAAGGCGTGTGCGTCAATGTCGCCAGTCCCATCTCCTGAATTGCGGAGATGAAGAGCCCCGCCGCGATCCCCACGGATTCATTCACGTAGTAGTTGGTCACCTTGCGACCGGCCTCGTCTGGACTCCAGACCTGCTTGAAGAGCACGACGAGATAGGGAGCGACTTCGAGGAAGGGCTTCTCCCAGTCGGTTCCAAGAGGGCGAAGCGCGTCCAACCATGCCTCGGGCATGCGTCCACCTTCGTAGCTGACTCGCTCTTCCTCTTCCGCCGCAACCCGGATCTTCCGTTTCAATTCGGCGTCGTCGACCACGACGAAGCGCCAGGGCTGCCGGTTGGCTCCGCTTGGAGCCGTCGAGGCGATTCGCACGGCGTATTCGATCAGGCGTGGATCGACGGGTTCATCGCTGAAGAATCGCACAGAACGACGCGATTCGAGGGATTGGTGCATCCGCTGGGCGTTCTCAAGCATCGTCTCGGGGGAGAGACGCGATGGATGATGGGGGATGGGTCGATAGTCGGTCATGCGTTCCCACTGTCCTCCAGGCGTCGTTGGACTCGGACTCCCTTTCGTCGTTGGATGGCACGCATCCAGCGCCCCAGATGGTGATAGAAGGGGGTGCTGCTCTCGGCGCTCTTTGGCTGATAGGCATCCGTCAGATAGGGGACGTACATCGTGCGGCGCAGGCTCGCTTGTCCCGTATGAGGCGAGGATTGGACGCGGTGCCAGAGGCGCCCGTCGTGGAGCGTGAGGTCCCCCGGTTGGGTCTCGACCGCGATCTCGTCGGCATCGGGTCGATGCCAGACGAAATACGGTTTCTTGAAGCACATCGAGAGGAATCCCTGACGATGAGTTCCGGGGATGAGGCGCAGTCCTCCGGACTCCTTCGTGCATCGATCAAAATGGAGTCCCACATTCAGCATGCGCTGTGGCTTGCGCAGGTAGAAGAGATCCCGGAGTCCATCGGTATGCCACCCGAGTCGCGGATGGACGCTTCCCGGCACGTTGATGTAGCGATTGAGGACCACGCCGTCCTTCTCCTCATCGCCAATCCGGGCGTCTTCCCCGATAAGCCTTCGAACGGGTTCAAAGCGCTCGTCCCGCACGAACGAATGAATCGCAGTAGAGAAGCAGGAGGTGAACGGGAAGCGCTGAATGAACGGGGCGCCGGTTTCGTCGCAGCCCTGGAAGACGGGGATCCCATGGACGGTCTCGCGCTCTTCTGCAATCCAATCCGCCTGAATCTGGTCCACCTCCGAGAGAATGTTCTGAACCTCCTCCGGGGAGGCGACCTCCGCGAACACGATGAATCCGTGGTGTTCGAGAAAGGCCTCCTGTTCAGCAGTGATCGTGGCACCGAGGGTGAAGCGCTTGTCGATGGGGAGGTGTGAGATGTCTACAGGGGTCATGAGAGAGTCTCCGGGGGGAATCCAAGAATCAAACGATGTGCGGTATCGATGAGGTGCTTCAGAACGGCGTCTTCCGGATCGTCATTGCAGCCTGTGATCAAGCGCAGCTCCTTTTCCGTGTTCAAGGCGTGGCGCACGGTCAGATACACGAGGCTCTGGAGCGGCAAGCGCAGCTCTTCCGCGGGGCGACCCGTGGCGTCTCCGAAGAGACGGGACGTCGCGTTCAGGAAAGGGAGCAGTGTGTCCTCGCGGCGTCGGGGGTCGAGTTCCCCATCATCGAGGAGTTTGCGCAGAATCAGACGGATGGCATCACGACGCGTCCGTGCGAGATGAAAGCATTCCCGTACGGCGGTCTCCAGAATGCTGGAAGGGGACGCCTCATGGGACATCGCTCCTCCGAGGCGTACGCTGGCCTCGGCCAGTTCGTCGTACATGGCGTCGACGCATGCCGTGTACAGGCCCTGTTTGCTTCCAAAGTAATGGCTCACCATGGCGAGGCTCACGCCCGACGCTCGTGCGATCTCACGGGTGGTGGTCGCCGCCTGGCCCTGCACGGCGAAGAGCTTCACCGCGCTCTCCCGAATTCGGGTTCGCGTTGCTTCTGCGTTGGCCTGGATGGGTCGTCCCATGAAATACCTCGGGACATGAATTAATCAATCGTTTGATTAATTGCAAGGAGAAACGCGTGAAAGAGGCATCAAACCCCTAGATGGAAAAGAATCGGGACCATTTGAGGAAGAGGCTTCGCTCGATGAAGCGGAGTCCAGGATCGGTCAAGGTGCGCTCGCGGTACCCGAGGAAGAACACGCTCAGGGGACTGGGGGTGTAGCTGAGGAGGAGATCGCTCGTCAGAGCGCGTCCAGAGGGGTCGTCCGCCGCGGCCTCGTCGCATCGGGAGTCGAGGCAGGGGGCCCACTCGAAGATGCCACGGAGGTGAAGATCCCGCGTGAGGAATTGGAGCGCTTCCACACGGAAGATGGGTTCATCCGACAGGAGGTCGCCTTCCCGATGTGTGGAGAGGCGCTGATCCTGGTATTCGACCGTGAGCGTGAAGGATCGGACGGGGCGGATGTCCACGCGGATGCTCGGCGCGAATCGAAATCCGGGATGGGGTTCCTGTTCGCCGATGAGGTCCGTGGATCGCAGGATGGTTTCACCCAGGGCGATTCCGGTCGAGAATTGAAATTCACGCCAGGTGTTTGCACCGATTCTCAGCAAGAGTTCATCCCCGTCGATCCATCTCCCATCGATGCGTTCCGCCTGGCGCTCGTAGCGTGCAAAGAGGAAGACATGCTGATCGAATTGAACGTAGCAGTTGGCGCCGACGACGCGTTCACTCAGGAGCATGTCATCGTTGAAATGGAGATCCGCATAGCCTCCAGGGCTGACCACGCGGACGAGGCCTTCTCTTCGGATGAAGAAGTCGAGCTTGTTGAAGAAGTTGTGGTATCCCCGGCGGGGAAGATAGCCCGCTTCCGAACGGAATCCTTCGCTGATACGGGAATAGCGCGTCTTCAATCGCCAGAGATCCTCTTTCATGACGATCCGGGCGCGGGTCGCATGACCGGCATCCCGCAGCCCATTCAAGTCATTGGATGTGCTCATGAATGCGGAGGTGTCGAGGGCGATCCAGGGCGTGAGGAAGGCCCTCGCATCGATGCCAATGACCTGGTTGCTGGCATCCACAACGCCCAGAAACTCCTTGTCGATGACGCTCATTCCGAGGGTTCCCCGGCTTCCCAGATCGAGCTGCGTTCGGGCCGCTGTTGTCAGAGCTCCCTGGACCCTGGCCTCGGGATTTTCGGTGGGAGAGAACCCCGGATCGGAGATGCTGTCCGGGGGAGAGCTGTCGTAGGCCAGGAGAAGTCCGACTCTCTGGGGCCCCTCGGAACCCGTCAGCTTGAGCGCGATCTCAGGCTGATTGATGGAACGTGTGTAGAGCATGTTGAAGGGAAGTTCGAAGAGGTCGAGTCCTTCCTGAAAGAAGGGTCTTCGTTCTTTCAGTTGCAGGGGAAAGCGGTTGTTGATGACCAGCTCCCGAGCATCCGCCTCCACCTGGGAGAAGTCGGGGTGAAGCGCCATGTCCAGGGTCCAGGAGGGCGAAATCGCCCATTTGATTCCCAGGCCGTGATCCAGGGCTCCATTGCACAGACCGAGTCGGCCCGGTTCGTAGCGAATGTCGTCTCCGCTCCCGCCATGTTCACAGAGCGGGCTCTTGCGTATCTGGCGGCCGGAGAGGGTAAGACTGGGCAGGATCTCGAGTTCACGCCCCGCACGAATGTTGTCCAGGCCTCGCAGCTGGCCGGCGAGCGTGAGCCAGTTGTTCCGATCGCGGTCGATGGGCGCCCAGCTGAGGCCCTGTTGATGATGGAAGGAGAACACCTGGGCATGCATTCCGAACGCATCGGTATCCTTTGAAAACCGGAGACTCTGAAAGGGGATGCGTATTTCCGCGGACCAGCCGGTCGCGGTGCGATGGGTGCGTGCGTCGAAGAGGGAATCCCACGCCGGATTGTGGTTTCCATAATGGTCCGCGTTCACATCCAGGAGGCCGTCTCGGAGGACTCCCGAGGCGCCCACGAGGAAGACGTGGCCCCGGCGAGCGTTTCCGCCAGGGTCCAGATGAATCGCAATGCGGTCCATGTCGTGAATCTGGGGCGAGTCCCGGGGGATCAGGAATGCGCGGGGGGCGTGTCCGAGCGTGACCTCAAAGAAGAGGTGGATCGCTCTTTCTGTACGGAGCACGCGGCCTTCCACCGTGTAGCGTGGAGCGACGTCGGTCTGGGGCGCGAAGGGCGTGAAGCCTTCGAGGCGTCCCGCCTGTTCCCAGTCGTCTTCGAGGGCGAGGCCGTCGAGCACGAGATGAGCCTCGGAGGTTCGCGTTGCGATGACTTCCGGGGGCAGGGGCAGGGAGGCGCTCGCTGGGGCGGAAAAGAGAAACAGCAACGAGAGGAGGGATGCGCTCAGACACTTGCGTTGGGGGAACGGTGGTGGTGAGATGAGGCGCACGTACTGGTACTCCGAAACACGGCGGAGGTCTTCCGCCCCCACAACTGGCGCCTCATGTTGGCAGTGATTCCGTATCTTGAACAGCCCGTGTTTGATCTGCTCGGAATGCGGGTCCAGCTGTGGGACCTCTTTGTCGTGGCCGGGTTTCTTTCCGGAGCCTGGGTGGCGATGAAGGCCGCACAGAAAATTGGCCTCGACGGAAACGTCATCCTCGATTATTCGCCTCAGGTCCTCCTCGCGGGGTTCACCGGGGCGCACCTTGTGCACGTGTTTGCGTATGAGCCTCATCTGCTCTCGGAGAACCCGTGGTTCATTCTACAGATCTGGAGTGGGCTCTCGTCGTTCGGGGGGTTCCTGGGAGCCGCCATCCTGACGGTCTGGTTTTTCCGGTCTCGGAACGTCAACTTCTGGCGCTATGAAACGCCGCTCTCCCTGGGACTGACGTGGGGATGGCTCGTGGCGCGGGTGGGGTGTTTCTTCGCCCATGATCACAAGGGAAGCCTCTCGGAGTTCCCGCTTGCCGTGGATTTCCCCGGTGGGGCCCGGCATGACCTCGGACTCTATGATGCGATTCTGTCGTTCTTCCTCCTGATGATCCTCGTCGTGCTCTGGAAGCGTCGGCCACGTTTTGGAGTGATGGGAGGCGTCACCTGCGTCGTATACGCCGTGGCGCGGTTCTTTCTCGACAACTTGCGCTCCGTCGATCTCGCGAACTCGGACGCCCGCTATCTGGGGCTCACGCCGGCGCAGTTTGGATGCTTTGCTCTGGCGGGTCTGGGAATCTGGATGCTATGGCGCTCCCGTCAGGAGCCTGTGATCGGTCAGACTCCACCGGGTTGATCCTGGGGCGCAGATTCGATGGAGACGGTGGTGGCCATCAAGATGATGGTGGCGATCCACAGGGCTTCGGCCATCGCGAGGTGAACGATCTGCATCCACCCGGGGGCGCCGAGCGCGACGTTGAGATAGCCTCCGAGAACCTCACTGAGGGTGCACACGAGCACGACAAGCGCCCAGTTCCGTACCCGAGGGTCTGCGACCTTGGCCCGGAGAAATCCCCCGACAAAGAGGAGAAGGACACCGACGGTGGTGGCCGTGAATGGGTGGATGATCCGGAGGCGGATGAGGAAATGCTCTGTCGGCGAGAGGTCTCGGAGGACTCGCTCCAGAATGGGCCCATCGGAGAGGGCGTCGATGGGAAAGAGGGTGTCTCCGAGCGCCGTGATCGCCCCGGTCATGCCGATGAAGAAAAGGCCCCCGAGGGCTGTCCAGAGGAGAGGTGTGTACTCCGGGTGACGGGGTCGGCGCGCCGGCCCGGGCTGCCAGGACCACCATGCGGCGAGGGCTCCAAATCCAAGAAGTGAAAACGTGTTTCCGAGATGGAGCGCGACGACCACTGCGCGCGCCACCGAGTCGTTGTCGGCCACGAGTTCGAAGAGGACCAGGCCTGCGCCGAGAGCGGCCTCCGCCAGAAGAAAGAAGAGGGTGATGCCCGCCGCACGTGTCACCCGGTGGCTACGGCCCCAGATACGCCACGCCCACGTCAAAAGGATACAGCCCACGATCAGGGTGATTCCGCTCGTGAGCCGGTGGCTGTATTCGATGAGCGTCTGGGTGGAATCGGTTCTCGGAAGGATGGAGCCGTTGCACATGGGCCAATGCGCACCACATCCGGCACCAGAGCCCGTGATTCGGACCCATGCCCCCCACAGAATGACGGCGACGTTGTATGCGAGGGCGCTGAATGCAAACCGTGTGAACTTCATTCTGGACTCGTCGTTCACTGGGGGACGTTCGCGGTGTCTGCGAGGACGTGCGCGACGCAACAGGTCAGGGACTGGGCCGTGGCCAGATGAAGGAATTCATTGGGCCCATGGGCGTTGGAATGGGGGCCGAGAACCCCCGTGATGAGGAACTGGGCTTCGGGGAACTTGTCTCCGAGCATTCCCATGAAGGGAATGGATCCGCCCTCGCCCATGGCGCAGGGGGGATTGTGAAAGAACTCCTCGGAGGCTCGCCGCACCGAGTCTTCAAGCCAGGAGGCGATCGCGGGCGCTTCCCAGCCGCCAGCGCCGGCATCTGCATGGAACACGACGCGGGCACCATGCGGGGGATTGGCCTCCAGAATCTCCTTGAGAGCCAGGGTTCCGGCCTCGGGATCGAGGGTCGGAGGGATCCGCATGGAGAGCTTCAGCGACGTCGCCGGACGAAGTACATTCCCCGCCTGGGGAAGATCCGGCAGTCCAGCGGCTCCCGTGTTCGAGAGCGCCGGTCGCCAGGTTCGATTCAGCACGAGTTCCGTGGAGTCCGCGCTGACGGCGGTCACCTCCGCGACTCGGGGGAATTTCGACCAGATGGCGTCCCCCAGGACCTCGGATGCGGCTTTTGCCTGCTCTATTCGTGCCTCTGGAATCGGGACGTGGAGAGCCTCGAGGAGGACTTCTCCTGTCGCTGAATCCTCGATGCGATCGAGGAGGTTGCGGAGAATTCGGAAGCTGGACGGAATCACGCCGCTGGCGTCTCCGGAATGCACGCCTTCGTGCAGGACCTGTACTTCCAGCACACCGGATACGAAGCCTCGAAGCGAAGTGGTGTTCCAGAGCCGCTCATAATCTCCGCACCCACTGTCCAGGCAGACGACGAGTCGGGGCGACCCGATGCGATCTGCGTAGGCGTCTATGTAGAAGGGGAGGTCGGGAGAGCCGCTCTCCTCGCTGCATTCAATCACGACGACACATCGGGGATGGGGGATGCCCTGCTCGTGGAGCGCCTGAATCGCCGTGACGCTGGCGAAGATGGCGTATCCATCGTCTGCGCCGCCGCGTCCATACAGCTTCCCATCCTTGATCACGGGTTTCCATGGGCCCAGCCCTTCTTCCTCACGCCAGCCTTCGAAAGGGGGTTGTTTGTCCAGATGGCCGTAGAGAAGAATCGTTCCCGGAGCGGTGCCTTCCACCTCGAGAAGGATGACGGGTGTCCTCCCTTCGAGTCGCAGGACCTCCAGCTTCGAGTTCTGGATGTTCCGATTCTTCACCCAGTTGACCGCGAGTTCGACGGCCTGGTCCATGTAGCCGTTCTCTGCCCAGTTCGGATCGAAATCAGGGCTCTGAGCGGGGATGCGAATGTAGTCGCTGATCTCGGAGATGATCTCCGTTTCCCAGACACGATCTACGAATTGGCGAGTAGTGGATGTGTTCATGACGGGCATCCTAGGCACGCTCGCCCCCCTTGTCCAGCGCAGTTCGCGAGGGTCTCGCCCGGTCAAGAGGCCGGTGGATGAGGTCTTGAAGTTCGCCTCTTCGTCCCGGTAGGATGTCGAGGTTCAGGGCCAGCGAACGAACCAGCAGAGGGTCCGGCTCAAGCCGGGTCCGTAGAGGAGTTGTCATGCGTTCAGTGGGAGTCCCCATTGTCGGGATGTTGTGTCTGGTTCTGACTCTGAGTTGCTCCGAGCAAGTTACGAGCGGAGGCGGGAAAGGCGATGCGTCTGGGCAGTCGGAAGATGTCCAGGTGGATGCTGGTGCCTCTCCGGACGGGTCGGGCGATGGTCAGGGCGGGGACGTCGCACTCCCCGATGCGTCCTCCGAACCCGTCCAGATTGAGTTCGATCCCCCGGTGGTCTCTTTTGGTGCACAGACCCTGGGAGGAGCGATCGTCTCGACAACGGTGATCGTCCGGAACCTCGAGAAGACCAATCTCACCATCGCGAGCATCGAGAAGGTCGACAATGACCCGGCGTTCCTCTTCAACCTCACGAGCATGGAACTCTGGGGGAAGGGGGAGCAGGAGCTCGACATCCTCTTTGACCCGAACCTGGAGGGGGCGCATTCCGATGCCCTTCGATTCATCGACGCGTCGGGGGTGTTTCATGGAGAGCTTCCCCTGCAGGCGATGGTCGTTCCCCCGGAATGTCAGGATGTGGACGGCGATGGATACGGCGTGGACTGTGCGCCCGGACCCGACTGCGATGAGGCCAATACGACCGTGCATGCGTTCGCCGAGGAGCCGTGCGATGGGCAGGACAACGATTGTGATGGCAAGATTGATGAGGACTTCATCGACCTCGGGGATCTCTGTTTCGGTGGACTCGGCGAGTGCATCACGCAGGGGGAGTACGTCTGCTCCGAAGACGGCGCGAACGTGTTCTGTTCCGCGGAGCTGACTGCGGGAATCACGGAACTCTGCAATGGCATCGATGATGATTGTGACGGGGCGACCGACGAGATCTTCCCCAAGCTCGGGGAACCCTGTGTGATTGGAGTCGGCGCCTGCGCCAAGCTCGACAAGTACGTGTGCAGCGGTGACGGGAGCAATCTCGTGTGCAACGTCCAGCCGGGCGTCCCCCAGCTGGAGCAGTGCTACAACCTCATCGATGATGATTGCGATGGCGTCACGGATGAGGGGGAACTCGAAATCTGCGACGACGGAATCGACAATGACTGCGACGGCGAGGTCGATGAGAGTGGTTCGGACTGGGGAGAGGTCTTCTTCGCTCGCTCCTCCCCGGATTCCGGTGTCGAAGTGTATCGGTCCAACGGCGACGGGACCTTCCAACCCATGCAATTCGTTCCCTTCGCCCCGGGCTACTTCTGGCGGTTGACGTCGGTCGGGGATTTTGATGGGGACTTCTACCTGGATCTGGTGCTCTCCCGACGCTCCATCGAGGGATACAGTCCCTGTGAGGACGACTTCGACTGTGGAGGGGGAGGGCAATGCATTGGCGGCTTCTGCCACACGAAGTGCACCGTCGGGCAGGCCTGTCCCCTGGAGGGGGAGACGTGTGTCGATCACAATTGGAACAACTGGACGACAGACACCTATTGCGTGAGAGCCACAACGACCGTTCTCGCTCAAAGCGGATGCGCCGGCGACACCACGCTGATCGATCTCTTTGAGATCCCACCCACCGTGTCGGCGTCCCATGGAAGGGCGGTGGACGCGGATGGGAACGGTCACCTGGATTTCGTGGCGTTGGGCAATCATGCCAATCACAAGGGCGTGACCTGGCTCAATGATGGGGAAGGCAATTTCACTTTCGTCGAGGACGCCTTCGATTTCGGAAGCATGCTCACGTACAAGTACACGTTGAATGACAGCGCTCGGGACTTCACGGGAGACGGCCGCCCCGATCTCATCGGCGCGACGTTCTCGAGTGGTGGGAATCCGCCGACGACGTTGTGGCTCATCGAAGGAAAGGGGGATGGCACGTTTCATGACCCCGTCCCACTCTCCGTCCAGTATCCCTATCCCGCCAATCTGATCACGGGGAACGATTTCGATGGAGACGGGGACCCGGACATCGTCGGTGGACTGGATGACGACGGTCAGCCCGGCGGAGCCTGGATGATTCTCAACGCGGAGGCGGGCTGGCAGTCCCCCTATCCCATTTTCGACGTGGCTCCGAGCTACAACTCGGGGGGCGAGCATCCAGGGCATGGAAATGGCGCCTCCTTTGACTTCACGGGCGACGGATTGCCGGACATCATCGCGGCCTACGCGCCCGAGGAGTGTGGGAGCTACGTCTGGGGCTGCACGGGTGTCCAGGACCCCACCAACGTTTGTTATGGAGGCGCCTGCCGAAAGCTGAGTTTCATCGAGAACAGAACGGGGCAATCGTGCGCTGTGGGACAGGGCTGCGTCTCGGGTCAATGTGTCGGGGGCTGTGTCCCGGATTGTGAGGACAAGGCCTGCGGAGACAACGGGTGCTTTGGCAACTGCGGGGAGTGTGAGCCCGGTCAGGTTTGCAGCCTGGGAGCCTGCGTGGTCGACTGCATTCCGGATTGCACGGACAAGCTCTGTGGCGACAACGGATGTGGCGGAGTCTGTGGCAATTGTGACACGGGAGAGTCGTGTGCCGAGGGCGCGTGCCTCGCCGGATGCACGCCCAGTTGCAGCGGAAAGGCGTGCGGCGATGATGGGTGTGGCGGGCAGTGTGCTGTCTTCGAGGAGCCCGAGGTGATTCAGTTCACGGCCAACCCCCACGTGCTTATTCGGGTGCCCGTGAACGTGCCTCCGACCCAGCCGGAGGTCAGTGTGCTCCCGGAAGCTCCGGATGCAGGCGACCTGCTCGAGTGCGTGATCGTCGTGCCAAGCATCGACCTCGACCCCGTGACCTATGCGCGTCAGTGGTGGCGCGATGGGATCTATGTCAAGGAGCTGGGCGATGTCGCAGTGGTGCCGCCTGGGGTCACGGTGTCCGGTGAGGACTGGCGCTGCTCGGTGCAGGCGACGGATGGGTTGGAGTGGAGCGTCGCCGCAGAATCGCAGGTGACGATTGGAGGCACGCCATGAGAGCGCTGTTCATCTCGTGCATCCTCGCCCTCTTCCCGGGGTTGGCTCTCGGAGTCATTCCCCAGACCAACATGGGGGGAGGCGAACTCCTCTCCATCGTGCGAGACGATGCGGGGGTGACGGCCCTCGTCAACACCCTCGAAGGGCTCGTCGTGCGTCGAACAACTCCGGACGGGGGCTGGGGGCAGCCGGGAGCCCTCTCGGGGAACTCCGCGGACGATGCGGCCCTCGCGGGAAGCGGTTCGTCGAATCATGCCGCCTGGATCGCGGGAGGAATCATCACGCATCAACGCCTGGTCGCGGGAGTCGCGGATGGCGAGGAGAACGTCCTGGGATCGGGAGGCGCCTCGGTGAGTGTCGCGGTCGATACCGCGGGAACCGCCTGGATTCTCGATGGGGATGGCGGCACGCTCTGGCGGGTCGATGAGAGCGGCGTCATGACGGACCACCCGGGGCCCGGAGCGGTCATGGGAGCCGTGTTGCTGATCACCGAACTGGAGGTCAGTTCCGTGTTTGAGGCGGGCGGGAGCGTTCAGCACTCCGTATTTTCCGGGGGCGTGTGGGGGGCACCCGAGATGCTCACGCCGGGCAGTCTTGAAAGCGCCTGTGTCACGGGCGGAACGCGGCATGTCCTCACATCCGGAACCGGTGACGCGGAATGGGCGATGCTCACTTCGTCGGGTGGGGCCTGGATGAGCCAGGCGGTGGAGGGCGTGGGCGATTCCCCGTGGCTCGGGTGCGCCGCGATGGGCTCGTATCTGGCACATGTGGATGAGGCGGGTGCTCTCCGAGTCCACGGAAATGCATCCCAGGAGACCGAGTCGGTACTCCTGGTCGGAATGGATGCAGTCATCGCAGTGGCCGGAGGCTCCGAAGGGCTCGACGTCGTCGGGCAGAGCTTCGGCGCGGGCTATCACGTATTTCATGATGGCGCCGCGGCCG
>Ga0302135_10001599_pt1 | contig 13659 bp, 16 predicted proteins | sample CBN3_surface_MG_FD_203119 | JGI IMG/M metagenome (GOLD analysis project Ga0302135, IMG submission 203119) | Marine microbial communities from Western Arctic Ocean, Canada - CBN3_32.1 | ecosystem: Environmental > Aquatic > Marine > Oceanic | place: Canada: Western Arctic Ocean | collected...
GAGCGCGACGTCCGTAAAGGTGCCGCCGATATCCACGCCCAGCCGTGCCGGCGCGCCGTTCTTCTGCGTCATCTGTTACTCCCCCAGGGGTTCGGCGGCGGACCTATCATGTTCGCGCGCCGGACGGCAAGTCCTCTTGGCGAATGAAGGCGGAAACGCTCCAAAACCCGCCATTTTACAAACTTGATCGGATTCAATCGGCGAAGCTTGGAATCACCTTTTCGCCAACGAGTCGGATCGAGCGCATGGCCTGTTGGTGAGTCGTCCGGCCCGATTGGAACATGAACATAAGCTGGTCGAGCCCGGCACCGGCCCATTTTTCGACCTGGCGGCTCACCGTATCGGGATTGCCGCCGATGGCGCGGGCGTCCTCGATTAGCTCGTCGTCACTGCGTTTGGCGAATTTCTCCGCGACCGAATGCAGCGCGCCGCCGGAGGCGAATCGGACATGGTTGAGTTCGGCGTCGTTCTCACCGAAATACCAACGTGCCGCGGCGCAGCCGACCGACCGACCTTCCCGGTCGTCGTCGAGGCAGACGCCGATGGCGAAGGCGCCCGCATGTTCGTTATCGAATTTGCCCACGCGCGCCGACCGGTCGGGCGAGCGGATCGCGGTGCGGTAGGCGTCGATCGCGGGCTTCATTTCGTCCGGCGTGTTGTGGGTGATGCCGAGCGCGCCGAAACCCATCCGCCCGGCATGGGCCCAGGTGTCGAGATTTGACGCCGCGACCCAGAGCGGCGGATGCGGCCGCTGGACCGGACGGGGAATGACGTGGCGCGCGGGCAGGTCAAGATACTTCCCCTTGTAGCCGGGGAAAAATTCGTGCTCGAACATGCCGAGCACGGCTTCGAGGGTCTCGCGACCCAATTCGCGGCCCATGGCAGGGTCGAGGCCGAGCCCCTCGACAATATAGGGATAGGCGCCGCGCCCGCAGCCGAACTCGGCGCGACCCTCGCTGAGCACATCGAGGGTCGCGACCCGTTCCGCAACCATGAAGGGGTTATGGCAGGGCAGGATGATCACGGCGAAGCCCAGGCGAATGCGCGTTGTCAGCTGGCTCAATGCGGCCAGGGTCATTTCAGGGCAGGCGGAATGGCCGATCTCGATGCAGAAATGCTGTTCCGTGATCCAGAAATAGTCGAATCCAGCCTCTTCCGCCGCGACCGCCTGTTCGATGGCGTTGCGATAGGCCTGGCGCTCGGCATCGGCGGACCAGGGCCGCGGCATCTGAAGCTGACACATGATGCCGAATTTCATGGAATTCTCCCTCCGCCTCGTGGCCGCCATGGGCCGAATTTCGGGCGGCATCTTTGTCGCGCGCCGAGGTACGATCAATAACCCATCCAACCGATCTGGGATACGGCGCGCATGACGGGTTTGCGCCGAGCGCAGCGCTTGCGCCTTGTTCGGCGGGGGGCGAGGGGTAAGATCGCCGTCGGCAATGTCCGTTGTGCGTTCGAGGGGGAGGCGCGAGGCCATGTGCGGTAGGCTCGAGAAGAAAGTCGTGATCGTGACCGGGGCGGGATCGATCGGACCTGGCTGGGGCAACGGCAAGGCGGTGGCCGCGCTGTTCGCGCGCCAGGGGGCGAAGGTTTTCGCTGTCGACCGAAATGAGTCGGCGGTCGCGGAAACCGCGTCGATCATCGCGGATGAAGGGGGCGAGTGCACTGCCCATGTCGCCGATGTGACGGTTGCGGACGAGGTCGAGGCCTTGGTGGCGCGCTGCGTCGAGATCTACGGCCGCGTCGATATCCTGCACAATAATGTCGGCATCGTGGACGACAAGAATGTGCTCGAGACCACCGAGGAGACCTGGGACAATGTCATGTCGGTCAACCTCAAGAGCATGTTCCTGACCTGCAAAAATACCATTCCCGTGATGAAGAAGCAGGGTGGCGGAGTGATCGTGAATGTCGGCTCGATTTCGGGCATCCGCTGGAACGGCGTGCCCTGGATCGCCTATTACACCAGCAAGGCCGGGGTGTTGGGCTTTTCCCGCGCGATCGCCCTGGACCACGCGAAGGACGGTATTCGTTGCAATGCCCTGCTGCCGGGCAGCATCAACACACCCCTGATGCTCGAGCCGAAGCGCCAGACCTTGCCCAAGGCGGAATTCGATAAATGGGTCGCCGCGCGCGACACGAAAATTCCGATCGGTCGGACGGGCACGGCCTGGGACGTGGCCTATGGTGCGCTGTTCCTGGCCAGCGACGATTCCGAATATGTCACGGGCACGCAACTCGTCGTCGACGGCGGGTTGATCGCGCAGATGAAAATGCCCCAGAGACCCGGTGCCTAAGAGAGAACAAGAACATGGCAAACTCGCGTATTCGTTCGTCCAATCCCAAGGGCATCGCCGCGCCGATCCGCCTCTATTATTCCAATGTCGTGCGGGTCGAGAGCGGCCCGTTGATCTTCGTTGCCGGCCAAGTCGCGCTGGACGAGAGCGGCAAGCCCGTCCATGTCGGCGATCCCGGCGTCCAGGCCGCGAATATGCGCTGGGCGCGATCGAGCGTCTGCTGGCGGTCGAGGGCGCGACCATGGCCGCTGTCGTTAAGGTGACGGTCCATGTCACCGATATTCGGCTTCTGGACTCCATCAAGCCGGCCCGGCTCAAACATTGGCCCGAGGGCGGCCCGGCAAGCGCGATCGTCGAGATTTCCAATCTCGCCTATCCGGAACTGCTGGTCGAGATCGAGGCCGTGGCGGCTCTGGCGAAATAGGAGAACCTCCGTGAAACTGGCCTTTTCTCACTCGTCATGCCCCGGCGCAGTCCAGGGTATCCAGAGCGGCGAGGCGTTAGGACTGCCCAGGCTACGCTCGGCAATGACGGAGTAGGAGATGGCGACGATTTCCCCAGAGGGTCGGGTGGTCATGGTCAGCGGCGCGGCGCGCGGGCTGGGCCGGGCAATCGCGCGCCGTCTGATCGACGACGGCTATTCGGTCAGCCTGGGCGCGCGGGACATCGACGCGCTGCGTGCGGCCCACGAAGGGGCGCCGGAGGCGGGTCGCCTTTTTCGCTCCTACAACGCGGTCGACCCCGCGACGGCGGAAAGCTGGGTCGATGCGACGGTCGAGCGCTTCGGCCGGATCGACGCCCTGATCAACAATGCCGGTATCCTGCGCCAGTTCGCGCTGGAGGACAGCGATGCCGAGGACAAGCTGGACGAGCTCTACCGGACCAATGTGCGCGGGCCGCTGACTTTGACCCGCCTGGCGTTTCTGCATCTGCGTCGCTGCGGTCAGGGGCGGGTGGTCAATATCAATTCCCTGTCCGGCCTGCGCGTTGGGCGCGACGATTTTGTCGGCTATTCGATGAGCAAGTTCGCGCTCTCCGCCCTCAGCCATGCGACCCGCAAGGCCGGCTTCGGCGACGGGGTGCGCACGACCAATCTCTGCCCCAGCCTTATGGACACGGAGATGGTCGAAGCGCTAGGCGCGCCGGAGGAACTGAAGATACGGCCCGATAGCGTGGCGGATATGGTCAGCATGCTGCTGGCTTTGCCCAACACGGCATCGGTCGCAGAATTGCCGATCAACGTATTCAACGAGCCCGGTTACTAGCGCGCAGGCGGCGTAGAGGGGAAAGCGGATATGGGCGACAGACTGAACGGCAAGGTCGCGATCGTCACCGGCGCGGGCGCGAGCGGCCCAGGCTGGGGGAACGGCAAGGCCACGGCGATCCTCTTCGCGCGCGAGGGCGCGAAGGTATTCGGCGTGGATCGGAGCGAGGAAGCGGTCCGCGAGACGGCGGAAATCGCCAAAGCCGAGAAAATCGCCTTCACCCTGCGTGTCGCGGATATCACGGAGCCGGACGAGGTCGACAAACTGGTCGCGCGGTGCCTCGAACTCTACGGTCGGATCGACATTCTGCACAACAATGTCGGCATCTTCGAATTGGGCAGCCTCGACAAGGACCGCGACTATTTCGAACATGTCCAGCGGGTCAACATGACCAGCATGTTCCTGATGGCCAAGGCGGTCGTGCCTCAGATGATCGAGCAGGGTGATGGCGGGGCCATCATCAACCTCGCTTCGGTCGCCGCGACGCATTACACGGGCGCGGCCTATTCGATCTATGCCACCACTAAATCCGCGGTGATCGGCTTCACCCGCGCCATCGCCATGGAAAACGCGGCCCATCGCATCCGCTGCAACGCCATCCTGCCGGGCGTCGTCAACACGCCCCTTGCGCTGGAGCCGATCCGCAAGCGCGTGGGCGCGGACGAGTTCCAGAAAATCCTGGGCGAACGCGATGCCATGGTCCCAATCGGCCGTGCGGCGACCGGATGGGACGTGGCCAAGGCTGCGCTCTATCTCGCCTCCGACGAGGCGAGCTACGTCACCGCGACCGAGATCGTCGTCGATGGCGGGCTGACCGCGCAGTTCGGATAGGCCGCAGCGATGGCTATCGCCGACGAATACAACCGGAATTTCCGGCGGGCGGTCGTCATCTTCATCGCGCTCAATCTGCTCTATCAGATGAGCACGTTCTTTCGTTCGACCAACGCGGTCATTGCCGAGTCGCTGCGCAGTGACTTCGGGGCTTCGAGCGAGCAGTTGAGCCTCGTCACCAGCGCCTATTTCTTCGCCTTCGCCTTCATGCAAATTCCGGTCGGCGGCCTGCTGGACCGCTTCGGGCCGCGCCGCATGATCTCGATCATGATGCTGATCCCGGCGATTGGCGCGATCGTCTTCGCCAGCGCCGATTCGATATCCATGCTGATCCTCGGGGAGGTGCTGATGGGCGGCGGCTGCGCGGTCGGCCTGATGGGGGCGGTCGTCATCTTCGCCCGCTGGTTCAGGCCCAGTGCCACTGCGACAATGATCGCGCTCTATACCGGTTTCGGTAACCTTGGCTTCCTGCTGTCGAGCACGCCGCTAGCCCTGATGGCGGCAGCCATCGGCTGGCGCGGATCCTTCGCCCTGATGGGTGTGCTCACCACCTTTCTGGTCCTGATCGCCTTTCTCTTCGTGCGCGATGCGCCGCCCGGCCATGCCTATCACGAGCGCGAGCCGGAAAGTTTTCGCCAGATCATGTCGGGTATCCGGGAAATCCTCAGCAAACCCCAGATGTATCTGGTCCTAGCCCTGTCCTTTCCCAGCCTGTCGATCATCTTGACGATCCGCGCGCTCTGGGCTGGGCCCTACCTGGCCGATGTCCATGGCCTGGACCGGATCACCGCCAGCGAGATGATCTTTCTGGTTACGGTTTTCATGCTGATCGGCAACATTCTCTACGGCCCGCTGGATCGCATCTTCAACTCGCGCAAATGGGTCGTTTTGCCGGGCGCCTTCGCGACGGTTCTGATTCTGACCGTGCTCGCGGCGATGCCCGATATGGGGCTCTACACGGTGGTCGGCCTGCTCTGCGCCCTGGCCCTCGTGTGCAACTACATCGTCACTTTGATGGCGCATGGCTGTGCCTTGTTTCCCGATCGCTTGATCGGCCGCGCCATCACCATGGTCAATTTCGCGAATTTCGCCGGGATCGCGATTCTACAGGCCGCGTCGGGAACGCTCATCGGGCTGTTTCCCCATGACGGCGCTGGCGCCGCGCCGGAGACCGCCTACCGGGCGATGTTCGCCTTTCTCTCCCTCTGCACCCTGGCGGGCGCGATCGCCTATCTTTTCGTGCGCGATTCCAAGCCGAGCGACCACGGTCGGGCCTGACCGACCGTCATTAGCTTCCTTAATGCCCGGCGCAAGCAGATTTGGTTTGCGGTCGGCGCCCTGGCCGCCGGATCATGGGCTGTACAGTGGAAAAGGGAGCGCCAGGATGAACACGGCGGCTGAGCTCGATATCGGGCGGGAACTGCTCTATCTCTGCGGCGCCGATGTTGAGGTTTGTGCGGTCTCGGCGGGCGACATGAACGATGCTGTCGAGGCAGCGCTTGCGGCCAAGGCCGCGGGCCGTGCGCGCACCCGGCCCAAGCTTACCATTCTCCAGCCCGATGGTTCCAGTTTTCGCGCGAAGGCCGACGTGCTGGACGACGCCGGCTATGCCGCGATCAAATGGTTTGGCTATTTCCCCGGCAACGCGGCGCGCGGGGCACCGGATTTCCATCCCCTGGTCATGGTCAACGAGACCCGGACCGGCCTGCCCGTCGCGATGATGGACGGGGTCTGTCTGTGGGGCCAGCGGACGGCGGCTTTCAGCGCCGTCGCGGCCAAACGCCTCGCGCGGCCGGAGCCTGAAACACTGGGCTTCGTCGCCTGCGGCTTGCAGGCGCGCTGCAATCTTGCCGCCCTGCGCGCGGAGTTCCCAATTCGCCGGGTGATCGCCTGCCGCCGCCGCCGGGAGACTGCCGAGCGCTTCGCCGCCGAGGTGCGCGAGCAGGGGCTGGAGGTGGTCATCACGGAGACGCCGCACGACGTAGTTTCCAGTGCCAAAATCGTTGTTACCAGCGTGCCTCATGCGGCGATAGAGGCGCCGTTCCTGGATGCCACACCTGGCTGGCGCCGGGCGCCTTTGTCTCAATGGTCGATCTCGGCTTCAGTTGGAGGGCGGAGACTATTCGCGGCCTGGATATCGTGGCTGTCGATGATATCGAGCAAAGCCTGCCGGGCGGGTCGGAGCCTCTCAACTTCATCGGTGAATACGATGCCGAGCTGGGCAATATCGTCGTGGGCAACGCCGCCGGGCGCGGTGACCCCGTGCAAAGAACCGGGTTCATTTTTTCCGGCATCGGCCTGGGCGACACGGCCGCCGCCGCGCTGATCCTCGTCCGCGCTATCGAACTGGGTCTCGACACGCGCCTGCCCTTGTGAAGCGGGTGCCGAGGCGTTGGCGGCTCCATCGCTGAGACAGGTGGTACTGGATAGCCTTGAACCGCGACCGTTTCTCCCTTGTTTCCTTGGAGCGGCATGGCGGGCCTGGCTAGTATGGAATTGAGCGCTTCGCCCGCCGCAGCTTGTTTGACGGGATTTCCATGATGGGAGAAGAAAGCATGATCACGGTGCGCAAGTTCGGCGCGGGAAAATCCGTTCGGCGCACGGAGGACCGACGCCTGTTGACCGGCGATGGGCGCTATCTCGACGACGTCAATCTGGCCTTCCAGGCCCATGGCCATGTCCTGCGCTCTCCCCATGCCCATGCCCGCATCAAATCTATCGATACCGAAGCGGCCGAGGCGGCGCCCGGAGTCCTTCTGGTGCTGACCGGCGCGGATATCGAGGCCGAGGGTCTCGGCACTTTGCCCTGCGTCGCGCCGGTGCGGAATCGCGACGGCTCGCGCTGTCACATGGGGAAGTGGAGCCTGTTGGCGGCCGACAAGGCGCGCTATGCCGGCGACGGTATCGCTTTCGTGGTCGCCGAGTCGCTGGATCAGGCGCGTGATGCGGCCGAACTGATCGAGGGCGAATACGAGATGCTGCCGCCGGTCGTGGAAACGGGCGGCGCGATCGATGCGGCGGCCCAGGTCTGGGACGATTGTCCGCGCAATCTTTGCGGCGACTGGGCCTCTGGCGAGGTCGAGAAGACGGACGCGGCCTTCGCGGCGGCGGCCCATGTCACCGAGATCGATCTGGTCAACAACCGCATCGTCGTCGCCTCGATGGAGACGCGCGGCGCGTTGGCCGATTACGTTCTGGGCGAGGATCGATGGACCCTCCATGTCGGCAGCCAGGGCGTGCACAGCATGCGGGGCGCCCTGGTCGGCGTGTTCGGTATCGGGCTCAACCAGCTTAGGGTCATCACCCCCGATGTGGGTGGCGGCTTCGGCATGAAAGGCGCTTGCTTTCCGGAATACGCCCTTGTCATGTGGGCGGCCAGGACGCTGCGCCGGCCGGTGAAATGGATCGGCGACCGCTCCGACGCTTTTCTCTCCGACACCCATGGCCGCGACCATGTAACTCATGGCGAGTTGGCCCTGGATGCGGAGGGCCGGATCTTGGGTCTCCGCATGCATATCACCGCGAATATGGGGGCTTATCTGTCGATCTTCGCGCCGACTATTCCGACCGAGCCGGGCGCGCTGATGGCCTCCGGCGTCTATGCGATTCCGGCCGTCGATCTGTCTTGCAAGCTGGTCTACACCAACACCACGCCGGTCGAGGCCTATCGCGGCGCAGGGCGGCCCGAGGCGGCCTTTGTGGTGGAGCGGCTGGTCGACAAGGCGGCGCGCGAGACGGGGCTGGACCCGGTCGAACTGCGCAGGCGCAATTTCATCGCGCCGGACGCCTTTCCTTACCGGGCCGTCACCGATCTTAAATACGACAGCGGCGATTATGCCCGCAGCCTGGACGACGCGGCCAAGCATATCGGCTGGGCAGAGCGCAACACGCGCAAAAAGGAGGCCCTGGCGCGCGGCAAGCTGCTCGGCACCGGCCTGGCCTATTACATCGAAATCTGCGGCACCGGCGCGCCCGAAGTGGCGCGCCTGAAATTCGACGCCAGCGGCGAGTTAACCGTCTTCGTCGGCACGGGGCCGTCGGGGCAGGGGCATGAGACGGCCTTCGCCCAGATCGCGTCGGATTGGCTGGGTGCTCCCTTCGAGAAGATCCGGGTGGTCACGGGCGATACCGATGCCAATGATTACGGCCACGGCACCGGCGGCTCGCGGTCGCTTCAAACGGCGGGACCGGCGATGGGCCTGGCGGCGGAGAAGATCATCGAGAAGAGCCGCAAGGTCGCCGCCCATATGATGGAGGCGGCCGAGGTCGATGTGAGTTTCGAAGACGGCCGTTTCGAGATTCCCGGCACGGACAAGGCGGTCACCATCCAGGAGGTGGTCAAGCGCGCCTTCCAGGCCGGCCGATTGCCGCCGGAGCTCGAGCCCGGCATGGACGAGCTAGGCTATTTCAAGCAGGAGGGTTTCACCTTCCCCAACGGCTGCCATGTCGCGGAGGTCGAAATCGACCCCGAGACCGGAGAGATCGATCTCGTGCGCTATCTGTCGGTCGACGATTTCGGCAAGGTCATGAACCCGCTGCTGGTCGCCGGTCAGGTCCATGGCGGTGTCGCCCAGGGGGTCGGCCAGGCTCTCTGGGAAGGCGCGTCCTACGATGCCGGCGGCCAGCTCGCGACCGGCTCCTTCATAGATTATTGCCTGCCCCGGGCAGACGATTTCCCGGCCATCGAGTTCCACTACAACGAAGTTCCCAGTCCGGCCAATCCCCTCGGCGTGAAGGGCTGCGGCGAGGCCGGCTGCGTGGGCGGCCCGCCCGCGGTGGTCAATGCCGTGGTCGATGCCCTGGCAGGCTACGGCATCGATCACATCGACATGCCGGTCACCGCGCAAAGCGTCTGGCGCGCGATCCATGGCGACCGGAAGGCGGCGGAGTAGGGGCGGCCACTCTTTCCTTCGCCCTTCGAAAAGCTCAGGAGGCTCAGGGTGAGGAACTCAGGAGCGGGATACTTGGCTTGACCTACTTTCGCTTCGCCTTGTCGCGGGCGAGGTGGCGCAACAGTTCTTCCTCGCGTTCGGCCAGCAGGGCGGCGCCGTCGCGCTTCGACCAGTCGCAGATGCCCTTACCGGAAAGCAGGCCGCGATGGCCCTGCTCGACCAGATGGGTGACGGGTTGGGCCGGCTGGTCGCCCGTGTGAAGATGCAGGATCAGGTAGACGCCGTAGGCTTGCAGGGTGTCTAGCCCGCCGGCATCGGCGGATTCGATCGGGCCGGTGATGGCGAGGCGGCGGCCTATGGAGGCCTTGACCACCGCGTCAATTGCCTTGGCCGAGGCAACACCTTCGACCCAGAGCGCCCAGGCCTCGCGCAGGATGGCGTATTGGAAGCGGTTGCCCAGGAAGCCCGGAATCTCCTTGTCGATGATGACCGGTTCCTTGCCGGCCGCGCGTAGGGCGTCGCAGACCCAGGGCGCGACGTCCGGGTCCGTCTCTGGCCCGGCGCAGACCTCGACAAGGGGGATCAGTTGCGGTGGATACCAGAAATGGGCGGCCACGACCCGACCCCGGTGTTTGACGTTGTCGACCAAATCGCTGGCTGGCCGCTGCCCGACGCGGTCACCGTGGGCGGCGCGCAGATCGCGTCCAGCTTGCCGTAGAGTTCGTCCTGGAGAGCTTTGTTCGCAGGAACGGCCTCGCAGACAAGTTGGGCGGTGGCGGCGTCTTCCAGCTTTGTCGAGGTCCGGATACGGGCGAGGGCAGCGCGTGCCTCGTCGGCGATGACCAGCCCATGGGCTTCGAACTGCGCCAGGCTCTTGGCGATCTTGTCGAGGGCACCGGCCAGGCTGTCCTCGCTTCGGCCGATCATCACGACATCTTGCCCTGCGCCGGCGAAGGTCTGGGCCATGCCGTGGCCGATCAGTCCATTGCCGATCACGGCGAAGGTATCGAGCGATGCGGGAACGGTCATGACGGTTCCCTCCTCCTGGCGCGCGCCCGTCGCGAGGCGCAATGGCGAACGGCGCCGCCAAGGCGACGCCGCTAGGAAGTTTGCTGCTTGTGGCTTAGCGCTACAAGCCCGATTGGAAACGCTTCAGTCCGCCGATCAGCCCAATATGGCCTGAGCCTAAACCGTCACCCCATGGCCAGACGCAAACGCCCGGAGGTGCCGCTGCGCGGCAGGGCACCGTCGGTGGCATGGCGAAAATGTCTGCGGTCGTAGAGCGCGTCGCCGGAAACGGCCCTGCGATCGGAGGGGTCGAGCACATCAGAAAGACGCGCATGCGGCAAGCCGCCGACATCCACCAGATCTACCACCTCGAACACCATGTCGGTGCCGTCGGTCTTTTGAAATCTTTGCCCCAAATTGATCTGTTTGGTCGTCATGTAGGTTCCCCGAACGCCTTTTATGGGGACAGCGCATATTATTTTATTGATTAAGTATTGTTGCAGGTCCCGGACGCGTGAACAAGAAGGTCAAGATAGTCATTGATTCTAAAGAGAAAAAAGATGGAGGCGAAGGATTCGATGAATTATCGATTATGCAGGCAAAATTTCATCGAGTGTTTCGAACAGCCGGCGGATATCCGACGCCGTGTTGTAGAGATGCGGGCTGATCCGGATACAGTCGCCGCGCAGGCTGACATGAACGGCCCGCGCGGCCAGGGCCGGTACCAGGTCGTCCAGGAGTTCCGCGCGGGGGCGAATGCCGACGAAATGAGACGCGCGGGACTCGGCTGCGGGCAATCCTCAACCCCGGCTCTCGGCCTCACGGGCTATCGTTTCGGTCAGCGGGCGGAGCGATGTCGCGATCGCCTCGACGCCCCAGGCGCCAAGCTGGTCGAGCGCGGCCAGGGCCATGGGGATATGGATGAAATTCGCCCTTTCGCCCATGTCATAACGCCGCGCGCCGGGTTCGTATTCTCGGATATAGCCCATGCGCCCTTCGCTTTGACGGGCGCCGGCGCGGTGAAAGCTGTGTCCTTCCAAGGGGCGGCCCGTCCGGTGCTGCGGCGCGGCATAGAGAAAGCCGAAGGGGTAGGGGCAGAACAGCCATTTATAGCCGGTGGCGATGACAAAATCTGGCTGCACGGCGTCCAGGTTCAGGGGCATGGCGCCGGCCGATTGGGTGGCATCGACGACCAGGGCTGCGCCGGTTTCCCGACACCGTTCGCCCAGGGTGACAAGATCGACCACCGTCCCGTCGGTCCAGTGACATTGCGGCACAGCGACGATGGCCGTCTCCGGCCCGATTGCGTCCAGCACGGCGGGGGTCTATTGCCCCCTGTCCGGGCGGCTCACGGTCCTGAGGGAACCGCCCTTTCGGCCGGCCTCTCGCACCGCCTTCATCAGGGGCGAGAGATAGGAGCAGTTGAGATAGGCGCGGGTCTCGGGAATATTGAACGGATGGCGCTGGCAGGGGATCATGGCGGTCTCGGCACGGCTGCGATGGGGGAGGCCGAGTTTCCGACCTGTCCGCGCGTCCGTAAACTGCCGTTTGGCCTTGAAGGAGCGTGCCATGACCCTGTCGGTCGATCTCTATGTGTCCTATCGCAGCCCTTACAGCTTCTTCATGGCGGCGCAACTGCGCCCGCTGGCCGAAAGTCAGGACCTGCGCGTGGTCGTTTGTCCGGTCCTGCCCTTGATCCTGCGCTACCCCAATGCGCTGGCGGATCAGAACCCGGCCCTCGGTCGATATTTCCTAATCGATGTCGCGCGCACCGCTGCCTTCCTCGGTCTGCCCTATACCGGCGCGCCCGATCCTGACCCGGTCGCGACCGACGAGAGCGGGTTGCGCCCGGCGGACGAACAGCCGGTCATCCATCGCGTCACCCGGCTGGGCCTGGCGGCGGAGAAGCGTGGCGGCGGCTTGCGTTTCTATGAGGAATACGGACGGCTGCTCTGGTCGGGCGAAGCCTGGGCCGAGGGGGACCGCCTCGCCCATGCGGCGGCGGTGGCAGGTCTCGACTTCGGCGCGTTGGAAACGGATATCCTGGAGCGGGGAGACGCTTTCGCGGCGGAAATCGACGAAAACGGCCGCGCCCTTGAGGCCTCGGGCCATTGGGGCACGCCGACTTGCGTGTTCCGGGGCGAGCCGTTCTTCGGCCAGGATCGCTACGAGCAACTGGTCTGGCGATTCGAACAGAACGGGCTCGTGCAACGATAGGACAGAGGAAGAAGATAATGGCGAAGCAGGAATCGGCGGCGAAACAGGAATCGGCACTTATCGTCGGCGTGGGACCGGGTCTCAGCGCCTCGCTCGCCCGGCTCTGCGCCAAGCAGGGCATGGCGGTCGCCCTGGCCGCGCGCGACACCGGCAAGCTCTCCGACCTGGTCTCCGAAACGGGTGCGCGGGCCTATGTCTGTGACGTTTCCAGTCCAGAGGAGGTGGCGGCACTTTTCGCCGCCGTCCAAGGCGACACAGGTGCGCCCGATCTGGTCGTCTTCAACCCGAGCGCGCGCCAGCGGGCGCCCATCGCCGAACTCGAGCCCGAAAAGGTACGCCAAGCCCTGCTGATCTCCTGCTTCGGCGGCTTCCTGGTGGGGCAGGCGGCGGCGAAGGCCATGCTGGAACGGGGCAGCGGCTCGATTCTGTTCACCGGGGCGACCGCTAGCGTGAAAGGCGTGGCGAACTCGGCTCCCTTCGCCATGGGAAAGTTCGGCCTGCGCGGGCTCTGCCAGAGCATGGCGCGCGAACTCGCCCCCAAGGGCATACATGTCGCCCATTTCGTGATCGACGGCGGTATCGGCAAGGACTCGGAAGGCAATGCCAAGCTGGACCCGGACGCCATCGCCGAGACCTATCTCCATATCCACCGCCAGCATCCCAGCGCCTGGACCTGGGAGATCGAGCTGCGGCCCTGGGTGGAGAATTTCTAGGCGCGCGGCCGGACCGGCGAGGGCAAGGCCGTCAGCGCTGCATCCTTGCGACGATGCGGCGGACGGCGGCGCGGGGCAAAGCGCTGGAGCCAGACGCCGAGCTTGTTGCCCAGGCCTGGGATCACGAGGACCCGATTTGCGCGAAAGCCTGCGTAGCCGCCACGCGCGGTCGGCCCGGGGAGGGCGGCGCGCTTTTCGAACAGTTTCGAATCCGCCATGCTGGCGGTCTCCGCGAATTCCGTCGCGACCGGTCCGGGGCAGAAGCATGAAACATGAATGCTCCTTCCCCGAACCTCTTCCGAGAGAGCCTCGGTGAAGGACAGGACATAGGCCTTGGTGGCGTAGTAGACGGACATATAGGGGCCGGCCTGAAACCCCGCCATCGAAGCGACGTTCAGAACGCCGCCCCGGCCGTGCGCGATCATGCGGGGCA
>Ga0302135_10001608_pt1 | contig 13627 bp, 14 predicted proteins | sample CBN3_surface_MG_FD_203119 | JGI IMG/M metagenome (GOLD analysis project Ga0302135, IMG submission 203119) | Marine microbial communities from Western Arctic Ocean, Canada - CBN3_32.1 | ecosystem: Environmental > Aquatic > Marine > Oceanic | place: Canada: Western Arctic Ocean | collected...
TGTCTTCTCGGCACTTCTTTTCTTTCTCATCATCGTTTTCCTCTCGGGTTGACGATGAGCTAAAAGTACCTCTTAAGCAATGGGCCAATTATGTCCAACTAGGGCTGACGGGGTACAGTTAGCCAATTGGGCTGCGTGTCTCCAGCCAAGTATTTCTGTGCTCGAAATACCGTATTTAATAAAATGCGAGGGTGCTACTATTTGAGGGCTGGCCTTGGTCCGATGCATATAAATAGAACTTGGCAGTGACGACTCTTTTGGATTTCCTTAGCACAGAACAAGTTAAAGCATGCCTCGCCACTCTCTGATTATTATTAGTTATACCTCTATTTGCTTAATCATTGGGCTGATTCTGTTCAACCTTAACAATGACACGGCACTAATATTGCAGAAATATATGGGGGATGATGCCTTTTTTACCTGGTGATAGCTAAAAATATTAGCCAGGCCGGATTCTCCAGCTTTGATGGACTTCATTTTACCAATGGCTATCACCCACTCTGGCAATTGCTCGTATCCGGCTTGTCGTATGGCGTTAGAGATGACTCGAGCTTATTACTCGTAACCATCTTGCTGGGGATCATTCTATCGATTGTCAGCTTGCTACTCATTTATCTCTTACTAACTAAATTCAGGATCTCCCCTGAATGGAAAGCAATCAGTCTTCTGCTCGGAGTATTTTTTATCCTTCTGCCAAGCTGGTATGCATTAGAACCTTTTCTGGCAACCACGCTATTTCTATGCAGCCTGTACTACTATTTCCAGCGTTACCACGACACCTCTCTGAAGTCTCAATGTGTCCTGGGCTTACTATTATCAATTACGGTATTAGCTCGCCTGGACGCAATATTTGTTACCCCCTTTTTTCTACTTTCTCTTTTCATTCGGACTAATAAAAGCGATCTTAAAAAACTTGTAGCTCTCTTCTATTTAGCTTGCTTCTATGCTATTCCAATCCTTATCTATGTGGGCTTAAATCTCTTTTATACTGGGCATCTAACACCCATAAGCGGGGCAATAAAGTCAAGCTTCCCCGAAATTACAATATCAAATCTGCCTTTACAGCTGGGCTATCTGGTGCGCGTGGCACCTCCGGTGATTTCCTCGCTATGCATCACGCTCACTCTGGTTTATACGCTAGCGAACCAACGCCAGAAAATTCCACCTTTGTTGCAAGATTTACTTCTCATTAATATTGGTGTGCTTTGTTTTAGTGGCTATGAGTTTTTGTTTCAAAAAGATGCAATGTGGGGATTAAGGCCATGGCATTTTGCAATACCTAATATTGTTATGTTGCTTTCCGTCGCTCCCGTCGTCTCCCGGTTTTTACCAAAGAGCTTACCCGTACTTATTATTCCTTTGCTGATCCTGGTTAATTTGATTGCAGTAAACCAAAAATTCCTGACACCGACTGCTACCAACCCAATCAAATCTGATCTATTTGCAACTGCGAACTGGATAAGACAGAACACAACGGATGATGAAGTAATTGCTGTTACGGATCCGGGAGTCATCGCTTTTTTTAGCGGACGAAAAACCATTAGTCTCGATGGTTTAACCAATGACTTCGAATATCAAAAGATAGTACAGAAACAAAAGTTACAGTCGTATTTGAATGAAAATAATGTGAGCTACATTGGCATATTTGCTCGAGGCCACGATACCAGCCTTCCAGTGAATCACATTCAGCTAAAAAGTCGCTTGTTTGACAGCTTCGATACGCTGATTCTGGAGGAAGGAAACCGGGTTTTCACATCGCCATATGGTTCTTATTCAGTGTGGAAAAACCAAATAAATAGTCAAGAAAATTCTCTTCAGTAGCTACAATATTGATCTCAAGACGCTGACTGGCAAGCAGAAAAATATTCTTCACTTACAATGAATCAGCCTGAATTTATTGGGGCAAGCGAAAAATCGATCGGCTGAAGACTATGTGCTCGGTACCAACCTGGGAGCTGCCTTAATCAGGAAGTGGTATGCCTCGTTCCCGCAATACCTCTGCGAGAATCCGGGCGCCATTGACGCCAGAAGGGAAGCCGGCATAGAGCGTCACCTGCGCAATTAACTCCGCGAGTTCTTCCGCGGTCAGACCATTGTCCAGCCCACGGCGCAGGTGTGCCCGTAGTTGATCGGATTGGTAGGCGGCCTGGGTCACGGCGATAGTTACCAGGCTGCGGTCACGCGCCGACAGTTGCTCACGAGTCCAGGTTTCACCATAAACCAGACCGTCGATGAGCTCATCGAGATAGGGTGCGCCGGGAAAGCGCTCATCGGCAAGCGGTAATCCTCTGTCCTCAAATACCTCCGCCGCCAATCGCGCGGCATTCACAGCGGTGGGAAACCCGGAGTAAAAGCTTACGTGGGTGATTACTTCGGAAATCTCTTCCTGGGTGACACCGTTATCCAGTGCGCGGCCCACGTGATAGCGTACTTCACTGGAGGCGTAGAGGGCGGTACCAACGGCGACCGTAATCATACTGCGGTCACGCGGCGATAACTCCTCTCGCTTCCAGGTTTCGGCGTAGACCAGCTGATTGAGCATATCGCGCAGGTACGGTGTTTGCGGGAATGCGCCCGGAAATTCCGGCTCGGGATCAACTGGTGGTTGTCGCGATGATGCTCCAGGCGGAGTGACGGGCAGGCCGCGTTCTTCGAAAACCTCTGCCGCAACCCGGGCCGCATTGACGCCAGTTGGAAAACCGGCATACCACAGCACGTGGGCAATGATCTCGGAAATCTCAGTCTGAGTGACGCCATTATCCAGTGCCCGGCCCATATGCAGGCGCAGCTCGTAGGTAGCGTATAGTGCTTGATTTACCGCGACAGTAATCATACTACGGTCACGGGCTGACAGGCCGTGACGTTCCCAGATATCACCGTAGACATAGTTATTGCGGATTTCCCCCAGGTAGGGTGTGGCATCATAGGCGCCAGGTGGTGGCGGGGGCTGTTGGGCGAAGGCTGTTGGTAACAGCAAAACCACAGCAAGCGCGCCCAGCGATCGAGCGCAAAATATGTATTTAAAACTGAATTTAGGATCTTGCATTGTCTGTCCTTCCTGTGGTTTATAACATTAATACCAAGTTTTTCGTCACTAAGAATTATTTCAACGCTGCAACCGTTGCTTTCATAGCAGTTATTACCTGGCGTAACTGTGAATCTGAAATGATATAGGGCGGCATGCAGTAGATTAATCTGCCAAATGGACGTAGCCAAACACCCAGTTCCGTGAACGCGGACTGGGCCTTGATCATATCAACAGGGTGCTTCATTTCGATAACGCCGATGGCGCCAAGGCAGCGAACATCAGCGACTTCAGGTAATGTTGTAAGCGCTAGAAGCTCTTCCGAAAGCGTACTCTCGATGCTCTTAACCCGCGCTTGCCATGGCCCATCTAAAAGCAAATTGATGCTGGCGATAGCGACGTTGCAGGCGAGGGGGTTGCCCATAAAAGTTGGCCCATGCATTAGAACCGGGGCGACACCCTGGCTAATGCCCTCACTTACTCTGTCGCTGGTAAGCGTCGCTGCCAGCGACATATAACCTCCGCTAATTGTCTTGCCCAAGGTTAGAATATCCGGGGTCACGCCGGCATGATTGGCAGCAAATAATTTCCCCGTGCGGCCAAAGCCGGTGGCGATCTCATCGAAAATCAAGAGGATATTATATTCGTCGCATAATTTCCGCAGCCCTTGCAAATACTGCGGGTTATAAATGCGCATGCCACCAGCACCCTGCACAACGGGCTCGATGATGAAGGCCGATATTTCATTATGATGTCTGGCAAAGAGCTCTTCTATTGCGGTGATTTCGGCTGCAACTATGGGCTCCTGAAAACCAGGGTTTGGGGCTGGTAGAAAATGAACTTTTGGCAGCACTCCGGAAAATAATTCATGCATGCCGTTGACCGGGTCGCAAACAGACATGGCCGCAAACGTATCGCCATGATAGCCATTTCTAACAGTTGCGGATCTGCATTTCTCTGGCTTTCCAAGGCTTGCCCAATACTGGATGGCCATCTTCAAGGCGACTTCCACCGCGATAGAACCCGAGTCCGCGAGGAATACCTTGCTCAAGGGCTCCGGCGTGATATCCACTAGTTTCTTGGCCAGAGTCACTGCCGGTTCGTGGGTTAATCCTCCGAACATGACATGCGACATTCGCTGGCTTTGATCTGCTAAGGCTTTGTTAAGCACGGGATGATTGTAGCCATGAATGGCACACCACCAGGAGGCCATGCCATCGATCAACGAACGGCCGTCTTCCAGATGGATTTCTACGCCCTCGGCACGGGCAACGGGGAGCGGCGCGACAGGGGGGGTGAACGATGAGTAGGGGTGCCATACGTGGTGGCTATCCAGGGCACAGATTCGCTCCAGGTTTGAGGAATAGTGGATGGCGTTTGGCTTTGAGTTTGTCATTTTTGCGCTGCTAATAATAACAGAATTAACTATTTTAATATGACTGCTAAAACATTACCTACTCTGTTATAAAAACGGCAATTTGACTAGATTTCACGATGCCTCTAAGATGGCCCGCCTCTCATTTTCAAGGTGACGTGAGCTGACAGATTGTTGAAAAACTCTCAGTCGGCACCATACTGCGTTAAACTCCTTATCGCACTCACCTGAGAATAAAATCAAATTGCCAGGATCCGTAAATGTCCAGTTTTGAAAAAGCGCTTAGGCAACAACTTGAACAAATCAAAGAGGATTCTCTGTATCGCCAGCGCAAGTCTCTGCAGACACCGCAGCAACCTGATATCAAGATCGACGGTAAGAAATTTCTGGCATTTTGTAGCAATGACTATCTCGGTTTGGCTAACCATCCCGAGTTGGTCGAGGCGATGGCATCGGGGGCAGAGGACTGGGGTGTGGGTAGTGGCGGATCCCATCTGGTAGTTGGCCATCAGCAAGCTCATCACGATTTGGAGCAGGCCCTGGCCGAGTTCGTGGGCTACCCGCGGGCCCTGCTATTCTCCAACGGATACATGGCCAATATTGGCGCTATCAGATCGTTGCTGGGCCCGCCTGACGAGGCCTTCCAGGATTACTTGAACCATGCATCCCTGTTGGATGGCGGCTGGTTAAGTCGTGCCAGAATTCAACGTTTTGCACACAATGACTATGACGATTTGCAACAGCGCCTACTGGCTTCACGGCAATCTTCTGCCGACAGTAAGCGTCTAATAATTAGCGACAGTGTGTTCAGCATGGATGGTGAGATTGCCGACATTCCAAGGCTCTCGGCCATAGCCAAACAAGAGGATGGGTGGCTAATGGTTGACGATGCTCACGGTCTCGGTGTGTTGGGTGAAAACGGTAGCGGTGCCCTCAGCCACTGGGACTTATCGAGCGATTCAGTAGAGGTTTACGTGGGTACCCTAGGCAAAGCATTTGGTTGCTTCGGCGCATTTGTGGCTGGTTCTGAATTGCTGATAGAAACCTTAATCCAAAGAGCGCGAACTTATATTTTCACGACCGCCCTGCCTCCGGCGCTTGCTGTTACTAATCTGAAAGCGCTCGAAATTGTGCGTAAGGATCAATGGCGGCGCGATAAACTGGCAGAGCTGATCGATGAATTTAAAACCGGCGCCGAGGCATTAGGCCTGCCTCTTATGTCGTCGACCACAGCGGTGCAACCCTTAATGTACGGGTCAACGGAAAAAACCTTGCAGGTGAGCGCGGCACTGGCGGAGCAGGGAATATTGATTACTGCCATTCGACCACCCACCGTGCCGGTAGGCACTTCCCGGTTACGCGTAACATTGAGTGCGAGTCATTCCAGCGAGGATGTTCGCAAGTTAATTAAGGCGCTAGCCAGGGTAAGCTAGTCAAGTTGCGATGGTGTAATCTGGAACTCATGAAAAAGCGCTTTTTTATCACAGGTACTGATACCGATGTGGGCAAGACTCTGTGTGCGAGCGCTTTGCTGTATCTTGCCCAACAGCGGGACTTGAGCTGTTTGGGTTTAAAACCGATCGCGGCCGGTTGCGAGGACGGGCACACTACCGCAGCTGGAGAGCTACGTAACACGGACGCCCTGTCGCTCATGCAATTCAGCAGCATTAAGTTGCCCTACGAACAGGTCAACCCGGTGGTCTTGTCTGCTTTTCTGTCGCCTCATATAGCTGCCGAGCGGGAAAATCAGCAACTGACAGTAAAGCGACTAGTGGAAGGCTGTATCCCCGGCCTTGAGACAAACGCACAGTTCACCCTGATCGAGGGCGCGGGCGGTTGGTATGTGCCGATTAATTCGCAGCAAACGCTAGCCGATTTTGCCGCTCAACTTGGCGCGCCGGTTATTCTGGTTATTGCTCTAAAGCTAGGTTGTATTAATCATAGTCTGCTTACGGTAGAGGCGATTGAGCGCAGTGGACTTAAGCTGGCCGCTTGGATCGGTAACACTATCGACCCGTCAATGCAGGAGAGGGACAGGAATATTGCCACCTTGACTGATCGGCTTAATGCGCCGTGCCTAGGTGTCGTGCCGCGAGTAAGCTGTGTCGAACAGGCGGCACCACACCTTGATTTATCGCCACTTCTTGTTTAGTCGTTGTTTAGTCGTTGTTTAGTCGGTATCTGTAGCAGCGCTGGGATTAATGCTGCGGGGCGCATCTGGTCTCAGTTTTTGACTGAGTATTTAGTCCCAGTTTTTTAAACAGGGCCAGGTCTTCAGATTCCTGCGGCAGATCGGTGGTTAATAACTTTTCCCCATAGAAAATTGAGTTGGCTCCGGCAAGAAAGCACAGCGCTTGAGTTTGCTCACTCATCTCTGTTCGACCAGCCGAAAGTCTGACGTAAGATCGGGGCATGATAATTCTGGCAACCGCAACTGTTTTAATAAATTCGAAGGCGTCTATGTCGTCTTCGTTCGCCAGCGGCGTACCTTTTACTTTTACCAGCATATTGATGGGAACGCTCTCGGGATGGGGTGACAGCTTCGCCAATTGTTGTAGCAAGCCAACCCGGTCTTCCTCTTCCTCGCCCATTCCCAAAATACCACCACAGCATACTTTAATGCCTGCATCACGCACGTTTTCAATGGTCTGTAACCTGTCTTCGAAACTGCGGGTGCTGATAACATTGCCATAGAATTCGGGTGATGTGTCCAAATTATGGTTGTAATAATCCAGTCCTGACTCGGCCAGTGCTTGCGACTGCGAGCTATTGAGCGCCCCCAGAGTCATACAGGTTTCCATCTCCAGATCTTTTACTATCTTTACCATTCCCAATACTTTAAGGAAGTCCTTTTCGCTGGGATGTTTCCATGCAGCGCCCATACAAAAACGCGTCGCCCCGCCGTTTTTGGCGGCTTGGGCCATCTCCCTAACTTTTTCCAGCTCCGCCAATTGCTCGGTCTCCAAACCAGTATTGTAATGGCCACTCTGGGGGCAATACTTACAATCTTCCGGGCATGATCCTGTCTTGATCGACATCAGGGTACTTAGCTGAATTTTGTTGGGGTCGAAGTTAGCTCGATGAACAGACTGGGCCAGATGGATCAGGTCCATAAAGGGCAATTGAAAAAGGCTTCGAATATCACCTCTATCCCAATCGAAGCGGACATCCCCCCAGTTTTTTTGGGTATTTGTGTTAACGGTAGAAGCTGCTGGTTCGGTCATTAGTGCCATTTCTGTCTCATTTTGGTGCTCTGGAAGGTACTGACGAGTTAACTCATCCTAAGCGACAATTGTCCCATGAAATTATCAAAAACAATATACAAACGACACCGATTTGTGCCTGAAATTAGCCAAGGCTCTAGTAGCCATTGAGATATCGAAGCTATGCTGGCCCAGCGAGCCTTTAGAGCTATATCGGGACTATGCTAAACTCTCCCGTCAAATAGCTAATAAAAACGGAGCCCAGCCATGGGTAAGCTGTTCGAGGAATTAAAGAGGCGCAAGGTCTTTAAGGTAGCTGTGGTGTATGCCGTGGTGCCCTGGCTGCTGGTTCAAATCGTTACCTCCATCCTGCCCACCTTTGATGCACCGCAATGGGTTAGTCAGACAATCATCTTACTGCTTGTTCTGGGCTTCCCAATCGCTTTGATTCTGGCCTGGGCTTACGAGGTATCCCCGGAGGGAATGAGATCTGAACCGGGGTTGCAGGCATCAGCACAAAATACAGCACCTCAGGGTCAGCGTCTCATCTATGCCACCTTTGTGTTGGTGTTATTGGCAGTTGGATTTCAGATAGCCGATCGACTCCCGTTTGATTCCGAGCCGGCTCAGCTTGTCAGTCCTGTTTCTGTTAACAGCTCGAATGACCAGGTAAGGTGAGCAATCCTGCCACTGGGGCCCATGACTCTTTCCCTGGGTGGAAATCAATCAAGTCGCACAACATTGAGCTTTTCACCCGATGGCTCTCGGCTTGCCTACAGTGCCCACAGCGATGGAAAAATACAGTTGTATATACGCGAGCTAAACCAGCTTGAGTCTCGGCCTTTGGGAGCAGCATTTGAATCGGTCGTTCCCACCTCGCTTGCCTTTTCGCCAGACGGAGAGGCGCTGGCTTATTACGAGGGAAATGATCTGAAGAGGGTGTCCGTTAACGGCGGTGGCACTCAAACTATTGCAGCGGACGTAGGCAGCCGCTTAATTGCTAGAGTAGCGGGTCTTGACTGGGCTGAAGACAACAGCATTGTAATGACAGATCAAGATGATCTTAGGTTGATGCGTATTACTGTTAACTCCGGTTCCGGTCAGATAATCGATATTCCCCTATTAGATAATGCTGGCCAGAGTTTTTATGGCGAGTCAAAAGTCTTACCTGGGGGGATGCTATGCTCTTCACCAGGAGATAAAACGGGCCGGGTGGGGGCGCGATATAGTATTAGTGGGTACCGATACCACGGATTCTAGAATTATTATTCAAAATTCGCGAAATGCCAGCTACGTATCCACCGGGCATATCGCATTCATGCGCGATGGTTCGCTATGGGCAGTGCCTTTTAACCTGGGGGCTCTGCAAATTAATGGCAGCGAAGTAATGCTTATCGAAAATATTGAATCGCTGGCAATTGCCAGCACCTACACACTCTCCGATAACGGTGATTTGATCTATTTAGAGGGCGATGAAACCGATAGAGGATTCCCAAAAAGCACTCTATCCTGGGTTGATCGTAGTGGCGTAGAAACGCCAATTGAGATGGAACCGTTGGCCTTTACCGCCCCGGAACTGTCTCCGGATGATAGTCGCGTTGCGCTTGTAATAGTTGGAGAACAAGGTACGGATATATGGAGTTACGAACTGGCCCGTAGCACCCCTCAGCCGTATTACCTTAACAGATACTGCTCATAGTCCCCTGTGGAGCCCAGATGGAGAGCGCATAGTGTATGCAACTCCGACTGGCCCGGAATCAATAAATGCCAGTGGCATAGGCGCTATCGAGCAATTGGCGAGTGTGGTTCCCGATGCTGGGGGCTACCATCTTGACCCCACCGCAATTACCCCGGACGGCAGCGATATTTCTTAGTCATGCGGGAATAGGAAGTACCAGAGCTATTTACCGCCTCAGGCGGACCCCGGAACGAACGACTTTCACCCCCCCTGTTGAACTCGGATGGATTTAGAAAGATGGCCGCCGCGCTCTCCCCTGACGGTCATTGGCTTGCCTATGTATCCGATGAAACCGGTCAGGATGAAGTATATGTACGACCTTATCCCGATATTGACAGCGGTAAATGGCGAATAAGCACAGCGGGCGGGGGCTCGCCGAGGTGGGCCACCGACACCGGAGAGTTGTTTTATCGAAACCCTACAGACAGTCTTGTCGAAACCTACTCGGTAGCAATATCAGCAGATGGCCAATTCAGCGCAGCGATTCCTGAGCTACTGTTTTCAAGTGAGTACGCTGAGCAAGTATCCAATAGCTATATGGTAGCGGCAGACGGTCAGCGCTTTTTGATGATGCGACCTGAATTTGCGTCAAATCGGACGGGTGCCATGGTTGATACAAATCTTGTGTTGGTTGAGAACTTCGCTGAGGAATTGCGGCGTTTAGTGCCCGCTGATCCACAGTAAAAGGGTCGCGGTTGGCCGCAAGTGGACCATTCAATCCTGAAAATCCGAACAATCCAAAAGGCCTGCTTCCGAGCCATAGTAGAAGTTGGATAGTAGAAGTTGGAAAATTTCAGGAAGAACCTGGAATCCAGCTCTGCACCGCAGACATTCAGGCCGCTAGCCCTGGCGTGCTAAACTCTCCTCTCAATTGAATTATAAGAACAGCCCCACCTCACCGGTGATTTGCTGGACATGCCGATCTGGAATACCTGTTTCAGTTGCTGGATCAAGGCCATGGCGGCGTACTGTTGCGCCGTTCAGTTACAGGGAAAATGCCGGTATTGGCAGCGGCGTCTTCTTTTAAGTTATCATGAGTACTATTAAGATTGCAGAGCGTAATTATGAAAAAGATTCTCCTCGTGGTACTTCTGTCAGGCGCTATTCAGACGGCCCTGGCCGCTGCCGATTCGGCTGCGCAGGTGGAAATCGAAAGCGCCTGGTTGGCGTTCACCAACGCCAGGGGTGAGGCTTCGCTGATTCGGGGAGATGTGGAGCATCCATCAGCAAATGACGTCTTCCGGATCATACCCGATGTCAGCGCGGATTCCCTGGACGAGGAAAAACTGCAGCTGGGCATCGACTTGTTTCGCGAGGGGCGATTATCCAGAGATGGATCGGTGGCCTGCACCTCCTGCCATATCAGCAGGATGGGAGGCGTCGACCGCGGGCCGGTATCTTTCGGAATAGATGGCGCCCAGGGCACCATGAACACACCTACCATCTTCAATGCCGCGTTGAACTTTCGCCAGTTTTGGGACGGCCGCGCTCTTACACTACAGGAACAGGCCCTGGGTCCGATCCAGAACCCGGCGGAGTTTGGTCATGATCTCGACGGCGCCGTGGCAGCGTTGGAGAGCATTCCCGAGTATGTGAGCGCCTTCGACAGGCTTTACCCCGACGGTATTACCGCTGCAAACCTAAGTGACGCCATCGCCTACTATGAAACCATGAACTTTACCGGCTTAGATTCGCCTTTCCTGCGTCAGTTCCAGGAAGAGCAGACGCCGTTGAGCCAACAGGCCCGCCGTGGTCAGCGCCGATTCGTGGGAATCGGTTGCGCCAGTTGTCATAACGGCGTCAACCTGGGCGGCAATTCCTTCCAGCAACTGGGACTGGCAGCATCCTGGTACGGTGTCGATCGACCGGCAAGCGCAGCGGATGACGGCCTGTTCGGGCGCACCGGTCGCGAGCAGGACCGACATGTGTTCAAGGTCCCGACGCTGCACCACGTGGCTGCCACCGGACCCTGGTTTCATGATGGCAGCGTCACTTCCCTGCAGCAGGCTGTGGACCAGATGGCGAGCTACCAGTTGGGTCGGTATCTGGAGAACAGTGATATCGATGACATCGTCGCCTTTTTGCGCTCACTGGGCGACAGCCTCAGCATGCTGGGTGACTGTACTGCAACTGGCGGCTACTCAGGGGGTATGACCTGTAAAATGAACCCGAGAGCCATGGGCGCCGCGCAAGGTGGCGAGGCGGCAGCGCTTGCCGCGGCTCGAGTCGCTCTGCCCGATCCGGCAGTGTTGGCCCGGCGGCACCAGGAAGAATACGCATTGGCGCTGGATCTCGCAGCTGCAGCACCGACGCGAATCGCCGAAGAGATGCGGCGCATCCACTCCGGCCAGGTGGCGCATTACGATTTCCTGCAATACGAGCACATTGAAATGCTGCGCCATGCGCGCGCACTTTCGTTTCCGCCGGCGAACCTCGAGCTGGAGCAGCGCGAGGCGGTGCTGTCGCAGGCTGCACAATGGCAGCAGTCAGCCGCGCGCTATGAACTAACCATCGCTGACTTCGTGCGTACCCAGGCCGCCGCCAGCAGCGCTAAAGCCAACATCCAGGACCTGCTGCGGTTACTGTCCGCCGAAGCGGACGAGAATGCCCAGTTGCTCCTTGCGCAAGCCGAACAGAGCGGGCTGGCGTTTTTCCTACAACCCGGCGCGGATACGCAACTGGGATTTGAAAGCTCAACCCGGGCGCTGCACGGTATCGATCTGAACCCGCAGCGACTCGAAGAACTCCAACTTCAGGTTCGCTTACTGCTGGCAAACGTTTCGATTCCCCAGGCGTGAACTGCAAGCCCTCTATCTGCTGATAGTAGCAACAAAAAAGTTGAAGTTGCTTCGGTGTCGGCGTCGCATAGCAGTAAGATTAAAAAGGACCTTGGGGTTTGAGACCCCGGCAGGTAGGATTAATGGAGATGCCGCGAGCGGCACTCTTTATTAAAGTCGTTCATCTGATCCCGATTATTGCATTCCTCAACGCGCGTCGAAATGATCTATGTGCTGGTTTAACTATTTAGTAAGCTAGCTTATAATAAGCAGCATCATGAAAAATACCTCGAATTCACGGTTTGGCTTCTTAGTACACGATGTTGCTCGCTTAATGCGCTGGAACTTTGATCGGCGATCGCAAGGACTGGGCCCCACGTTGGCACAGTGGTCGGTGCTAGCACATCTGCAACGGGGCGAGGGCGTGACTCAAACCACGCTGGCTCAACTCATGAACATTACACCAATCACTTTAGCTCGCCACGTAGATCGGCTGGAATCTAAAGACTGGGTAATACGAAAGGACGACCCGAAAGATCGCCGTGCTAAGCGTGTTTACCTTACGGATAAGGTTGCGCCCGTGCTGAGCTCACTGCAAAAACTCGGTCGAAAAGTCCGAAAACAGGCTTTGACGGGAATCAGTGCCGAGGAGGAGGCGCAATTGATCGATGTATTAACTCGTATTCGAGAAAACCTGACTGAATCCGGAGGACCCAGCGATGGCAGATAGTCAGCAAGAAAAATCGCCCGGTAAATCCCTGGTGAAACGCCTGGGACACTTTTTGATGCTGCTGTTGGGTCCACTCGTCATTGCCACCCTATTTGCAGAACCTCATGGGCTATTCGGTGCTAGATACAGGGATTCTTATGGCGCCACGGGGGGTTGGCACCATGGTGTCCATGATGTTGGTGGGGCGCCTTGTGAACGCGGTGGACCCTCGCGTGCTCATTCTTAGCGGACTCTTTTTCACCGCGACATCGCTCTACTACATGACTCAATTTGGTGTCTTTGTACCGCCCAGCATGTTGATCTGGACTGGAGCTTTGCAGGGGTTTGGCCTGGGATTTATTTTTATCCCATTGAATGTTGTTGCCTTTGCCACCTTGAAACCACGCTATAGAGCTGAAGCCGCTGCAATGTTCTCTCTGGTGCGCAATGTGGGAAGTAGCATCGGCATCTCGATGGTGATGGCTGTATTGAGCAGAAATATTCAGATAAATCATGCCTATCTTACAGAGTTTCTCACGCCGTTTACCCTGGGTTTCAGCTGGCAACAAATACCTCAGAGCCTGCTATCCAATTCAACCGCAGTCTTGGCATTTGTCGACCTGGAAATTACCCGACAAGCTGCAGCCATCGCTTACATCAATGACTTCAAACTGATGATGTGGGTCGTGCTGGCTTCTGCACCGTTGGTACTATTTCTGAAACGGCCAGCCCCGGCGGGCCTTAAATAAACTGCCCACCTCTAACAAAAAAGTGCCAAGTGGTGTTAAATTGCACCTATA
>Ga0302135_10001612_pt1 | contig 13608 bp, 10 predicted proteins | sample CBN3_surface_MG_FD_203119 | JGI IMG/M metagenome (GOLD analysis project Ga0302135, IMG submission 203119) | Marine microbial communities from Western Arctic Ocean, Canada - CBN3_32.1 | ecosystem: Environmental > Aquatic > Marine > Oceanic | place: Canada: Western Arctic Ocean | collected...
AATCCTGTGGCAGTTTCATCAGCTTATGCGAACGGTGCCTGGAAATGGGAAAGTCATTATTAATGGTGACGACAAAAATGTCGCGCGCATAATCGAGCAAGGATGTTGGTCTTCAGTTGAGCGATTCAGTACTACGCAGGATGCGGAATGGTCCGCTCAATTTTCTGACAAAGGTGAGCGGCGCCTGAGTATTGCCAGGGATTCGGGGCAAACCGCCGAAACGACCTGGAAACTAGGCGGTGAACACAATTTGCAGAACGCGCTGGCGGCAGTTGCAGCTGCACAGTCAGCAGGCGTAGATTTCGCGCGCGCAGTCGATGCGTTGGCAAGATTTGAAGGCGTTAAAAGACGGATGGAGCGTACCGCTACCGTTTCGGATATTGCCATTTATGATGATTTTGCACACCATCCAACTGCTATCAAGAGCACCATCGCAGGTGTTAAGAAACGCTATCCGGGCCATCGCGTAATCGTCGCGTTGGAACCGCGCTCGAACACCATGAAGATGGGTATTCACGACGACACCTTGGCCGATTCATTGGCTGCTGCAGATTTGGTTTTGGTATATCGCCCCAGCGATTCGAATGAACAGTTCGATTCGATATTCACATCGCTGGGCAGCCGCGTGACGGTGTTCGGTGATTACGATTCACTTGTCGCCAATCTTTGCTCCACTTTGAAGGCAGGCGACCAAATGATCTTCATGAGCAACGGAGGCTTCGGCGCATCGCGACAGAAGTTGACGATGGCGTTGCAAAACAAGCGTCTCAGCTAGCGCGAAGACGCACTAGAATTGGTTATGGAAATTCCACTCTTTCCTTTGAATACGGTTCTATACCCTGACGGTCCCTTGCCGTTGCGCATTTTTGAACAGCGCTATCTGGATATGATCAGCCGTTGCATGAAGGAGGAGATTCCGTTCGGTGTAGCCCTCATAAAAGAAGGGGCGGAAGTGGGGCTGGCCAAGGTGCATGACACTGGCACGCTCGCATCAATTGCCGACTGGTATCAGGGTAGCGATGGATTACTCGGCATCACCGCGATTGGGCAGCAACGCTTTAAAATTAACTCCAGCCAACGGCAGGCCGATGGTTTGATGATTGCCGATGTCAACCAATTGCCTAGTGAGCTAGAAGTACAACTGCCGGACGCTTACTCACCTTTAGCGGATATCTTAACGGGCGTACTTGACGATCTCGGTCGTTTGTACGAACAGCTGGAGAAACGCTATGCGGACGCGAGTTGGGTGAGTTTTCGATTCGCCGAAATACTGCCGATCACGCCAGAACAAAAACAATTGTTGTTGGAGTGTGATGATCCGTTACAGCGGCTGGATGAAATACGTGCTGTATTAGAGTCAGTACGATCTGCGAAGTAACATTCTGTATTGGGGTCAGAGTAGTACTCTGACCCCAATCGCTACTATCGCTAGGCAAGCGTCGCCATCGTCTGTCGTGCTGCATCCAATGTCTTGGCAATTTCCTCATCACCGTGCGCGGAGGAAATAAAACCCACTTCAAATGCCGATGGCGCCAAATAAATGCCGCGCTCGAGCATGCCGTGGAAGAATTTCTTGAAACGTTCGATATCGGCGGCTGCGACTTGTTCGTAGCTTGATACAGAATCGTCTTCGCTGAACACAAAGCCAAACATTCCGCCTTGTGATTCGACTGCCAATGGGACGCCTGCGTCTACAGCAATTGATTTCAGTCCAGCGATCAACGAGCTTGTCTTATCGGATAGCGCGGAAAAAAAGTTGGGTTCCTCAATTTGTTCAAGTGTCGCGAGGCCTGCCGCCATCGCCAATGGGTTTCCGGACAATGTGCCCGCTTGATAAACCGGTCCGTCTGGCGCCAGACTTGCCATGATGTCTGCGCGACCGCCAAAGGCAGCCGCCGGAAGTCCGCCACCGACAACTTTTCCAATAGTTGTAAGGTCTGGCTTGATGTCATAGAGCGCTTGGGCACCACCCAGTGCGACTCGAAAACCTGTCATCACCTCGTCGAATATCAGCACACATCCTGCATCTGTGCAGCGCCTAGAGAGAGAGGCTAGGAAATCCTCAATTGGCATGATCATGTTCATGTTGCCGGCAATCGGTTCGACAATGACGCAGGCAATTTGCTCGCCAATGTCGTCAAACACCTTGTCGATTGCGTCGATGTCATTGTAGGGCAGCGTAATTGTGTGCTCGGCCAGTCCGGCCGGTATGCCAGGAGAACTGGGAACCCCCAGGGTCAGGGCGCCAGATCCGGCCTTGATTAACAGGGAATCTGAATGACCGTGATAGCAGCCTTCAAATTTGATGATTTTGTCTCGGCTGGTAAAACCACGTGCGAGGCGAATCGCACTCATCGTTGCCTCCGTCCCGGAGCTGACCATCCGCACGCGCTCAATCGATGGCATCAGGTCGCGAACCTTTTCCGCCAGTCGCGTTTCGATTAGGGAAGGCGCGCCAAAGCTCATGCCGTCCGCCGCCGTGCGGATTACGGCTTCAAGGACGGCTGGATGCGAATGGCCGAGAATCATCGGGCCCCACGAACCTACGTAATCGATGAGTTGACGGCCATCTTCTGTTTCCAGCCATGCGCCGTTGGCACGTTTCATGAAGACAGGTTCGCCGCCGACCCCTGCGAAGGCGCGCACTGGCGAATTAACGCCGCCAGCGATGACTTGTTTTGCGTCAGTAAAGTGACTCATACCTACTCCAGTTGAGGAGGGTGAATGCTACCGCTTTTTAGTGATTGACAGCTAGGCCGAATATCGCACGAGCAACGGTGGTAGGACGCTGAAACAACGATCAATAGATTTCCTAAAGAGCGTGTATCGATGTGTGCCATGAGAGTTTTGGTCCCGGCCACTAATCAAAACTCGAGCTAGGCGCGGGTACTTTGAGATCGAATTATCGCTGTCGTTAGTTCGCAGCTTGATGCATTTGCGTCACCGTGTGCCCGCGTGCTGACAGCAAATTCGGTACACCGCCCGCCCCAATTAAATGCAAAGTGCCGACGATAATTAGATAATCATCGCCGTCATCAAGAAGCGCTTCGATCTGCTGCGCCCACGTGTTATTTCGATTGACGACAATCACTTGGTTGAGTTCCGGGTATTGCTCCATCTTGCGCAGTACGCCTTCTTCCATGAACCGAACGTCGCCAATCTTCCACGCATCAATCATGTCGTCCATCATTTCAGGTAATCCTGGGCCTTCTGCCAGTGCCTGCAGAAACATTTCTTGCTGTGCTTGTGCGGACAAGCCATCTAAAAATCCAAGTTGTTGACGCATCGTTTCGAAGCCCTCGATTTCTTTGCCGTCGCCGGTTGCGCGTTCCAGGAAATGCGACTCGACGCCAAGCGAGGGATCAAAGCCCATCCGCATCAACAACATCATTTCGACATTCATCGCAGCGAACCAAGGCTCCGCGCGATCGAGGAGATGCAACGGAATGTCGGCTAGTTCGGCAAGCGCGGTGGCTTCAGCGTAGATCTCGGGCCCCAGCAAATCGCTCAACTTGCCACCGTTCTCGATCAAGCCTAGTTCGTTCGTCATTTTTTGGGTTGCGACCGGATCGATGTCATCCATGTCGAGTTCCATGATTAATGTTTCGGCCTCGTCATAGGCAATATAAATGGCCTTGGGTAATGGGTGATCTTTTTCGCGAAGTAAGTGAATAGAGCCCAGCAGGAAGATGCGATTTCGTTCCCCCTCGATTTCCCACAATGGTAGTGCTTGTTCCGCTGCTGAAACGGTAGGTGCCGCGACAATTAACAACGCAATCAGGGCGCTTACCAACCAACCGCTCTGACTATTCATTATGTATTTTCCGTTACCCAAACCAGTTCTGTTGAGACCGTGCCATCGGCAGACAATTCAATGCGTCGGTATGCGGGCGGTTTATCGTCAAGCGCAAACTCATCGCTGCCAGGCATGAATTGCCGGCACGTCGACGGCGTCCCGATGATTTGTGTGCCCTCATACATAGCGCTAAAAGTCTGATGAACGTGACCAAACAAGGTGAGCCGGACATTTCCTGACGCCGCGATCAGATCTAAAAATTCTGCGCCATTGCGAAGCCCGACCTCATCCAGCCACTTACTCTGCATTGGCAGTGGCGGGTGATGCAGACAAACGGCGACGTAAGATGCGGATGTTTGGTGCAGAATATCGGCCAATCTCTGCATCTCGCTGTCGCGTATAAATCCTCCGGCGTCGTCGTCAATGCAGCTGTCGATGCCAATCAGCAGCCAGTCGCCTGCGTCCATAGTGTCGCAATAGGAAAATGGCGCTACACTCAGCGCACTTTCCATCATCGGTCGAACATCGTGATTGCCCGGCACGCAAACAACTGGCAACCCCAACGGACTCAATAATTCTTTGAACCGTTCGTAGGCGTCGGCAGTGTCATCCTGGACGACATCACCAGTCATCAATATCAGATCAGCTTCCCAGGTTGAATATCGATAGTGATCAAGGACAGCGGTAAGCGTCTCGTAGGTAACTGTGCCACGCAGGCTCGATTCGGCATTCGCGAAAAGATGGGGATCTGTAATGTGTAGTATTCGAACCGGGTCGGATGACAGGGTTGTCATCATCGACCCAGTCGAATCGTTTCAAGTCTCAATTGCGCCTGAGACACTATAAGTTTAGTAGCGGTAGTGGTCTGGCTTATAGGGGCCATCTTTAGAAACGCCGATATATTCGGCTTGCTCATCTGACAACTCGGTCAAATTCGCACCGATACGACCCAAATGCAGGCGTGCCACTTTTTCGTCCAGGTGTTTCGGCAGTACATATACCTCGCGCCCGTAGTTGGCCCCATTTTTCCACAGCTCAATTTGCGCCAGCACCTGATTCGTGAACGAATTGGACATGACAAAACTTGGGTGTCCTGTCGCACAACCTAAATTAACAAGTCTGCCTTCGGCCAACAGGATAATGCGCTTGCCGTCCGGAAAAATAACGTGGTCGACCTGCGGCTTAATGTTGTCCCAATCGTATTGTTGCAGGTAGGCAACGTCGATTTCATTATCGAAGTGACCGATGTTGCACAGAATTGCCTGGTTCTTCATGCGCTCCATTTGCGGGCCGGATACGACGTGGTAGTTGCCGGTCGCGGTCACAACAATATCGGCTTGATCACATACGGCGTCGAATTCGACGACTCTATATCCTTCCATCGCTGCTTGTAGCGCGTTGATAGGGTCGATTTCTGTAATCCAGACAGTAGCGCCCAGTCCACGCAATGACTGTGCAGAGCCTTTACCGACATCTCCAAAGCCACACACGATTGCGACCTTGCCAGCGATCATGACGTCGGTGGCACGTTTGATGCCATCAACCAATGATTCGCGGCACCCGTAGAGGTTGTCGAACTTCGACTTGGTAACAGAATCGTTGACATTGAATGCCGGGCACAAAAGACTGTCGTCTTTCATCATGTCATACAGTCGTTTAACGCCGGTTGTGGTCTCTTCAGAAAGGCCTTTGACATCGTCCATTAGGTGGGTGAATTTTTCATGCATTAATTGAGTCAGGTCGCCGCCATCATCAAGAATCATGTTGGGTGTCCAGCCGCCTGGCCCAGTGATCGTTTGTTCAACACACCACCAGTACTCGTCTTCCGTTTCGCCTTTCCACGCAAATACAGGAACGCCGGACGCAGCAATTGCAGCGGCGGCATGATCTTGTGTGGAAAAAATATTACAGGATGACCAGCGAATGTCCGCACCCAATGCGGCGAGCGTTTCGATGAGCACGGCCGTTTGAATGGTCATGTGCAAACAACCCACAAGACGCGCGCCTGCAAGAGGTTGTTCCGCGCCATATTCTTCGCGCAATGCCATTAAACCTGGCATTTCTGTTTCGGCAATCGCGATTTCTTTGCGACCCCAGTCCGCTAACCCAATGTCGGCCACTTTGTAGTCATTGTCGTTCAGGGCAACGGCTTCGCTGCTCATGGTGTTCTCCTTAAAGCTTGAAATTTATTTTGGAACGCAAATCTGCGTTAATTAAGCTGCAACAGAATCGCGTAGTACGTCTGCTTTGTCTGTTTGTTCCCAGCTTAGGTCGATATCTTTACGTCCGAATGCGCCATAAGCGGCTGTCGGGCGATAGATAGGATTAAGTAGGTCGAGCATTTGCAGTATGCCGTATGGACGCAGATCAAAGTGCTCCCTGATCAAAATGGTCAGTTCTGCTTCGCTGACTTTGCCGGTGCCAAACGTTTGTATGCTGATGGAGGTGGGCTCTGCCACGCCAATCGCGTATGAGACTTGGATTTCGCAGCGTTCTGCGAGTCCAGCTGCGACGATATTTTTGGCCACATAGCGACAGGCATATGCAGCGGATCGATCGACTTTCGACGGATCTTTACCGGAAAACGCCCCACCGCCATGTCGTGCTGCACCGCCATAGGTGTCGACAATGATTTTTCGACCGGTCAGTCCGCAATCTCCCATCGGTCCGCCAATTTCGAATCGGCCGGTTGGATTGATATGGTATTGCGTATCTTTGGTCACCCAATCCGTCGGTAAGACGGGTTTGATGATTTCTTCCATGATGCCTTCGCGTAGATCAGACATAGAAACATCTGCATGGTGTTGAGAAGAGAGCACGACGGCGTCAATGCGCACCGGCTTTTTATTTTCATAAACAAACGTCACCTGGCTTTTGGCATCGGGTCGTAGCCACGGCAATATGCCCGCTTTGCGAACTTCGGCCTGCCGCTTAACCAGTTGATGAGAATAAGTAATTGGTGCGGGCATCAAGACATCGGTCTCGTTGGTCGCATAGCCAAACATCAAGCCCTGGTCGCCAGCGCCCTGGCTCTCTGGATCCGCGCGGTCCACGCCCTGTGCGATATCGGGCGATTGTTTGCCCAATGCATTGAGGACAGCGCAAGAGGCGCCATCGAAACCCATTGTCGAGTCGTTGTAGCCAATTTCGAGAATCGTTTGCCGCGCAAGTTCTTCGATGTCGATCCAAGCAGACGTAGTTACCTCACCGGCAACGATGACCATGCCAGTTTTGACCATCGTCTCGCAGGCAACACGTGCTTTTTTGTCTTGCGCAATGATCGCATCGAGCACCGCGTCAGAAATTTGATCAGCAATTTTATCGGGATGTCCCTCAGAAACGGATTCTGAGGTGAACAGATAGGAGTCACTCATGGATATATTCGACTTAGCAGGTTTGACGGAGCCGCGATTGTACCGTAATCCGAACATGCGGCACCATAGGGAAATCGATCTATTCGCTATGATGAGCATCGGCTCACAGTAATGCTTGCGGCGTCCTTCTTAAACAGGGAAAATGCGCTGCTTCAAGGGTGACCTTCCGCCTCGGAAATACCCCAAATTCGCTGTATAAGCAGACTGCAAAGGTCCCCAAAATAATGTCAGCAGAAACCCGCAATGCCACCGTTGCCGGCCAGACCGGCCGCCGTCATCTCGCGAATGCCATTCGCGCGCTTAGTATGGACGCAGTGCAAGCTGCAAATTCAGGGCATCCGGGCGCGCCGATGGGCATGGCCGATATCGCCGAAGTCTTGTGGAACGATTATTTGCAACATAATCCGGCAAATCCGGCGTGGTGGAACAGAGATCGGTTCGTATTATCGAACGGACATGGTTCGATGCTGCTGTATAGCCTGCTGCATTTGACTGGCTATCCGTTGTCAATTGACGAAATTCGAAATTTTCGCCAATTCGGCTACCGGACTGCCGGTCATCCCGAGCGGGAAGCCGGGCTTTCGATTGAGACAACGACCGGACCACTCGGGCAAGGCCTTACCAATGCCGTGGGGATGGCGCTGGCAGAGAAGCATTTGGCGGCATCGTTCAATCGAGACGGCTTTGACGTCGTTGACCATCGCACCTGGGTGTTCACGGGCGACGGTTGTTTGATGGAAGGAATTTCGCACGAAGCATGTTCGTTGGCCGGCACTCTGAAATTGGGCAAGTTGATTTGTCTTTATGACGATAATGGCATTTCAATCGATGGCGAGATCGGTGGTTGGTTTACAGATGACACCGCGCAGCGATTCGAATCTTATGGCTGGCAAGTCATTGCTGATGTCGACGGTCATGACAGCGCGGCGATTGCCGCTGCGATTGAGCAAGCGACTGCTGATATAGAGCGACCATCGCTAATTTGCTGCAAGACGGTCATTGGATTTGGCTCACCAAACAAGCAAGGTACGGCAAGTACTCATGGCGCACCGTTGGGCGACGAGGAAATTGCTGCCGCAAGAGTTGAACTCGGTTGGGACCATCCTCCGTTCGAAATTCCAGACGACGTGCAGGCCGCCTGGAATGGCGTAGAACGAGGCAATCAAATAGATCAGGCGTGGCAAGAGATTTTTTCAGGTTATCAGACCGCGCACCCGGAGTTGGCAGCAGAATTAGCACGCCGCATGCAGGGCGACCTACCGGCCAATTGGAATGATCTTGCTGACAAGGCGGTTGCAGAAATAGATGCCGCCGGGGCTGATATGGCCACCCGCAAAGCATCGTTAGTCGCGTTAAATGCCTTTGCGCCGGCACTGCCCGAGATGATCGGCGGATCTGCTGATCTGACCGGTTCCAACCTAACCAAACATGCCGGTTCGACGGTTATATCCGCGGATGATGCATCGGGTAACTATATTTACTTCGGCGTCCGTGAATTCGGAATGTCCGCGATGGGCAATGGCTTAGGATTGCACGGTGGCGTATTGCCCTATTCAGGCACGTTTCTGACCTTTTCTGACTATTCAAGAAACGCGCTGCGCATGGCTGCTCTAATGGAGTTGCAAAACGTGTTCGTGTTTACTCACGATTCGATTGGACTCGGCGAAGACGGTCCAACGCATCAGCCGGTAGAGCATACGGCGAGCCTTCGTCTCATGCCCAACATGAGTGTTTGGCGACCCTGCGACACGGTAGAGACAGCAGTTGCCTGGCGTTTTGCATTGGAACGTCGAGATGGCCCGACAAGTCTGATTCTGACCCGACAGGGCTTGCCGCATCAGAATCGTTCGGCCACTCAAATCGCAGCGATCCGCAGCGGTGGCTACATCCTTAAAGATTGTGACGGAACGCCTGACATCGTATTAATTGCGACGGGGTCGGAAATCGCGCTGGCGGTCGGCGCTGCGGATGAATTAATCCAAGAAGGCATAAAGGCACGAGTTGTCTCAATGCCTTGCGCGGACGCTTTCGATTCCCAAAGCGAGGCATACCGCGACTCAGTGTTACCGAAAATTGTGGTGGCGAGAGTCGCGATCGAGGCTGGCGTTACCGATGGGTGGTGGCGTTATGTTGGAACACAGGGCCGCGTTATTGGGCTGGATCGGTTTGGCGCGTCAGCGCCTGCGGATATTCTATTCGAGCACTTTGGGTTTTCAGTTGCCAACGTATTAAAAATTGCCAGAGAAACTCTGGCGTAACGATTATATCCGGCGTGCCGGACTAGAAAGCAGGAGATTGTAATGACTATCAAAGTCGGAATTAACGGTTATGGCCGCATTGGACGCAACATGTTGCGGGCACTTTATGAGAGCGGCAAACGCTCAGAAATCGAAATTGTAGCGGTTAATGATTTGGGTGACGCCAATACGAATGCGTTACTAACGCGACGCGATACTGCACATGGAAAATTTCCGGGTACCGTAGAGGTCGATGGTGATTACATGATCGTAAATGGTGATCGAATTCGGGTTCTGGCTGAACGCGATCCTGCGAAATTGCCGTGGGGCGAACTTGGCGTTGAGGTCGTTTACGAATCGACGGGATTTTTCCGTACCCGTGACACTGCTGGTAAACATATCGAAGCGGGCGCGAAGAAAGTCATCATTTCTGCGCCCGGCGGTGCCGATATTGATCGCACGATTGTTTATGGTGTCAACCACGACACGCTTAGGGCAAGCGACACGATTATTTCCAATGCGTCGTGCACAACCAACTGTCTGGCGCCTATGGTCAAACCACTAAACGATAAGATCGGTTTGGAACATGGCCTCATGACGACCATTCACGCGTATACGAACGACCAGGTTTTGACGGACGCTTTCCATACGGACTTGCGTCGTGCGCGCTCAGCAACCATGTCGCAAATTCCGACCAAGACTGGCGCTGCAGCCGCGGTTGGTCTCGTTTTGCCGGAACTCAACGGTAAGCTGGACGGCTTTTCGATGCGCGTGCCAACCATCAACGTGTCTGCCGTTGACTTAAATTTTGTCGCCAGCCGTGATACCAGTGTTGAGGAAGTTAATGCGGTTATGAAAGAGGCATCTGAAGGGGCGCTTAGCGGAATTTTGGCGTACAACGAGGAGCCGCTTGTTTCAATTGACTTCAATCACGATCCCGCATCTTCTACTTTTGATGCCGGATTGACTAAAGTGATGCAGGGCAATCTGGTGAAAGTCATTGCTTGGTATGACAACGAATGGGGCTTCTCCAATCGCATGCTGGATACCACCATCGCCTTGTACAACGCGAAGTAGAATCTCTAGAGCCGCTAACCTGACATGACCGTTCTCAACATGAGCGAGGTAGATCTCGCTGGTAAACGTGTATTGATCCGTGAGGATCTGAATGTGCCTATTGCCGACGGCGAAGTGAGCAGTGATGTGCGGATTCGTGCGGCAATACCGTCGATTCGTGCGGCGGTCGAGGCAGGTGCGGCGGTCATGTTGATGTCGCACCTCGGTCGACCGACAGAAGGTCAACCGGAAGCAAAGTTTTCGCTTGCACTCGTCGTCGCGCGCTTAAGCGAACTGCTGGGTCAGTCGGTCGAACTTTGCACAGACTGGATCAACGGGGTTGAGGTCGCAACAAGTCAGGTCGTATTACTTGAGAATGTTCGATTCCTGGCTGGCGAAAAAGCCTGTGACGATGAGTTATCGAAGCGTATGGCGTCTCTCTGCGATGTTTTCGTTATGGATGCGTTCGGCACGGCACATCGCGCGCATGCGAGTACCTACGGCGTCGCAAAATATGCACCTGTCGCCTGCGCTGGTCCATTATTGTCCCGTGAACTTACCGCATTGGCAAAGGCCTTGGACAATCCTGCCCGACCGATGGTGGCGATTGTCGGTGGGTCGAAAGTATCAACAAAGTTAACGGTTCTCGGCGCGTTGGCGAATATTGTCGATCAGCTGATTGTGGGCGGTGGAATTGCGAACACATTTATTGCAGCGGCCGGCAACCCGGTGGGCAAGTCGCTTTACGAGCCAGACATGCTGGATATCGCGGTCGGTCTTTCTAATAACACTGCTGATCGAGCAGACATTCCGATGCCAACAGACGTTGTCGTTGCTAAGGAGTTTTCGGCCAGTGCGGCCGCCACCGTTCGATCGATAAGTGATGTTGCGGACGACGACTTAATACTCGATATTGGCCCCGAAACTGCAGCGAATTTTGCAACCGTTTTGCAAACGGCAGGAACGATAATTTGGAATGGTCCGGTCGGCGTTTTCGAGATTGACCAATTCGGCGCGGGCACGGAGGTCATTGCACGTGCGATAGCCAACAGTGCGGCATTTTCAGTCGCAGGTGGGGGTGACACACTTGCGGCCATTGATAAGTATGGCATTGCTAATGATGTGTCCTACATTTCGACCGGTGGCGGCGCCTTCTTGGAATTCGTCGAAGGCAAGAAATTGCCCGCCGTCGAAATGCTTGAAAATCGCGCATCTCAACTCTGATAGTGACGTTTTGTAATAAACGCCAGCATCCGGCAGTTTGAAACGAGTTGGAATAGTGTGCAAATTTGGCAGGCTATCAAAGCCCGTCGACTGTAATTACGTCAATATCTCTAAGCGGACCACGGCCCGGTAATCGCCAGTGTGATGCCGTTGACCTGAATGTTCACAAACATAATGTTGCCGTCTGGAGAAAAACACGCGCCGGCGAGTTCCGATCGACTATGTGCGTTGTCAGCAATGGGATATTGGTATCCGTCCGGTCGAATTCCGACCAAACCGCAATGCTTTGCAGTATCTTCGCAAACAACAAGATCACCCCACGGACTCATGACAATATTGTCAGCATGGCGTAATACGCTGTCGGTACTTGATTGTGCCAGCAGCTTAATTTTGCCGGGTTTGCTCCGTTCATCCGAATGACCCTCAGCCGGACTTGGCTCGTAGCTGAAAACTTGCCCTAAACGTTGTGGACCGCCGATCGTTGCCGTCATTACGATTTCGCCATCTGCATAGCAAACACCTTCACCACGAGCAAACACGGCAGCGCCCATCTCAGCGCCACGCAATCGAAGATCATTGTTTGCCACGTCGGGCTCTTCAAGATCGACCCATCGTGTTTCGAACCAGGTGCCAACCGGCATGGCATTGGGATCGCTCCAGTTACGGGTATCAAACTTGTCGCGCTCCTTGATGCCGAGCGCCTGTAAACGGCCACCTTCGTGTAGTTTTCCCGGGACGTTCGGGAGATAGCGGTATAAAAGCCCGCGGTGCTGGTCTTCCGTCAAGTAGACGATGCCAGTCACTGGATCTACCGCGGCAGCCTCATGTTCGAATCGTCCCATCTGAGTCAACGGAACAGGCTCAACCGCTTCCATATCATGTGCTGAAACTTCGAAAATATAGCCGTGCTTTTTTTCCCTGTGCACGACATGCCCACGCTGAAAAGATGTGCCTGGATCGATAAAGCACTCTTCGCAACTCAGCCAGCTGCCCCACGGCGTCGGTCCGCCCGCGCAATTGACTTCAGTGCCGAGCAAGCTCATATGCATGTGTGTTCGCTCACGCGAGCGCGGATCATAGTGAATCGTCGTGGTGCCGCCTAATCCGGGCGTTTTTCCCGAACCATTGTCGTACAGCGGACGCTTACCGAGTTCCCCCAGTCTTTCCGCCCGTTGGCCGAACGCACCACTGGGTGATTGGTGTGCATATATTTCATGATTACAGACGAGGATGATCTGGCCGGCTTCACCCGCGAATGCCGCCATGCCATCTTGAAAGCCAGGTACGACGAGACCATCGTCCATCTCTTCACCTTTCCGGGCGACGACCGTGTACTGCCAGCCTTCCGGTAAATCAATGATGCCGTCTGGATCGGGTTTTAATGGGCTGTCATTCGATTGCGCAAGCGTGTTGATCGGAGCGGCGCTTGCGACGGCTAGCGATTGCATAAAGCGGCGACGATTGATCATTACAATTTGCTTCCCTACCTGGACGAATGCCTGAGTCCAGCATAACGGTTTTTAGGTTGAGTAGCAGTCCCCAATCGCAACAGCAGCATCAGTTGGGCTGTGCAATAATCCTGTCATGAATAAAAAAACTAAAATTGTCGCAACACTTGGGCCTTCAACGGATGCGCCCGAAACACTCGGCGGAATGATCGATGCCGGAATGGACCTTGCCAGATTCAATTTCTCGCACGGAAATCAAGCTGAGCAGCAAAAGCGTTTGAATAATCTACGCGAGGTGGCCGCGGCAAAAGGTCGTTTCATTGGCGTCATCGGTGATTTGCAAGGACCCAAAATTCGTATTCGCCGCTTTGAAAATGGTAGCGTAACGCTTGCCACAGGAAGTGAGTTTTTTCTTGATTCGACACTCGCCAATCTTGCTGGCAATGAGCACGGTGTTGGCGTTGCCTACGAAG
>Ga0302135_10001613_pt1 | contig 13607 bp, 15 predicted proteins | sample CBN3_surface_MG_FD_203119 | JGI IMG/M metagenome (GOLD analysis project Ga0302135, IMG submission 203119) | Marine microbial communities from Western Arctic Ocean, Canada - CBN3_32.1 | ecosystem: Environmental > Aquatic > Marine > Oceanic | place: Canada: Western Arctic Ocean | collected...
GCCAACGCCCAAGCTAATGGCCTTGATTACCGTCCCGCGCTGGCCGATTGGCTGACACATCCGGACAATCCATTCTTCGCCCGCGCGATGGTCAACCGTGTTTGGCGCGAGATGATGGGGCGCGGCATCGTGGAGCCGGTAGATGACTTGCGCGTTTCCAATCCGCCGAGTAATCCCGCGTTGCTCGACGCGTTGGCCGCCAGTTTTGTGGAAAACAAATTTGACCTGCGCCGCCTCATTCGCGACATCGCCACCTCGCGCGCCTATCAACTCTCCTCCCGCGCCACCGCCGCCAATCGCGCCGACACCCAACTATTTTCGCACGCGTATCTCAAGCCGCTCCCCGCGCCGGTGAAGGCCGACGCAATTTCCCAAGCCACCGGTCAACCGGATGTTTACGCGGGCCAACCGAAAGGCACGCGCGCGGTGCAGTTGCTCGATGCCCAAGTGCCCTCGTACACGCTCGACGTCTTCGGTCGCTGCCCGCGCACCGACAACTGCGCGGACCCCACCCAATTCGGCGGCGGCCTTTCCTCCGCGCTGCATTTAATCAACGACCCCACGCTCAACGCCAAGCTCGGGCCGGCGGTGGATGAGCTCTTGAAAAAATATCCCCAACCACGCGCACTGTTGGATGAAATATTTCTGCGAACGCTTTCGCGTTTCCCAAATGACAAAGAGCGCGCGAAGTGCCTTAAACACATTGCTGAAGTCAAAGACACAAAAGAAGGTTGGCAAGACCTGTTATGGGCGTTGCTGAACACCCGTGAGTTTGGGTTTAACCACTGATGAAAATGAGCAACTCAATTACGCGCTGCGATGGTTTTGTGCGCCGGGATTTTTTGCAGCTTGGGATGTTGTCTGCGTTGGGGATGAGCGTGGCGGATTTGTTGCGGTGGCAGGCTTTGGCGGCTTCGCCAAAAAAGGAATCGAAGAAAGAAATCTCGTGCATTCTCATTTGGCTCGATGGCGGGCCGTCGCATATTGATACGTTTGATCCTAAACCCGATGCGCCGAAGGAAGTGCGCGGGCCGTTTGGTACAATCCCGACAGCCATTCCCGGCGTGCGCCTCAGCGAGCATTTGCCGCTTACGGCGAAGGCAATGGGGGACATCGCGTTGGTGCGGTCGTTGACTCATGAGTTGGGCAACCACAACACGGGGCGGCATTACCTGATGACGGGGCACCGGCCGACACCGGTGGTGGCGTATCCAAGCCTCGGCAGTGTGTTGGCGAAGGAGTCCGGATTTGGACGCGCGTTGCCGCCGTATGTCATTGTGCCGCAGGCGATTGAGTATACGCAGGCGGGTTATTTGCCGGGCGCGTACGGGCCGTTTGCGGTGGGCGGCGATCCGTCGAAGCCGGACTTTCGCGTGCGCGACCTCAACGCGCCGGAGGGCGTGAGCATCGATGTGGAGGCGCGTCGGCGTAATGTGCTGACAGCGCTCGATGATTTTTCGCGCGAGGTGGAGGAAGGCCTGGCGACATTGGCGCGGGATGCGTTTTATGAACAGGCGTACAAACTGCTTGGCTCGCCAGCGGCGAAGTCGGCGTTTGATTTGAAAAAGGAATCGCGCGCGGTGCGCAATCGTTACGGGAGCAAAAGTATTGGGCAAGGCTGTTTGCTTGGGCGGCGGTTGGTGGAAGCGGGTACGCGCTTTGTCACGGTCGTTGACCGCGGTTGGGACACGCATGTGGACATCGCGCGCAACCTGCCCGACGCGCGGTTTCGCGGCAGCGGCAAACTGCCCGCGCTCGACCGCGCCTATGCCTCGCTCCTCACTGATTTGCGCGAGCGCGGTTTGCTGGACACCACGTTGGTGGTGTTGATGGGTGAGTTTGGCCGCACTCCGAAAATTAACAATCGCGCCGGACGCGACCACTGGCCGCGAGCGGGTTTTGTATGCTTTGCCGGTGGCGGTGTGAAGGGCGGGCAAGTCATCGGCTCGACGGACGCCCACGGCGAAGTGCCGTCCGACACACCCGTGCGCCCGGAGGATGTGGCCCACAGTATGCTGAAACTTTTGGGCGTGGATCCGCACAAAGAATACATCGCGCCCGGCGGTCGTCCGCTGAAGATTCTTGATAAAGGGAAAATGATTCCCGGACTCGCGTGAAGTTGTTCATCACAATTTTTGTGGGGGCGTTCACGCTGCAATCCGCGCCGGTCACGGCGCTGCGCTTTTCGCCCGATGGCAAACATCTGCTTATCAGTCGTCCGCGCGCCATCGAAGTGCGTGCTTTGCAAGCCGATTCCAAGCCGCGCAAAATTCCCTGCGCCTTCGACAAAGTGATGGCGTTTACGTTCAGTGCCGATGGCAAAACCCTCGCCGTGGCCGGTGGCACGCCGGGCGATATTGGCGGTGTGCATTTGCTTGATTGGCCGTCCGGTAAGGTGCGCGGCAAGTGGGATGTGTTTGAGGATGTGGCGACGTGCGTGGCGTTTGGGCTGGACGGCAAACTGGCGGCGGGCAGTGCGGATCATTCGGTGGTGATGCTCGATCTGCGCCGCGAAGGCCGCGTGGCAATGCGGTTTGAGGGGCACACCAAAGCAACGCGCGAATTGGCCTTTTCGCCCGACGGCAAATCGCTCGTGAGCGTGAGTGCAGATCGCACGGTGAAAATGTGGGGAGTGCGAACCAGCAAACTGGAGCGCTCGTTCGGCAATCACCTCGGGCCGGTGCACGCGGTTGCCTTTCGGCCCGGAGCGGCACCGGCGTTTTGTGCGACTGCCAGCGACGATAAAACGGTGCGCATTTGGCAGCCGTCCATTGGGCGGATGGTTCGCATCGTTCGCGGGCACGGTGGGCCGGTTTTTGCCGTGGCGTTTTCAGTGGAGGGTCGGCGGATTTTTTCCATCGGCAAAGAAGGCATCGGCCGCATTATTGACGCGGACAGCGATAAGGTGCTGCACAAATGGAAGGCGCACGACGATTGGGTTTACGCGCTGGAGGTGGGGCCGAACAATCAACTGGCCACCGGCGATTGGCGCGGCAACGTGAAGCTGTGGACGGTGAAGGGAGACAAGGTTTTTCAATCCAACTGACGCGGGGGCGGGGTTTTGGTGAACTCGGTCGGGCGGAGGTAGATGGGTTCGATAGATTCGCCGGGCTGGAAGTCTGTGCGGTCGGCGGCGAGTTGGGCGAGGATGGCGGCATCGGGAAAGAGTGGTTCGCAAGATGGGAACCCGGCGGCATCGGGGCCGAGGGCTTCGAGTTCGCAGGCGTCAACGACGCCGATGATTTTGAGTGGCGTGGTTTCGGTTTGCGTTTCTTCAGTGAGATTCCAAGTGGTGTGGTAGTACTCGTGGCGTTGGGCATCGATGAGGAAATGGGTTTCGCCGCGTTGGCCGTTGGCGGCTGCAGTGGCGGCGAGGATTTCGGCGCTGGGGACGGGGAGGAGGTTGACGTTGCGGGCGAGTTGCCAGCCTTGGGCGGTGGCGATGGCGCCGCGGATGCCAGTGTAGCTGCCCGGGCCGGTGCCGAGGGCGATGGTTTCGATGGCGGCGGGGTTGAGGTTGGCTTTTTTTAGAGCTTCGTCGATGAGTGCCAACGGTGCTTTTTTCACATCATCAGTTTCCACGCGCGCGAGCACGTCTTTGTCATCGGCGATGGCGACGCTGCGGTGGTTGCTGCTGAATTCAAGCGCAAGAATCTTCATGCTTGATGCGGCGCTCGGTTTCGCCGGTTTGGGTGATGATGACGTGGCGGTAATGCGCGGGGCGCGGGCCGGTCCAGCGGTTGACCCATTCGATGACGGTGATGCCTTCGGGCGCGAAGTAGGGCTCCAATCCGGCGGCCAGTATTTGCGCGTCATTTTCCAGTCGGTAAAAATCGAGATGGTGCAGAGGCAGTTTGCCCTCGTACTCGCACACGAGCGTGAACGTGGGCGAGGTGACGGGCTCGGTGATGCCGAGGCCGCGGGCGATGCCTTTGACGAGTTGGGTTTTGCCCGCGCCGAGGTCGCCTTCGAGGCCGATGACCCAGCCGCTTGTGGCGTCGGCGGCCCACGATTCGCCGAGGGCTTGAGTTTCCTCGGGGCTAGTTGAGATGGTCGTAGCCATGAAGGGTAAGGGTGCGTGCGCCTTTGTCGTCGCGCAGGGTGATACCGGGTGTGTCGGTAATTTTTCCAATGCAATGAAGTGGAGCATCAGGAAAATGCGCCTTCCAACCATCGAGTACGGCGACCGCGGTTTGGGGGGAAACGGTGAAGAGCAATTCGTAATCTTCGCCGTCGGTGAGCGCGGCGAGGAGCGGGGTTTTGCTGGAAGGATTTTCTTTAGCGGCGAGCTTGGCGGCGCGGCTAATGGGGATGGCGGGGGAACGCAATTCCGCACCGGTGTGTTCATTGAGCAAATGCCTCAAATCGGTGGCGAGCCCATCGCTGAGGTCAATCATCGAATGCACATCAAAATTAGAAACCAGCCAACGGGCTTCGGGTAGTCGCGGTTCGAAGGTGAGATGATGTTCGGCCAGTGATCCGCCAAGTTCGCCGCTTACGAAAATTGCATCGCCCGTTTGGCTGCCACTGCGGAGTACGGGTTGTTCAACGGTACCGATGAGGGAAATGGATAACGTGAGTTTGGGGAGCGTGGTGATCTCGCCGCCGACAATATTAACGCTGTGCTCAAGGGCAAGTGATTTGAGGCCGTCGTAAATTTGCATCAAATGTTCGGGGTCGTGATCCTCACAACGGCCGAGAGTTACGAGTGCGTGGGTGGGTGTGCCGGCCATGGCGGCGATATCCGAGAGCGCGCGGGCGAGGGCTTTGCGGCCGATTTTTTCCGGGGGCGCGTCGCGTTCAAAATGGATGCCCTCGACGATGGCGTCGGTTTTGAACAGCAGAGTTTGGTCGCCAAACTTCAGCACCGCGCAATCATCACCGGGGCCGGTGTGCACAGAGCCATCGGCGGGCAATCCGGCGGTGAGCTTGGCGATGAGGTCGGTTTCGTTCATCGGGCGTTTTCCGCAAGGGTGGGGGCCATTTTCAAAAAGGTAAAGTTGATGGCATTAAAGGTGGCGTGCATCACGATGGGCGCGATGATGGATCCTGATTTTTCATAAACCCACGCGAGCGCGAAGCCCATCACAAAGAGCGGAAGCATCAGTGCCACGGAACCATGCACCAACGCAAACAGTGCGGCACTGGCGAACATTCCCGCGAGCGGATAGCCCGCGTGTTTGATGGTGTTGAACAAAATGCCGCGAAAGAGCAGTTCCTCCGCGATGGGCGCCATCATGACCACGCTGACGATTTGCAAGCCGACTTCGACGGGATGCTCGGTAGCCATCACCATTTGCACGGCTTGTTGCACAACCGGCTCGTGGCCGAGTTGCGCCAGCACGGTTTGCGAAATGTAATGCAGCCCGAAGGCGGGCAAAATAAATCCCACGCCGAACAAGGCCGGCTCTAGCCACAGTCGGAACCACGGCTGCCCAATCGGCCCGAAGGCCGCGCGCCAATGGCTTTTGGTTTTGCGCAGCAAAAGAAACACCAGCACCACGATGCCACATTGAAGGCAAATCAGGTTCACCAGCAATATGCCGATGCGGTCGCGCAGTGTGCCGTGGAATTCCGCGGTGATCGGGTCGCCTTGGTCCGGCTCGAGGATGAGTTGGTTATGGGCTTGTTCATACCGAAATTTGCCATTGCCACCCGCTGCTTCGTAAGTGCCGCCTTCAAAAAATGTGAGCGTGGTTTTGTTGCCATTGATTTCGATTTGCTCCGGCCCAATCGGCCCGTGTGGCATCAGCGCGCCGAAGGCCAGTTGTCCGAGCAATACCACGAGAATCCATGTCAGCAATAATTGCAGCACGTCGGCGGGGGTCCATGGCACGCGGGGCGTCACACGCGCACCCTAGAAAACTCGCGCCACACTGACGAGTAAAAGGTTCGCATTGCCCCCGCGCCGTCGCCTCACTATATTCCGCGCCCATGATTGAAACTTACACCCGCCACGACGGCCGCGCGCACGACGAGCTGCGATCCATTAAATTTCAAAACCACATTGCCCCGCACGCCACGGGCTCCACGCTCATTGAGTGGGGCGACACCCGCGTGATTTGTGGCGTGAGCATTGAGGAAAGCGTCCCGCGCTGGATGCAGTCGCAGGGCGTGGAAGGTGGCTGGATCACCGCCGAGTATTCGATGCTGCCGTACTCCACGCTGGATCGCAAACGCCGCGACATCAACAAGGGCAAGCTCGACGGCCGCTCCACCGAAATCCAGCGCCTCATCGGCCGTTCATTGCGCGCCGCCATTGATCTGAAAAAACTTGGATCGCGCACCATTTGGATTGATTGCGATGTGCTCCAAGCCGATGGCGGCACACGCACTGCCGCCATCACCGGCAGCTTTGTGGCGCTCAGTTTGGCGATTAACAAACTCGTGAACGAAGGTGTCATTTTGGAATACCCCATTCCGCATCCCGTCGCCGCCGTGAGCGTCGGCGTGGTGGAAGGCGAGCCGCTACTCGATCTCTGCTACGTGGAAGACGCCGCCGCCGATGTGGATATGAACCTCGTGATGACCGGCACCGGCGAATACATCGAGGTGCAGGGCAGCGGCGAGGAAGCCACTTTCACCGGCGATCAATTGACCGCGATGCTCGCCCACGGCAAAAAAGGTGTAGACGAACTCGTGCAACTCCAAAAAGCGGCCATCGATGCAGCGTAAATTTTTCGCCAAATGAAAACAGCCTTCAGGCAAGTTGCCCTCGCCACCACGCCCGAAGCCGAGGACGCGGTGGGCGAATTGATGCACGCGGTGTTTGGCGTCGCGCCTTCGGTGTTCACTCATCCGGAATTACGCGTGCCGGTGCTGTCGGTTTATTTGGATGAAAAAAATTCCATTACCGAAGCCCAACGCCAAACCATCGCCGAAGGAATGGCGCGAATTGAAGACTGCGGCCTAGCGATTGGCGATTGGAAACTGGAAGTCAAACGCCTTCGCCGCGAGGATTGGGTGGATTCGTGGAAGCGCCATTTTCAACCTATCCGCATTGGCGGCAAAGGTAAAAAACTTTTGGTCCGACCGAGCTGGCGCAAAGACAAAGCCGCACCGGGGCAAGCCGTGGTGGTGCTCGATCCCGGCCTTAGCTTTGGTACAGGCCAGCACGCCACGACAAAATATTGCCTACGCCAACTTGTCGCCCATCGCAAACGAGGCGAGCAGAGCTTGCTCGATGTGGGCACCGGCAGCGGCATCCTTGCCATCGCCGGCGTGAAGCTCGGTTATCGACCGGTGCGCGCCATTGATTTTGACTCCGAAGCCATCCGAGTGGCGAGGGCCAACGCAAAGCGCAATCGCGTGACGCGGCACCTCGAACCCAAAGTGGGCGACGTCACAAAACTATCTCCCCGCGCGCGGGTGAAATTCGATGTCGTGTGTGCGAATTTATATTACGACTTGCTGACCGCCAACGCCCATCGCCTCATCGCGCACGTGAAGCCCAATGGCGTGTTGGTGCTGGCAGGAATTTTGGATAAACAATTTGCCGAGGTGCAAGCCGCCGTGGAAGGGCAGGGGATGGTGCTCAAAAAAACTGCGCGGCAAGGCGAGTGGCGGTCGGGGGTGTTCGTTCACGCCGCCTGACAATCCGGGCAAACTCCGAAAAATTCCAACCGATGCGATACACTGGCGAAGCCGTGTTGTTGGGCGATGCGTTGCTCGAGGTTGCCGCGAAAACATTCGCCGATTTCTACTACCGTGCTGCATTCGCGGCAGACGAGGTGATGGTGATGGCCGTCGTCATTTTGGCCGAGAAGTTCAAAGCGCGCAGTCCCATCGCCAAAATCAAAGCGTTTCACCATCGCCATTTCCTCCAGCAAACGTAGTGAGCGATACACCGTGGCGAGATCGCAATCGAGTTGTTCGTGGATTTGCCGCGTGGTCAATGGATGCTCTTCGCGGCGTAGTACATCCAAAATCAACTGGCGTGGACCGGTGATGCGTTGCGCGCGCTGGCGGAGGCGCGCAGTTAGCTCGGCAAGGTTTTGCCGCGGATGCGTGTGGGCGGCCATTAGTGGGCGTGGGAGTGGAGCGGCAGTAACACACCGAGCGCGGCGATGGCGGCGCCGAGCGCGATGGCGGCGCCTTTTTGCAGATTATAATGATGATCCTCGCCGCTCTCGAAGAGGATGGTGGTGGCGACGTGCATAAAGATGCCGATCACCACCGCGAGCAATTGCGATGTGTATTGCTCCAAGGCGGGCAGTGAACCGATGACCGCGCCAACGGGTGCCATGAGGCCAAAAATGAGGAGGCAAATGTAAGCGCTTCGTTTGGCGTTGCCGTTATGAAGCAACATGCTAAAGAGCACAATGCTGACAGGAAACTTGTGAACGGCAATGGCGACGAGTAATTGCGAGCCGTGCGCGTGACCGAGTGGCATCGCTTCAAGAAAAGCGTGGAGGCAAAGGCCGACCATAACGGCGATTGGCGCTCCGCTTTGATGATGGTGATGATGCGAGTGGCCGTGCTCGATGCCGCCGGAAAAATTATCAAGCACGACTTGCAGAAAAAACCCGAGCAGAATGAACGCGCCAAGAGAAAGGGCGGCGTTGCCGGTTTTGCCTGCGAATACTTCCGGCAACAAATGCAAACAAGTCAGCGACATTAGATACGCGCCGGTGAACGCGGTGACGAGCTTGACGCGGCGGGGTTCGCCGAGCTTGAGCTTGAGCACGGCAAGGATTCCGGCGAGCACGGACAGAATGAGAATGGCGTAAATCACAGTCGTCTACCTGCAAATGATTTGCAATAATGGGGCGTAAAAACGGCCCGTCGGCGCGGGGCCAACGAGCCGGTGAAATTATTTCATCAACAGCATTTGCCGCGCGCGCTTGATGGAGCGGGTGAGGCGGCGCTGATAGGGCGCGGGTAGGCCGGTGTATTTGCGCGGCAGAATGCGGCCCTGATCGGTGACGTATTTGCGGAGCAACTCGACGTTTTTGGGGTCGAGATCGACGAGGTTGAGATCCACCTCGGGTTTGGGGCGTGGGGTGCGGCGTTCGCTGCTGCCGCCGCGCTTGTCGGTTTTGTTGTTTTTACGTGGCATAAAATTATTTGATTTCGCGGTGCACAGTGTGACGCCGCAGGTGGGGATTGTATTTCTTTTTTTCCACTCGGTCGGCTTGGAGTTTTTTGTTGCGGGTGGACATGTAGCGGGAGACCGGCTTGCCTTCAGCCTTGGCCTCAGTGCATTCGAGGGTGATGATTTCGCGTGCCATAATTTATTTCTTTGATTTAGCGGGTTTGGCCGACTTTGCTTTTTTCGCGGGCTTTGGTTCGCTGCCTACTTCGTCGGGTGTGGTGATGGTGTTGGTGCCGGCGCCGTCGATTGTGCCGAGGCTGCCGAGTTTGCGTTGGCGCACGGCGCCATTTTTTTCCAATTGCGCCTGGGAATCGACCGTGTAGCGGGCCCATGGGATGGCGTTGAGGCGGCCTTTGGGAATGACTTTGCCGGAGATTTCGCAGGTGCCGTAGGTTTTGCGCTCGATGCGTTTGAGGGCTTCCTCGATTTCGTAGACGGCGTCTTGATCGTATGAGAGGAGGCTGAGCGCGGAGTCGCGGTCGAAATTATCGGTGCCCGAATCGGCCATGTGCATAGAGTAACCGGACATTTCCTCGGCGGATTCTTTTTTGATGTCGCCCATTTGATGCAGCAGATGGTCGCGGAGGTCCATGAGGACATCGTAATATTTTTTCCACTCGGTTTTAATTTTCACGCCGTCCATGGGGCGGTAAGTGGAAGAGGATTTTTTAGGCGCGGGTTTGAAGCCGAGAATGGCGGCAGCATTGGCGAGGGGGGCCTTGTGGCCCTTCCTTTTAGCAGCCGGTTTAGCAGCTGCCTTCTTGGCCGTTTTCTTGGCTGATTTTTTTGGGGCGCTCATCGTTCTCTGTTGGTTTTTACGGTATTTCCCGCAAAAGGGTTGGGGAAGATAGCAAACGAGGCTCAAATTTCCACAAAAAAGTGCGCTTTTTTGTGATTGGTGAAAATGCCCAATAATCAGCCTTTTTCGATGCAGGCGTAGGCGTTGTGGTTGTGGATGCTCTCAAAATTCTCGGCTTCCACCTTGTACCAAGTGACGTGCGGCAGCGCATTGAGGTGGGTGGCCACGTTGCGGACGAGGTCTTCCACGAACACGGGGTTGGCGTAGGCTTGTTCGGTGACGTGTTTTTCGTCGGGCCGTTTGAGTAGTGAATAGAGTTCGCAACTGGCGGATTTTTCCACGAGTGCGATGACGTCTTCGATCCAAACGGTTTCCTCCGAGCGCAACTGGACGGTGACTTGGCCGCGTTGGTTGTGCGCGCCCTCGGTACTGATGGCTTTGGAGCACGGGCAAAGAGTGGTGACGTTGGTGCGTACTTCGAGCACGAAATCAATTTCCTTGCCGGTGGCGGTGGCATCGAAGCGGGCCTGATAATCCATGAGGCCGGTTTTGCCGGTGACGGGCGCGGCCTTTTCCAGGAAGAACGGGAAATCCATTTCGAGGTGTGCCTTTTGTGAATCAAGGCGGTGCTGCATGGCGCGGAGGATGTCTGGAATATTTTCCACGTGGACGACGTTGCCGTGGGCGTTGAGTACTTCGATGAAGCGGCTCATGTGCGTGCCTTTGAAATGATGTGGTAAATCGACGAACATGCCGATGGTGGCGATGGTGTCCTGATGCGCGTTGGCTTTATCGCGGATGCGGATGGGGAAGCGCAGGTTGCGGACGCCCACTTTGTCGATGCGCAGTTCGCGGTGGTCGTGTTGCTTTTGGATGTCTGTCAGCGGAGGGGTTTGTTTGTCGGTGTCCATTGCGGGCGGGAAAGCTTAGCACGGATTTTGGAATTGGCAAATGACTTTCCCAGAGGAGCGAGATGGATATACTCAGCGCATGAAACCCATTTTGGTATTACTAATTACCGCGGGCGCATTGGCGGCGGCGGACACATTCACCGTGGCGACCTTCAACGTGGAAAATTATTTCCTGCGCTCTTTCGGCACGCGCAAGGCGAAGCCGGTGGCATCGCGGGCGAAGGTGGTTGAGGCTATTTTAAAAATCGAACCCGATGTATTGGCATTGCAGGAAATTGGAAGGCGAGCGGCTCTGGATGAATTGATGGCGGGCTTGAAGGCGAAGGGCTTGAATTATCCGCACGTGGAATGGGTGCAGGGGCCGGATCTGGCGATTCATTTGGTGGTGCTCAGCCGGTTCCCCATCGAGAGCCACAAGGCGCATTCGAAGGTGGAATACTTGCTCGATCGCCAGCGGTTTCAGGTGTCGCGTGGGTTTGGCGAGGTGACGATTCGGGTGAATGCTAATTACAAGTTTACGCTGCTCAATGCTCATTTGAAATCCAAGCGACCGGTGCCACGGGCGAGCCAGTCCGAGATGCGGCTGAATGAGGCGCGCGAATTGCGGCGCATCATCGAGGCTCGGCTCAGGGCGGATCCAAAGGCGAACATATTAGTGGCGGGTGATCTGAACGACTCCCCCAACCAACCGCCCATCCGCACTTTGCTGGGCGGCAAAGCGCCGAAGTTGGTGGACCTCCGTCCCTTCGAGCGCAATGGCGATCGCGCGCTGAATTCTCAAAGCACTAAGTCTATCCCGCGGCGCGTGGCGTGGACTTCGTTTTACTCGAAGGAGGATAGCTATAGTCGGTTTGATTATTTAATCGCCAGCCCCGGAATGAATCGTGAATTGCGCCGCGCGGGCATGTATGTACAAGCGATGGCGGATTGGGGGTTGGCCTCGGATCATCGGCCGGTGGTGGCTTCGTTTTTTGCAGAAGACAAGTGAGCTATTCCGAGGACGCGCGCGGGAAGGCTTTGAGCGAATAGTTGAGCGAAAGTTGGACTTCATCGTTGCGCCGACCGGTGTCGGTCACAAAACGCAGGTCCACAAAAAATGTCCAGCTGCGCATGTCGCGGTGGAGGGTGTAGCTGTGTTGGGAGAGTTGGCCTTTGACGGCGTCATAATATTGCCGCGTGGCAAATGACCAATCTTCGTTGAAGCGATACGCCGCACCGGTGTAGAGCGCACTGGTGCGGTCGGCGCTGGAGGTGCTGGGATGAGCGAGGTAATAATAGTGGCCGAGGTTGAGGCGCCAGTTGTCATCGGGGGTAAAGTTTACGCTGTTGTTCATCAAGCGCCACACTGAGTTGTCGAGGTCATAGCGTTGGTTGGATTGCAGTTCAATCCAGTTGCGGGGGCGGAAGCGCAAATCGGAGAAGGCATCGGCGAAGGTGTTTTGGCTGGAGTTGGGGTCGAGCCGCCAATCGGTGTAGAGATTCCAGTCGATGAGTTCATCGATCGCGCGTGTTTGTTCTTCGCCGATGCGTGCGGTTCGCCGGGTTTGCCAAATGTTCCGCAGGCCAAGGCGCACGGCATTTTGGCTGTCGATGTTATCGATGGCGTTGTAGTCGGGCATTTCAAAGGGGAGCAGATTGGGCGAGGTGATTTCGTTGTCCAGTTTGTCCAATTCGCCCGGCGTGCGGTTGGGGCGCGGGATGAACACATAATTTATGGAAGGCTTCACGATATGGCGCAGACCGTTCACATCCAGCAGCTTGTTTTGCACATCGGGCATCAGCTTGGAAAATTTGGTGGAAAGCTCCACGCCGGTGTTGAACACGTAGCGTTCGCTGCTGGCTGTGGATTTGCCGCGGCCTTCGGTGGCGCCGTAGTGCGTGAGGCGCCCGCCAATGCGAGGGGTGACGTTCAGCCAGCCGTTGTAGGTTTTGGGCATGTAAATTTGGTGGAGAGTGTCCAGCCGCATCATGCCGTAGTCGTCTGTGCTGTTGTTAGCGTAGCGGCGATTGAGATAGGCCAGCGAGCTTTCGGTGTCGTAAAAAAGCGGCGTGTCGCCCAAGCGATGTCGCGTGCCGCTTAGGCGCAAATCGGGCAGACGTTGCACGGTTTCGTAAAAATCATTCACCCGCGGCTGCATCAACAGATTGAGTTCGTAGTTCGACCATTTTTTGTCCAGCTCAAGAAATGAATTGGGCTGCACGTTGTCGCGATACAATCCCTCGAAAAAATCGCGCCGCATATATTCGTCCGATTCCAAATTAAAGTTTGCCGTGGCGGTGAAGCCATTGGTGGTGCTCAGGCGATGCTGCCATTGGGCGAGGTCGCGTTCGCGATCGATGGTTCGGCTGAGTGAATCGGTTAGCGGATCATCATCCCACGCCCGGTAGAGCGAGAGTCGGCCTTCGCCGCCGCTACCGAGGTTGTAATTGAAGTCCGGCCCCATGGCGAAGCCGCGTTGCGAGCGGTAATCAAAATGAAATTCGCCGCCAAATTTATCGCTGCTCGGCCATCGCAACGAGCTGAGCAAATAGCTGCCCCATTCGCTTTTGATGCCCGGCTCGAAGTGCATGTTCCACGGATGCCGTTTTAAGCTGCGTTTATAATAAGGCAAATACATCACCGGCAATTTGCCGAAATGCAGCGAAGCGTTTCGGAAAATGATATGCTCGCCGGGCACGATCTCCACTTCCTTGGCCTTGATCACCAGCGACGGCTGGGCCACGTCGTCCGTGGTGAAGGTGGCGTTCTTGGCGGTGTAAATTTTATTGGTGGTGTTGCCGGTCAGGTTTTCGCCGTGCATAA
>Ga0302135_10001615_pt1 | contig 13599 bp, 13 predicted proteins | sample CBN3_surface_MG_FD_203119 | JGI IMG/M metagenome (GOLD analysis project Ga0302135, IMG submission 203119) | Marine microbial communities from Western Arctic Ocean, Canada - CBN3_32.1 | ecosystem: Environmental > Aquatic > Marine > Oceanic | place: Canada: Western Arctic Ocean | collected...
AGTCGGTCGACATCCAATACCGGGTCCTGCAAGCCTACATTGACCAGCCCATCGCCGAGATCGTGCATATCCGCGAAGCGATTGACGTGTTGCTGCCCCTCATCGACTTCTGCCCAAGCGCGGCGAACTTCCTGCAGGCTATCGGGGCCCAGCGTGGCAAACGCGAATACTCCTCCCTTACGCAGAACCCGGGCAACCTCTGAAAAAACTGGCGTGGGGTCATCCAGCCATGGCAACAGCAGATTCGCGAATACAACGTCGACGCAAGCGTTGGCCAGCGGCAACGCTCCGGCGCTGGCCTGGACGAACGCCGTTTTCGACAACCAGGACTTCTTGTCCCTCGCCTTTAACAGCATGTTGTGTGCGAGATCGACGGCGATAAGTCTCGCTGGTTTGAAGCGTTTTTCCAGTGCGCGGTTCGCGGATCCAGTCGCCGTTCCGATGTCCAGGATAATTTTCGCATCGACCAACAGCGGCTCGATGCGCGCCAGCAGGCCCTCGCGCGTTGCAGCGTGAACAAAGTCTGCGTCGTCGAAGCTGTCAGCAGCACGCTCGAAGCGCTGGCGAATGTGCTTGGGGTTCAACATAGCCGAAACGGTAGCACGCTTTTCCTGGGGAAAGCCTAATTTTGCAACGAGAGAACAGACGTTAAAGGCAGCATCATTTCTCAATGTGGATCGTTGATTTTTTGGCGCCGCGAAGCTGTGTGTTTTGCGGCATATCCAGTGAAAAGGAAGAGAAGGACATTTGCCGCGCCTGCTATGCGGACCCGCCCTGGAACGAGCCGGCGTTGTCACCGGTGAAAAGCGATTTGGAAAGCTCGATCGCCATTCTGTGCCGCTCGTTTCCGGTGTTGTGCGGAGAAAATCGACGCCCTTTCAATCGGGGTTGAATGCGACCGAGCGAGCGAGGATTCTACGGCAGCCTTTCGAGGTATATATTCCGCTCTCGCATCGGCATGTATTGATCATTGATGACGTCGTAACGACAGGAGCGACGACGCAGGTGCTCGCCGCGGTATTGTGAGCCGCCGGTGTCCCAAAAGTCAGCGCTCTCGCGCTCGCACGAGCAGGCTAAGCGGCGCCGCCTGTCAGGCGAAGTAGGTGACGATTCTGTGCAGGTGTTTTCGTATCGAAGCGGGCTGCGCCGCGTAGTAGAGGAAGAACACCAACAAGAATGGCGTAAAGGCGATGATCGCAAAGAGGAAGATAGAGAGGAACGTCAGGATTTTCTTCTCGGAATAGGACAAACCCAGGAAAATTCGCCATATGTTCTTCCAGCTGTCGTCTTGTGTTGCTCGCGCTCCTCGGCCGAGTCGCTTTTTCGTTCGCGCCAGGACCTTCGCAATGGCCTCTCGCTGTTCAGCTGAATGGCGATGTGGGGCTTGCGGTGTGTGGTCAGCGTGTGGGCGGGGACTGAAGGGCTGGCCTGGTCTTGGCCTCGGTCCTGACCTTGGTTTGACCGCCGAATGGCCAACGCCAAGGCGACGCAGAATGCCGTGAGCCTGTTCAAACTCCTGGCTGGCCGGGCATTTTCGAACCAATCTCGATGCGTAGCGCTTGGCGGCGGCCGTGAACTTTTTTTCATCAATCGAGCCCGGAGTAATATTTCGAAACGCGTACTCCGCCTCAAGCAGCAGCTTTTCAGGGCTAGCCACTAAAGTGAACTCGCCACTGGATGAAATGTGTAGTGCAAAACGATGCCGATGAAAACCACCATGCCAATAAAGTGATTGTGCAAAAAGGCTTCAAAGCATCCAGCAGGCTGTCGGTCGCGCGCCAGCCACAGGTGATAGGCCATGAAGGCGCCCGCGATGATTACGGTCAGGTAATACCAGCCACTCAGCTCGGCGCGGTAACCGATCAGGATTAACGCAACCAGCATCAAGAGCTGCAATCCAGCCACCACGAAAATATCGACCTCACCAAAAAGAATTGCTGTGGATTTCACGCCGACCTTAAGGTCGTCTTCCCGATCAACCATCGCGTAAAACGTGTCGTATATGACAGCCCAAATCATTGCAGTGCCAAATACCAGCCAGGCGAGTTCGGGGGTTTCACCGGTCTGCGCCGCAAAGGCCATCGGTACAGCCCATCCAAATGCTGCGCCCAGAATGAATTGCGGAATAGAGACATAGCGCTTAACAAACGGGTACGCGACGGTAAGTCCGGCTGCAACGATGGCCAACAACTGCGCAGGACGATTCAACATCGTCGCGAGGCCGACGGCGACGAGGCTCAGGGCAGCGAACAGAATAAGCGCTTCCATTGGCGCTACCGCACCAGAGGCGATGGGTCGCGACCGGGTTCGCTCAACATGGGGGTCGATCTTGCGGTCGACATAGTCATTCAATACGCAGCCGGCCGAACGCATTACGAACACGCCGAGCACAAACACGAGAAACAAACCCTGGTCTGGCGTGCCTTCACCGGCTAACCATAACGCCCATAACGTAGGCCACAGTAATAGCCAAACGCCGACCGGTTTGTCGACGCGCATTAGCTTGCCGTAATTGCGCAGCTGGCTAATCAATTCAGGTGCGAATTTGGGGGCTAGAAATCGACTCATGGTTGCGAGTTTATACTTTCCCGTATCGGCTGGCGTCACCCAACCAGCGACGCACGATTGCCGACGCCTGATCCGCGGAATCCTTGCGTAATGCCTCTGCGGTTATTTGCACTTGCGGCATCAATTTCGCATCGCGCACGAGGTTTGCGATTCGATAATCCGGGAGACCGGTCTGTTTTGTTCCCAATAACTCGCCAGGCCCACGAAGCTCAAGGTCCCGTTGCGCGACAACGAAGCCGTCGTTCGTGTTACGCAGAACGGCGAGTCGTTGCTTCGCAATTCCGCCCAGTGGCGACTTGTATAAGAGTACGCAATGACTTTGTGCGGCGCCGCGGCCGACGCGACCTCTAAGCTGATGCAACTGAGACAGACCCATACGCTCCGCGTTTTCGACAATCATCAAACTTGCGTTGCGCACGTCGACGCCGACCTCAATAACCGTCGTCGCTACCAGTAACTGAATCAAGCCTTCCTTAAACGCTTTCATGCCACGCTCTTTTTCCGCGGGCCGCATGCGGCCGTGGACAAGTCCGATACGCAGGTCCGGTAACGCCTCGGTGAGCATCTGGTAACTTGCCTCCGCTGCCTGATAATCAAGCACCTCGGATTCTTCAATCAGCGGGCACACCCAGTACGCCTGTTGCCCGGACGCGCAAGCCGATCGCACGCGCTCGACGATTTCGCCGCGACGGCCCTCCGGAATAGCAATCGTCGAGATGGGCTGCCGACCAGGTGGCAATTCATCAATGACCGAGGTATCCAGATCGGCATACGCCGCCATTGCCAGCGTTCTTGGAATGGGCGTCGCTGTCATGACGAGTTGATGTGGATGACCCGAGCTTGATACGCCCTTGTCACGAAGCGCCATTCGTTGATCCACGCCAAAGCGATGCTGCTCGTCGATTACAACGAGCCCCAGACGATCGAATTCCACACCTTCCTGAAATAAGGCGTGTGTGCCGACAATGATCTTGGCGTCGCCAGTCGAAATAGCTTGCAGTGATTCACGCCGGGCTGCTGCGCGCTGGCTGCCACTGAGCCATGCCGGCTCAACGCCCAAGGGGCGAAACCAGTCCGAAAAACTGCGCCAGTGCTGTTCGGCCAAAATTTCCGTTGGCGCCATTATCGCGGCCTGCACGCCGCAGGCAATAGCCTTTAAACAGGCGATCGCTGCAACGACCGTTTTTCCCGAACCAACGTCGCCTTGAATCAAACGCATCATCGGATGCGGCTCCGCAAGGTCAGAAAGAATGTCGCTAATAACCCGGTCTTGAGCATTGGTCAGCGTAAATGGCAGATCGGCAACGAAACCACTGACATCTTCATTACCGTCGGTAAGCGCGATAGCGTCTTCCGTCGCTGCAAGTGCGCGCAAACTTCGTAGACTGAGGTAATGCGCTAATAATTCTTCGAATACGAGACGTTGCTGACAAGGGTGTGTGCCAGCAATCATTTTTTGTACGTCGGCATCGGGAGGTGGCCGGTGCAAATAGTTTATCGCGTCCGCCAGCGACGGCATTCCCAACGTCTTTGTGATTGCCTCGGGAAGCAGCTCAAGAAGCGGCGAGGCGAGCATCCGCTGCAGTGCCTGATCGGTCAGGTTACGCAGACGGCCCTGTTGCAACCCTTCGGTGGTAGGATAAATCGGCGTTAGCGAGTCGTTCGTAACCGCATTCTGGTTTTCACGAATGACGCGGTACTCGGGGTGGATCATTTCGAATCCTGCTTGACCTCGGCGAACTTCACCGAAACAGGTAACGTGAAGCCCGGGCTGAAATTGCGCTTGTTGCTGCCGGGAGAAATGAAAGAAACGGAGCATCAACTGGCCGCTGCCATCGCCTATCCGCACGAGCAAATTTCGACGCCCTCGGAAAACAGTCTCGGCGAGCAAAACTTTGCCCGTCGCCAGGCAACGAACGCCCGCCTCCAGTGCGCCGATCTTTACGAGTTGCGTTCGATCCTCGTAACGCAACGGCAACAGGAATAGCAGGTCGTCGACCCGATAGACGTCAAGCTTCTCGAGCTTTTCCGCCAGCGTCGGTCCGACGCCTCTTAGACTTGTTATTGATTGCGACATGTAGGAGTTCGCCTCGCGCGCGAACTAAACTATGAGGATAGCGTCTGCCTCGACGTCTACGCCCTTTGGAAGGGATGCTACGCCGACGGCGGAACGGGCCGGAAACGGCTGCTCAAAAAATTCTTCCATCACAGAGTTTACAATCGCGAAGTTGTCGAGGTCCGTCAGAAACACCGTGATTTTGACGGCATTGTTGAGGCTACCACCAGCGGCCTCAGCGACGTTTTTCAGGTTTTCGAAAACCTGTCTCGCGCGCGTATTGAAATCGCCATCTACGATATCCATCGTCGCCGGTACTAACGGAATTTGGCCCGACAGGAATACGAGCGTGCCGTTTTTAATTGCTTGCGAGTAGGGGCCGATTGCTGCTGGCGCTTTATAGGAATGAATTGCTTGTTTGTTCATCGATGATTTCCCAGTTTCTACGTGCAGTCGCGCGATACATGGATGACATTTTTCATGTTACGAACACTGCGCATGATTTTTGCGAGGTGCACGCGATCCTTTACCAGCAACAGAAATGACAACACAGAGCAATCTTCATGACGGCCCAATACTTCGACCTGCTCTATGTTCGAGTCACAGTCACCAATGGTTGCCGCAACTTCTGCGAGCACGCCGGGCTTGTTTCGCGTGTCCGTTTGAATCTGGGAGGCAAAATCTCGATCGATGTTCTTTTCCCAGCTTACCGAAATCCATTTCTCCGGTTGTTTGCGGAAATTCGACAGATTGCCACATTGATTGCGATGGATAACGACGCCGCGACCGGCCGTTAGATATCCCATAACGTCGTCGCCCGGAATTGGATAACAGCATTTTCCGTAACTGACGACCATACCTTCAGTACCGGCGATAATCAGGCTGGCCGTATTGTCACCGTTTTCGCCGGGCTCCCCTGTGCCCGCCAGAAATCGAGCGGTTAGCGGTGCCAGTCGTTCGCCAAGCCCCACCTGCTCGAACAACTCTGTGTTTCTTGTCAGTCCGAACTCTTCGAGCGCTTCGGCCATCCGGACCTTACCGATTTTTCGTAGCGACGACCCCAGGTCTTTTAGCGATCGATCGAGCAGGCGTTTGCCGAGATCAGCGGACTCTGAGGACCGAAGGTTTTTCATGTGCTGTCGAATAGCGGTCCGAGCTTTTGCTGAGTGTACAAATGTTAGCCAGTTCGGATTCGGCTTCGCGCCGCGCGCCGTAATAATCTCCACGGTCTGGCTGTTGTGCAGTTCGGTGCGAAGTGGCACGAGCCCGCGGTTCACTTTAGCCGCGATGCAACGATCACCGACATCCGTATGGACTGCATAGGCGAAGTCGACTGTTGTCGCGCCTTTCGGCAATGGCATGATGTCGCCCTTCGGTGTGAACACGTAAATCTTGTCCGGGAACAAATCGACCTTAACGCTCTCGAGAAACTCCTCAGAGGTACCGGACTGATGCAGCTCTTCGAGCTTGGAAAGCCACTCTCGCGTGCGGCGTTGCGGAGTCGCATCCGATTTTTCGTCGGCCTTGTAAATCCAGTGTGACGCGACGCCCGACTCAGCCATGCGATCCATGTCATGAGTGCGAATTTGCACTTCGAGCGGCAGGCCTTCCGGGCCGAACAAGGTAGTGTGCAGCGACTGGTATCCGTTGATTCGAGGAATCGCAACGTAGTCTTTAAATCGGCCGGGCATGGGTTTGTAGAGTCCGTGCACAATTCCCAGCACCTGGTAGCACATGTTGACGTCATCGCAGATTATGCGGAAACCGTAAACGTCAACAACATCGGAAAGCAGCAGCTTCTTGTCAGCCATCTTCTTGTAGATGCTGTACAGATGTTTTTGCCGCCCGATGATTTCTCCGCGAATGCCTTCTTCGGCGAGCGCGGCTTCAAATTCCCCAGAAATTTTCTTGACGATTTGTCGCTGGCTACCCTGACTTTTCTTCAGCGCAGTTTCGAGAACGCGGTATCGGAACGGGTACAGGTGTTTGAAGCCAAGCTCTTCGAGCTGCACCTTCAGTCGGTTAATACCCAGTCGGTTGGCGATAGGCGCATAGATATCGAGAGTTTCCCGGGCAATACGTTTTTTCTTGTCGGTCGGCATTGCACCTAAGGTCTGCATGTTGTGCAAACGATCGGCGAGTTTCACGAGAATTACGCGGATGTCTTCGATCATTGCAAGCATCATTTTGCGAAAGCTTTCTGCCTGCGCTTCCGCTTGACTCCGAAACTGGATTTGGTCGAGCTTGCTGACGCCATCGACGAGCAGGGCGACTTCACTGCCAAACTGGTTTTCAATGTCCTGGAGTGAAGCCGAGGTGTCTTCGACTGTGTCGTGCAGAATTGCCGCCGTGATGGCTTGTGCATCAAGGTGCATCTCGGCGAGTTCCTGGGCGACAGCAACAGGATGCGTGATATAGGGCTCGCCGGTTTTTCGAGATTGCCCGGCATGGGCCTTCGCGCCGAACTCGTAGGCTGCGGTTATCGTCGCGAGTTGATCATCGGGAAGATACGATTGCAGCGTTTCAACAAGGCGTCCAACACCGTGGTTGCGCCTGTTCGCGCCCGGTAGTTTCGACAGAATTGCTGCGGTGTAATCCATGCCCTGATCATACCCGCCGATCGGGGAGCCTGTCTCTGTCGTCGTGCCCCGCCGGGCTTAGTAGCCTATGGAAATTCCGCGAACCGGGAGTACGTCTTCGACCGACTCGCCTTGTAGCGGATCCTCGGTTACCGGCTCCTCGATTTCTTCAAGAATTGACGGGTTAACGAGACCTTCCGCAATTTCGCGGAGCGCGATGACGGTAGGTTTGTCATTATCGAGTTCAACCATGGGGTCGGCACCGTGAGCAACGCGGCGAGCACGTTTGGCGGCAACCAGCACCATTTCAAAAATGTTCTCGATGTTATCGAGGCAGTCTTCGACCGTAATTCTGGCCATATCAATAATTCCTTCTTAACCGGGACAGACGCCCGTATGTGTCAGGCGGGAGACTCTAGCCGCGTCGGCGGCCCAAATCGAGCGCATATAACCAGGTGCTATAAGGGGGGTTGACCGATAATCCGCTGCACAGCGGCCTTGAGATCCGGATTGGCCGTCGATGAAGTCTCACCCCTACCCTCAAGGACGTCCTCAAGTGCGAGGATGGCCTCGTTGAGATTGTCGTTAATGATGACGTGATCGAATTCTTCCCAATGCGCCATATCGCTCCGCGCATCTCTGAGACGCCGCTCTATGACTTCCGGCTTGTCCGTTCGCCGGTCTCGAAGGCGCCGTTCGAGTTCCTCCAAAGAGGGCGGAAGGATAAAAATAGTCACACAGTTGGGCATGGATTCACGTACCTGTCGCGCGCCTTGCCAGTCGATCTCCAAGACGACGCTGCGGTCCTCAGAAAGGTGTTTATCGACCTGGCTGCGACTGGTCGCGTAATAATTATCGAATACCTGTGCGTACTCGAGCATCTCGCCTTGATCGCGCAGCTGCATGAACTCGACTTCATTGATGAAAATGTAGTCGACTCCTTTCGCTTCATTGATGCGTGGCTCGCGAGTCGTGTACGAAATCGAAAAACGCAGCTCCGGGTGCTTAGTAACGACGGCGTGAACGAGCGTTGTCTTGCCGGCACCGGAAGGCGCGGCAAAAACGAACAGTTTTGCCGATTTATTTGATCGTTGTTTGGCGACGGACTTATTCGACATTCTGAATTTGCTCACGCATCTGTTCGATCAAAACCTTCAAATCGACCGCCGCCTTGGTGGAAGCTGTATCGGCGGATTTCGAACCCAGCGTATTGGCTTCTCGATTCAGCTCCTGCATCAAGAAATCCAGACGTCGGCCAACGGGTTTGCCGTCGCCCAATGCGTCACGAATTTCGACGAGGTGACTTTCAAGTCGATCAAGCTCTTCGTCGACATCGATCTTCTGGGCAATCAACGCGAGCTCAACTTCGAGGCGCGCAGGATCTGCCTCGACATCGAGTTTGTTAATGCGCTCTTTTTGTTTTGCGCGCGACGCCGCTAGAACTTCGGGCATGCGTTTACGCACAGTTGCGGATATCTGTTCGATGTCTTTGCACCGCGACTCAAGCATCTCTCCAATTCGCTGCCCTTCGCTGGCCCGCATTTGATTTAGCGCTGTAAGTGTTTTGTCCAACAGCGCGGAGGCTTCGCCAAACAGCGGCTCGGCATCGACCTCAGGTTGTTGCATCACGCCCGGCCAGCGCAATATCTCAATTGGATTTATCGCGGCGGTCGCGGGCAGTTTTGCCGAAAGCTCGGAAATGCGTGTACCGAGAAGTTCGACAAGCTCTGTATCTATCTGCATTTCCGACTGCTGGTCTGTCGCTCGACGAAAATACAGGCCGCATTCAATCTTGCCACGCCCAAGAATCGCACTCGCTTGTTGCCGAAAGGCCTGCTCTTTGGGGCGCAAATCCTCGGGTAGTTTGAATTGCACGTCGAGGTAACGATGGTTAACCGCACGGATTTCCCAGGTCAGCGTACCGAGCGCCGTTTCAAGCGACTCTCGTGCGAAGCCTGTCATACTGTGTAACATATCGATGTTCGTCTCCAAAGATTGTGCCGCGAGTGCCGTGTAGTTCACATTTTTTGCGGGGACAACATTCTAAGCTGTGGCCGCACGGTGGTCCAACAAGTGAGGCGAGAACTCGCCACGAATCAATATGCTAATCGAATACGCCAAAGTTTCAGCCCTGGGTGATCGCCAGGACAATCAGGACCGCGCGGCTGTTGTGGTTTCCGATGACGCAGCCCTGATGCTCGTGTTTGATGGCATGGGTGGGCACTCTGATGGTGCGAGGGCAGCCGAGACAGGCCTCAAGGCCATTCAGGATCTTTTTATGGCCGGAACCCAACCCAAAGGTGGTTTGGCCTCTAACCCAGCGTCTGTACGATCTAAACCGAAAAAACCTTAGGAGAATTGTTATGCGCCCCAGTGGTCGCGATCCTGCAACTATGCGCGATATTTGTTTTGTGCCAGATTTCACGAAACATGCGGAGGGCAGTGTCCTCGCGTCGTTCGGCGATACACAGGTGTTGTGCACGGCGAGCATTGAAGATCGAGTGCCCGGATGGATGCGTGGAAAAGGCAGCGGTTGGGTTACCGGCGAGTACGGCATGCTGCCACGAGCGACGCATACGCGCTCTGGTCGTGAAGCATCGCGCGGTAAACAGGGCGGGCGCACCGTCGAGATCCAGCGCCTGATAGGTCGGTCGCTGCGTGCGGTAACGGATATGAAGGCGCTCGGCGAGCGTTTAATAACGCTGGATTGTGACGTTATTCAGGCAGACGGTGGAACCAGAACAACATCCATTAGTGGCGCTTATGTCGCGCTTTCGATCGCGATGGAGCGCCTGGTTGTCAAAGGCAAGCTGAAAAAGAACCCCTTGCATGGTCAGGTTGCTGCGGTTTCTGTAGGTATCTACAGCGGTACACCCGTGCTGGATCTGGACTATGCCGAGGATTCGGAGGCCGAGACGGATATGAATATTGTCATGAACGATGCCGGTCGCTTTATTGAGGTTCAGGGCACAGCGGAAGGCCACGCTTTTAGTGATGAAGAATTTGCTGCCATGCTGGGCCTTGCGCGCAGTGGCATCGTGGAGATTATCACGGCTCAACGCGAGGCGATCGCCGCGGCGGCGTAGTGAGGATGCGTCCCGGGAAAATCCTATTGGCCAGTAGTAACGCTGGCAAAATCAGCGAAATTGCCCGCTTTCTGGACGGCCTCGGTATCGAGGTTGTCCCGCAATCTGATTTCGGTGTCGAGGATGCGGACGAGACAGGCACTACCTTCGTAGAAAACGCATTAATTAAAGCGCAGCATGCTGCAGACATGACTGGCTTGCCCGCCATCGCGGATGATTCGGGACTGTCTGTCGATGCACTGGACGGTGCGCCCGGCGTTTACTCTGCGCGCTACGCTGGCATTGACTGTGACGATGAGGCCAACAACGATAAATTGCTGGACGCATTACGAAGTGTCGATAATCGCGGGGCCGCGTTTCATTGCGTTGCGACATTTGTTGAGCGCGGCGAGAAGCCCTTGGTTGCGGAAGGTGAATGGCACGGAGAGATAATGCGCGAGCGCAAGGGCGTCGGGGGATTTGGATACGACTCGCTATTCTATGTTCCGGACTGCGACTGCAGTTCGGCGGAATTGACCCAGAAACAAAAAAACGCGCGTAGTCATCGCGGTCAGGCCTTACGTAAGCTCGTTGAACTGATTGCGCAGAAGTACTCGTGAGGCTGCTGTTACTGCCGGTCTACGCGCACCTGCATCATGGTTTGTGGGCATGAGCGTACTTCCTTTATCGTTGTATGTTCACCTGCCGTGGTGCGTGCGAAAGTGCCCCTACTGCGATTTCAATTCACATACGGCGGGCGACGCTGCGCCGAAACGTCGATATATCGATGCACTACTCAAAGATCTCGAGACAGAGGTGGACCTCGCAAACGGCCGACAGATTCAGGCCGTTTTTCTCGGTGGTGGAACGCCGAGCCTCTTCTCGCCCGATGAAATCGACGAGGTCCTGAATGGCGTCAGAGCCTGTTTCGATCTGGCTGTCGATGCCGAGGTCACGATGGAGGCCAATCCGGGCACCGTTGAATGCGGCTCGCCGGCAGGCTATCGGGACGCGGGCGTAAATCGTCTATCAATCGGCGCTCAGAGTTTTGACGACCAGCTCTTGTCGACTCTGGGGCGTATTCACAGCAGTGCGGAAGTAGTGAGTGCCGTTGGAGGAGCCAGAGCCGCCGGTCTCGACAACATCAACATAGACCTGATGCACGGCTTGCCCGGCCAATCGGTCGACATGGCCTTGGCGGATTTGTCTGCGGCTATCAAGCTCGAACCAGCGCACATCTCCTGGTACCAATTGACGCTCGAGCCCAACACTGTCTTCTATGCGCGACCACCCGCAAACCTGCCCAGCGACGACCTGGCGTTCGACATTCAGGACGCGGGTCAGGCGTTGTTGGCGAAACACGGTTTCGAGCAGTACGAAGTGTCTGCTTACGCGAAAGACGGACGGCGCTGCGAACACAATCTTAATTACTGGCTGTTCGGTGATTATCTTGCTGTCGGCGCGGGTGCACACGGGAAAATGACCGGCAAAGAGGGCATTGGCCGATATCAAAAGCCGGCAAATCCGATGCAATACATGTTGACGCAGGAGCAGGCTGGAGGCGGTGTGGAACTGAGCTTGCTCAGGCCGCCCGAGATAATGTTCGATTTCATGCTCAATGCGTTACGTTTGAATAGCGGATTTGCCGAGCCTGTCTTCGAGCAGCGGACCGGCCTTTCCAGGGCTGAATTGGTCGAGGCAGCCCGACCCGCCATGGAAAAAGGCTTGATCGAACGCAGCGATCCAGGGGTTTGGAGACCGACGGAGCTCGGCGGCCGATTCCTTAACGACTTACAGTCAGAATTTCTGACAGACGGGCCATAATTGTGGCCTGCGCTTGCTAGGGATTGCGCGTTATTTATCCTCCAGCGGCCATATGTGTCCGCTGCGGCGACCGGGGTGCGGCAATTCATTTATGCACAAGACTACAGGGATGCCTTTGTTTTCAGCATAAGACGGCTCTGATCTCACTTGCAGCGTTGAAAATATCTTTTAACTGATTGTTTTTATTAAATAAAAAAAAATGGACAGAAAATAGTCATTCTGACAAGCTTGCTTGAAAAACCGCAGCTTAGAGCATCCACTCAATTTTCATCCACAACCTTATCCACAGCTTCTGTGGATAAGTATTGGGGGGCTTGCGGAGATGCGCGCTTCCCTATATCCTACGCGACCTTTTTATGTAGTAGCGCTCTCGGGAGAGCCAGAAAATGAAAGCCGATATTCATCCCAATTACGACGACATCAAGGTCACCTGTAGTTGTGGGAACGAGTTCAATACGCGCTCGACCCTCGGCAACGATCTCCTTATTGAAGTGTGCTCGTCATGCCACCCGTTTTACACGGGCAAGCAGAAGAAAGTCGATACTGGCGGTCGTGTAGACAAATTTCGCAAGAAATACGGTATGGGTTAGAGCCATTCACTGCTGTTGCGCTTTTCGCGGCAGCTTTTTGGTTTCTATAAGGACTTTCTACGATCCCGGCATGCCGGGAGCTCTGCTATGCTTATCTGCTTGGGGTTAACGCAATAGAGGATATTAATGAGCCAGGACGCATATCGCCTGACGAGCCCGGATGGCTCGCAAATGGAATTACCGGTCAGAAAGGGCACCGTCGGACCTGACGTAATCGAAATCGCGGGGCTGTATCGCGAGACGGGCGCCTTTACCTACGATCCAGGTTTCGTATCAACGGGCAGCTGCGAGTCGGATATTACCTTCATTGATGGCGAGGAAGGCGTCCTTATGTACCGGGGCTATCCGGTTGAGCAGCTCGCGGCACATTCAAGCTTTATTGAGGTTTCCTACCTCCTGATACACGGTGAATTGCCGACGGCGGACAAGCTTGCTGATTTCGATAATACAATTCGTCGCCACACCATGCTCAACGAGGGCATGCTGAGCTTCTTTAAGGGATTTCGCTACGACGCTCATCCGATGGCCATGCTTTCGGCCGTGGTTGGCTCGATGTCTGCGTATTACCACGAAGAGATGGACGCATCGAACCCCGCCCACCGCGACAATTTCTCGCATCGCATCCTAGCGAAGCTGCCGACGATCGCGGCAGCGGCGTACAAGCTAAATAGTGGTCAGCCGTTTATCTACCCGCGCAACGATCTCAACTACACGGAAAATCTGCTGCACATGTTATTCGCAGTTCCGGCGGAACCCTACGAGATCGATCCGGTCGCAGCGGAAGCACTCGATTTGCTGTTCATTTTGCACGCAGATCACGAGCAAAACTGTTCGACATCAACGGTGCGCATGGCCGGCAGCTCCGGCGCTAATCCTTATTCCGCGATTGCGGCCGGTATTGCTGCCCTTTGGGGTCC
>Ga0302135_10001619_pt1 | contig 13577 bp, 13 predicted proteins | sample CBN3_surface_MG_FD_203119 | JGI IMG/M metagenome (GOLD analysis project Ga0302135, IMG submission 203119) | Marine microbial communities from Western Arctic Ocean, Canada - CBN3_32.1 | ecosystem: Environmental > Aquatic > Marine > Oceanic | place: Canada: Western Arctic Ocean | collected...
TGTCGAACTCGAGGTTGGTCGGCTGCTGTGCCGCGCGTGCAACGGCGTCAATCGCCTCACGTGGGAGGGTGGCGCGTCCTAGGTTGGTGTGGAGAACCGTCCCGGTCAGGTTGCACACGGGCCGGAGCGAGGGGCGCGTCGCCTTCTCGATGCGCACGTGGACCTGTTCGAGCAGCGAGGCGTCCGTGGCGCTGCCCGAGTCGGCTGGCGTGCATGTTCGCATCTCGGCCAGTGTCTCGCGAATAGCGTTTTTCACGACAGTCCGACCGTGCCGGGCGATGAGCGACTGCGCGACCTCGGCCCGCAGCAGGCGATCCACTGAGGGTAGCGACCGCAGAGATTCTGGCGAGCGTGTCACGCCTGGATCGTCCCACGAAATGGCCGGGGGCGTCCGATCGGAGTCAGGCGGTCCGTCTCCAGGGTAACCGCACATTCAACCTGCAGATCAATGAGCTGTTTCGATTCTGACGGCGGCTCGGTGGCGGTGAGGCCGCATCGACGCGGCCGGGTAGACCCGAGCCCGGCCGCTCCATCTGGCGCGGAGCCGTGGCCCGGTACGGGCGCCCGTCGGCGAGCCCCTCTTGGGGCTATTAGTAGACAGCAGTCCGGGAGTTGCGTGTCGACTGGCGCGCACGGACAATGAGCCCTTATCAGATGGCCACGAGACCGAGCGCGAGCCAGGGATCGAGCCGGTGCCGGTCGAGGCGAATCATGGAGGGGTGGATGCGCCGGATGAAGTCGAAATCTCGCTACGCAGCGGTTCTCGCCGGTGGGCTCCTATGCGGCCTATTGGCCGTCGCGGCCTGTTCAGACCCGGCGGAGCCGATGCCGGACGCGGCCGGCGTTACCGTGTTCGAGGGCGCTCGGTTACTGGTTGGCGACGGCAGTGAGCCGATCGAGAACGCCGCGTTCATCGTCCAGGACGACCGGTTTGCTCTGGTTGGACAGGTCGGCGAACTCGAGGTCCCGGCCGGTGCGGTGCACGTCAATCTGACCGGCAAGACGGTCATGCCCGCGATCGTCGATACGCACACGCATCTCAGCATCACGCGGGACGCGCTCATCGAGGACCTGGAGCGGAGGGCGTACTACGGTGTGGCTGCGGCGATCAGCCTGGGCACGGACGGGGGCGAACTGTCGGACCAGTTTCGTGGCGCGACGATCCCGAACGCCGCCCGGTTCCTCACCGCCGGGCGCGGCATCACCGCGCCTGAGCCCGGCCGGTCCGAGGTTCCACACTGGGTCACGACCGAGGCAGAGGCTCGGACGGCCGTGCAGGACCTCGCCGGGCGGAAGGTGGACCTGGTGAAGGTCTGGGTTGACGATCGCGACGGCAAGTATCAGAAGCTGACGCCGGCCCTGTACGGTCCGATCGTCGACGAGGCGCACACGCACGGACTCCGAGTCACCGCCCACATCTTCAGCCTCGAGGACGCCAAGGGATTGTTGCAGGCGGGCGTGGACGCATTCGCCCATGGTATTCGGGACACCGACATCGACGATGAGGTGGTCGCGCTCTTTGAGGCGCATCCGGACCTCGTACTCGTGCCGAACTTGCCAGGCCGCGGCGCGGTGGTGGATCTGAGTTGGTTGAGCGGCACCATCCCTGCCGAGACACTTGCGACGATGCAGGCGGCGTCCAAGGACGTGCCGTCCGCTCAGGAGGAATTCGCCTTACAGGCTCGCAATCTGGCGAAGCTGAGTGCGGCCGGTGTGACGGTGGCCTTGGGCACCGACGGCAACGTGCCGTGGAGCGTGCACGCGGAGATGGAGGACATGGTGATTGCCGGACTGACACCCATGCAGGTCATCGTGGCTGCAACCCGGAACGGTGCCGAGTTGCTGGGGCTCTTCGAAATCGGCACCATTGCGCCTGGCAAGAGCGCGGATTTCATCGTGCTGGACTCGAATCCACTGGACGACATCACGAACACGCGAGATATCTCGTCGGTCTACTTGCGGGGCGAGGCGGTCGATCGCGCGGCCGCGAGTGCCCGTTGGGCGGCTGACGGGGCGGAGTGAGTCTCTAGCGGCAGAGCAGCAGATCTGCCAGCGACACTGCCGGGTGTGCCACGGGGCCGATGCGAAGGGCATCTGGGCTGGAAGACGGCCCGGCGGCGTCGAGCCTCATGTGTGGCGTCAGCCACATATGGACCACGCTGAGGGTGGCCCGTGTGGTACAAGAGGCTCACTCCGCTCGCCTGTCTGAACTCGCGGGAGAAATAGCCAGATGGACTTCATTGCATCGCTCAGGCCTGAACGAGTTGAAATACTACTACTCGAGTTCATGCCGCGACTCGTCGCCGCCATGGGCATCGGCGCCGGATTCTGGCTCTTGCAGCGCATCACCGTGCCGGCCCTTCGGACGCTGCTGCATCACGCTGGCTTCGATCCGTCGCTGACGAAACTGCTGGTCGACAATATCTATCGAGGGGCCTTGTTCATCTTTGGCGTCGTCATGGCCGCTGGCCAGCTCGGCATCAACGTCACCGCCGCGCTCGCTGGCATCAGTGTGGCCGGCCTCGCTGTCGGCTTCGCGGCGCAAGACTCGCTTGCCAACATGATCGCGGGCTTCCTGATCTTCTGGGACAAGCCGTTCAAGGTCGGCGACTTCCTTACCTTCGACAACCGGTACGGCCGAGTGGTCGAGATCACGCTTCGTACAACCCGCATTCGGACGCAGGAGAATACGTACGTTGTCATCCCGAACAAGCACATCGCCGACACGGTGCTGGTGAACCATACCAAGCACGGCGAGATTCGCCTCAACCTGCCGATCGGTATCGCCTACAAGGAACAGATCGCCCACGCCAGGCGCGTGCTGCTCGGGGCCATGAGTGGCGTAGAGGGCGTGGAGAAGACGCCGCAACCGGACGTCGTTGTGGACGAACTCGGTTCTTCGAGCGTGAACCTGCTGGTACGAGTGTGGGTCAGTCAGCCGGAGCTCGAGCGCCCGGTATTTTATCGCGCGCTCGAAGCGTGCAAGACCGCACTCGACGAGGCCGGTATCGAGATTCCGTTTCCGCATCTCCAGCTCTTCGTCGAAGAGGTGAACAACCGAGTGTGGGAGCGTCTTGCCAGCGAGCGGCCGGCACGGTCTATCCTCTAGTGCCATACTTTCCTCGACGGCCACTGGCTGTCGCAACGCTGCGATCTTACGGTTCGGGGAGGGGCTTCCAGAATCCGGTTGAGTCGCGCTTGTGCTGGTATAAGCTGTATCTGTAGGAATTGAGGCTGCACGCTGCTCAGGATGGTTAGCCATGTCCCCTCCGTGCCGCCGTTGAGGGGCCGGATACCATCACCTCGACAGAGGCAGAGTCAAGCGCTGGCAGTCCGCCGGTCCTCATAAGTTGCTTCCCCGGCTACCTTCATCAGCGCTGCCGGGGTCAAGCGCAGTCACTCTCATCGAAAGGAGCCCTCATGGCCAGACTTGGCGACGACGACGGAGAGGACGGAGGCGATTTTGGCAACGATCAGTTTGCTAAATACGAAAAATACGTTCGGGACATGGGCACGTGGCGCCCAGGCGGGGGGTCGCCCCGCCTCGTCGTACTTGGCATTGGCGCGCTGGTGGTCCTGCTCGGTCTCTTCAACACCTTTTACCAGGTGCAGCCTGAGGAAGTCGGCGTCGTCGTCCGGTTCGGGAGATACATCCGGACCACGGAGCCCGGCCTGCGCGTGAAGATCCCGTTCGTCGAGCAGGTCGGCAAGGTCGCGGTCCAGCGGCAGGAAAAGGAGGAATTCGGCTTCCGCAGCGTCGAGCCCGGCGTTCGCACGACGTTCAGCCAGGCGGACTTCAGCGCCGAGGCGATGATGCTCACCGGCGACCTGAACGTGGCGGTAGTCGAGTGGATCGTCCAGTACCGCGTCGCGGATCCGTACCTGTATCTTTTCAAGGTGCGAAACATCACCGAGACCTTTCGGGCGATGAACGAGGCGGTCATGAGACAGGTGGTCGGCGACCGCACTGTCACGGAAGTGCTGACCGTCGGACGGCAGGAGATTGAGACGCGGACAGAAGAGCTGTTGCGCTCCCTCAGCCAGCAGTACGAGATGGGCATCACGATCGAGCAGGTCGTGCTGCAGGACGTCAACCCGCCCGATCCCGTCAAGCCGTCGTGGGACGAGGTCAACCAGGCACAGCAGCAGCGTGACCGATTGATCAACGAAGCGCTTGGCGAGTACAACAAGGTGATTCCGCTCGCGAAGGGAGAGGCGTTGCAGGCGGTGCTCGAGGCTGAGGGATACTCCCTCAACCGCGTCAACCGCGCCCAGGGGGAGAGTGCCCGGTTCCAGTCCATTCATGCGGCCTACCGCAAGGCGCCTAACGTGACCCGCCGTCGTCTCTACCTCGAGACGATGGAGCGGGTGCTTCCTCGGCTGGGAGGCAAGCTGTTCCTCGACGCCAACGCGAAGGGTATCCTGCCGCTGCTGCCGCTCGATGGGTTGAAAGCCGCCGCGTCACGTGCGTCGAGCGTTGCCACGCCGATGGCATCGGTTGCAGGAGGTGGTCGATGAATCGTCAATATCTGGCGCTCGGAGTCTTGGCGGCCGCCATCGTCGTCTATGCAGGGTCCGCGTACACCGTCAATGAGACCCAGCAGACCATCACCACGCAGTTCGGCGAGCCGGTCGGCGACTCGGTCACGACTCCGGGGCTGCACTTCAAGATACCGTTCATTCAAACGATCAACTACTTCGACAAGCGGTTCCTGGAGTGGGACGGTAACCCCAATCAGGTGCCGACCAAGGACAAGCGGTTCATCTGGGTGGACACGTATGCACGCTGGCGCATCGTGGACCCTCTGCGTTTCTTCGAGCGGCTGCGCGACGAGCGCGGCGCGCAGTCGCGGCTCGACGACATTCTGGACGGCGAGACGAGAAACGCCGTCGCCCGGTATGACCTGATCGAATTGGTGCGCAACAGCAACAGGGATCCGGCGGACATCCCAATTGAGGCGGAAGAAGAGGAAGCGATCCTGGAGATGATCGAGAAGGGGCGCGAGCAGGTCTCTCGCGAAATCCTCGAGCGGGCCGCCGAGCGGACGGCGGATCTGGGCATCGAACTCTTGGATCTCCGGATCAAGCGGATCAACTACGTCGAGGAGGTGCAGCGGGACGTCTTCGCGCGCATGATCGCCGAGCGGCAGCGGATCGCCGAGCTGTACCGGTCCGAGGGGCGGGGCGAGGCGGCGCGCATCGAGGGCGAGCGCGAGCGGGAACTGCAGCGCATCACGTCCGAAGCCTTCAAGGAGGCCGAGGTGTTGCGCGGCAATGCGGACGCCGAAGCCACGGACATCTATGCTGCCGCCTACAATCGCGACGCGGACTTCTACGCTTTCACGCGGTCGCTCGAGGCGTACGAGAACGTGATGGATGAGGGCACGATGATCATCCTGGACACCGAGACCGACTTCCTGAAGTACCTGGAAAGCCCCCGCTAGCAGCGGCGGGTACGAGTCACACGGATCGCCGGAGAGCGCCTGCACCCTGGCAGGCGCTCTCCGGCCTCACCCGCCCGAAGATCCAATTTGTGCCGCTGCGCCACGCGGCCGGCGTTGCCGTCGATCCCCAAGCCGTCCCTCGGATGTCTGAGCGGACTGGCTACGGAACGGAAGGGATCAGGCGCAGCGCCTTTTCTGGACAGGCTTTGCTTCACAAGTCGCAGGCATAACAGTCTGGGCCGTGAACTACATACGCCTGCCGATTGCCGTGCGCTCAGGCCTTGGTCTTCCCCATCAGCTAAAGCAAGGCGCGGTCGTGCTGCGGCAGCGCGCCTACCTCGAAGACATCATAGGGACACACACGCACGCAGTCAGGCTTTGCCTCGCATCGGTTGCGATCGACGGTCGGTGCGAGCGTGCCAGATTCACCCGTGCAGTGCGCCATCTGTGCTCCCGCAGTGGTGAAAGTGTCGACTCGCCCCCGCCCCCGCAGGACTCTCACCACGGGCCGCTAGCGAAATCTGTCTGGGCCCATGCGTTGTTCCGCGATCCAGTGATTGCTGAGCGTACCAAGGTCGGACGAGGAGCGGTGCCCTGATCGCTGCCGGACGAAGGCGATCAGCAGCGCTGCGATTCCCAAGCCAATAATGACAATGAGACCGATCATGGCAGGTCGCCTCCCCACAGGGTGAGCGTTTCCCGCATCGTGACGGCTGCCCTGCGCAACAGGGGCCTCATGCTCTCGGCCGGAAGGCGGGCGATGTCGTTGTCGAGCGTGCGAAGGCAGGCCGAAGCTCCAGTGCCTGTTCCCATCGCCTCCCCGAGTGCAACCACGTCGGCTCGAATCGCGACCGACAGCCGATCCCGGCCGAGCCAGCCCGCGTATCGGTCAAGGGTCTCGAGAGGGTGGACCTTTGGTTCCGTGGATGGGGTGTCGGCTGGTGCAGGGCGACGGTTGCCGGCGTGGTCGGAAGGTGAAGGCATCCGCGATGGGTCGCGAGCGCGATCGGCGGTGAGAAAAACACCGACGCCGCCTCGGTCGACCAGGCTTTCAGGAAGAGGCCTTCCTGAGACTGGTCCGGTCGAGAACCAATATTCAGAAAAGCCGTGTGACACCACTGTACACGGGCGCCGTGCCTGAACACAGGGAAAACACGGTCGCCCTCTCATTACACAGAAGGAGTATTGAAGTGTAAACTTTCGGGGCTCGTGACGTCAGGGCGAGCATTCATGTGTGGCCGCTCAGAAGGATCGAGCCGCGACCCAGAGCACCGGAAGGACTTGTCGTGAAAATACTCGTCATTGGAGCCACCGGCGTCATTGGCCGAGCAGTCGTCGAAGCGCTATCGGCCAGGCACGACGTGCTTCAGGCAGGACACAGTTCGGGTGATCTGCGCGTCGACATCACCGACACCGCGTCGATCGAGCGGCTCATGGCCGACACCGGACAGATCGACGCTGTGGTCAGCGCCGCGGGCGAAATGCACGTGGGGCCGCTGGTGGAGATGACCGAGGAGCAGATGCAGCTCGGCGTCCTGAACAAGCTCCTCGGCCAGATCAACGTAGCGCGCGTGGCTATCCCGCGGCTCAACGATGGTGGATCGATCACCCTGTCGTCAGGGTTGGCGGCGCGTTTTCACCGACCAGGCTGGTCGGTGCTGAGCGCGGTGAACGCCGGTCTCGAGGCGTTCGGGCGGTCTGCTGCTACCGATGTGCCGCGCGGCATTCGCGTCAACATCGTCAGCCCAGGCGCCGTGCTCGAAACGCTGAAGCGGTACGGGATCCAGCATCTGGACATCGGCACACCGGCAGCCGAGGTGGCGCTGGCGTACGTCAGGTTCGTCGAAGGAACCGAGACCGGCGTCGTCGCTGACACCGGCCGTATCTAGCCGCTAGTTCACGACGGGTGTGAAGTACGCCGGCAGGTCCGGTTTGGTATCCCGCAGTATCTCGACGATGGCTTGCCGGTCGGCCAGCGTCAGCGCAGACTGGTAGCGCTCGCCCCGCTCCTTGCCCGAGAGCACCTCCCACATGCGCTCGTAGATCGGATCCTTCACGCCAGGCGGCAGGGCGTCGAACATGGGCGAGTAGATCAGGTAGCTGCAGGGATAGCGCATCAGCCGACGGTCGAGGTCGAGCGAACGCAGCGACCGTCCAGCCTTTCCGTGAGGGCCTGTCGCCTGGAAGCGCTCGGCGAAGCCCGACCGCCCGCGGATTGGGGCGCCGAGTGGCGCTTCGTCAATGAAGAGCAGGTAGTCCACCACTTCTCCTGCGATCCCGTGGAGCATCGCCGCAATCAAGTCGTCGTTGCCGCGGGGCGCATTCGGGTGGAACTCCGGGTCCACCGCCCGGGCCTCCCATCCGGCCCGAATCAGGAGATTGGTCATGTGGACCTGATGAGAGAACACCATCAGGCCCGCAATGTCGCTCGACGACGAGAGGTAGCCGTGGGCGTCATAAAGGCCGGTGGTTGAGGTGAGCTGATGCGAGGGATTCCCATCGAGCACGGTCACGGCGTTTCCCTTGTGCGCGGCGGGGCCCCGTGTGCCGGTGACGAACCAGCCGCCGAACCGGTTCTCCACCGGGATCCGGTGGTCCGTGAAGCGCGACCTGCCGAACGATCGGGCCGACGAGGGTGTCGTACTGAACATCAGCAGCCCAGGAATGCCGAGGGTGTCGCCCGTCATATGGCAGCCGAGACAGGCAGTCATGCGCTTGAACCGCGGTGAGGCGGTCGGCTCCTGGGTGAGGGTATAGAACACGATTCCCTGTCTTGAATCCTGTGCAGCGATTTCGAGCAGGTCGCGGTCACGCACCCAGCCCACCTGGACCCGGTCATTGAAGAAGAGCGCCCTGGGATTGCTTTCCTTGATGAATGGGGCCTGGAGGCTCGTGGGTGAGAAGACCAGCATCTGCGTGTCGATCGACACGTCGAGCGCCTCAAGCACGGACCTGAGATAGCCGCTCCGACCCAGGAACGACAGCCGGGCCGCGCCGGAGTCGAGCCGCGAGTTCAGGCTGTCCACAACGTTGTTGAGTGGACCGCTTGAGTATTTGATGGCCGGATCGTCGGCCGAGCCCTGGAACATGCCACCGCGCTGCGCGCTCGCCGTTGGACCGGCCAGGAAGACCGCGGCAAGGAGGATGGATCCGACGAGGACGAGGAGGCGAAAGCGCATGAAGTGTAGGTTCGACTGCAGACGATTCTATGCCAACCGGATTCCCGTTCTTCGTCTACTGGACGAGCCGACGATTCTTCCGACTCCGACGTCCTACGGGGGACAGAAGTGCTGATGGAGGTACCCGAAGCGTCTTTGGGCAGTTGTTTCCTTACGACACGGAGGTCAGACATGCTGAATACAGCAGGAATGTGGTGCTATGGGCTGGCGTTCTGGTCGTTTCTGGCGAGGTCAGGGGCTTGGCCACTACCAGGGCAGTTCGGCGCCCTCGTGTGTTAGGAAACGCCCCGATTGTTCCGGCGTGAGCTGGGCGATGACTACGCGCAGCCGTGAACGCTGGATTCCACGTCTAGGGTCGCGCCAGGCCCGCCCATGTCGGTGCGCACCCAGCCGGGGTGAATTGCCACCGCTGTGATGCCCTGGTCGGCCAGGTCCACGGCCATCGACTTCATGACGGCGTTGGCGCCAGCCTTGGTGGCGCGGTAGGCGTACATCCCACCCCAAGTGTTTTCCGACATGGACCCGAGGACAATTCGCAGCATCCGCGAACGGTAATGATCGGGTGACCGGCGAACAAACAAAAAGGGGCTAAAAAAGGCCCTTCGGCAACTCTAATCTACCTGCGGAGTAGCGGTCGGCGAAACTCTTTACGAAGCAATCGTCGAAGGTTCGTCGAACGCTATGAACACGAGGGGCCGGCTGCTAGCAGACCCCTCGTGTTTCGGCACTGCTCCGTGCGCCTATGAGGATGCGCAGGACGCGGCGCAGCGGTTCGGCCGCTCCCCACAGGAGCTGGTCGCCGACGGTGAACGCAGAGAGGTACTCAGGCCCCATCGAGAGCTTGCGCAATCGTCCGACCGGCACGCGGAGCGTACCGGTGACGGCGGCCGGTGTCAGTTCTCTCAGCGACGCGTCCCTCTCGTTCGGCACGACGTGGGCCCACTCGTGCGCGGCGGAGAGGAGCGCCTCGATTTCCGGCAGGGGTACGTCATGCGTGAGCTTGAGCGTGATGGCCTGGCTGTGGCACCGCATTGCGCCTATCCGCACGCAGAGCCCGTCAATCGGTAGCGGATCCGCCTCGCGCCCTAGCATCTTGTTGGCTTCCGCCATGGCCTTCCACTCTTCCTTGCTCTGGCCGTGGCCCAGGTCGGCATCAATCCAGGGCAGGAGGCTCCCGGCCAGCGGATGGCCTAGATGCGCAGTCGGAAGGGTATTCGCCCGCAGCGCTCCGGCGACCCCGCGATCGATGTCAAGGATGGCGGACGCCGGGTCGGATACGAGCGTCTCGACTGACGCATGGACGTGGCCCATCTGGGATACGAGCTCGCGCATGTGCTTGGCTCCGGCTCCCGACGCCGCCTGGTATGTCATGACGCTGGCCCACTCCACGAGGCCAGACCGAAAAAGTCCGGCCATCGACAGGAGCATCAGCCCAACGGTACAGTTGCTACCGATGAAGTTACGGACGCCTCGGTCCACGGCCTTGTCGATGACGTCCCTGTTTACAGGGTCGAGGACGATCACCGCGTCCTTATTCATCCGGAGCGTTTGGGCCGCGTCGATCCAGTAGCCGTCCCATCCAGCCGCCCGAAGCCGTGGAAAGATGGTGCGCGTATAGTCGCTTCCCTGACAGCAGATCAGCACGTCGGCGGCCCTCAAGGCCGACAGATCGTGTGCATCCTGCACGAGCGGGACGATCTTGCCGGTCTCGGGCGCAGGTGCGCCGGCCTGCGATGTGGAAAAGAACACGGGGTCGATGAGATCGAAGTCCCGTTCTTCGCGCATCCGCTGCACCAGCACCGACCCGACCATGCCGCGCCAGCCAATTAGTCCAACCTGCATGACTCTCCTGTCAAATGAAGCATCAATTATAGGCGGCCAAGCAACCGAGGAGGGCGATTAGGGGTATAACTACGGGCGCCAGCATCATGAAACTGTTGATCATCGGTTACGGCAAAATGGGCCGCCTAGTGGACGAGCTTGCCACTGGCGAAGGCGTCGAGGTGAGCGGCCGGATTGACGTCGACAACGTCCACGGTGACTGGCCTGCCGCGGACGTTGCGATTGACTTCTCGATCGCCTCCGCCGTGCCGGGCAATCTCCGTCGGCTCGCCGCGAACGGCACGAACCTCGTGGTCGGCACGACTGGTTGGGATGCCTCCGAGACGGCTTTGCGCGCAGCGGCGGACGAGGCTGGAATCGGTGTTGTGGCGTCGGCCAACTTCTCGATCGGCGTCAACCTCTTGCAGGCGATGGTGGCAGAGGCTGCTCGTCTGATGGCCGCGCAGCCGGACTACGGTGCGTGGATTCACGAGGCGCATCACTCGGCCAAGCGCGATGCACCGTCTGGCACGGCGCTGCTGCTTCAGGATGTGATGATTCGGGCGGGGTTCGACCGCGAGATCGACATCTCATCCACGCGCGCTGGCCGGATTCCAGGTGTCCACACCGTGGGGTTTGACGCCGCGTCGGATACGATCGCGATCACGCACACGGCGCGCGATCGGCGCGGATTCGCGGCTGGCGCGCTTGCCGCCGCGCGGTGGGTTAAGGGTCGGCAGGGCTGGTTCTCAATGGCCGACGTGCTGAAGGGTAGCGGCTAACGGCCCCGGGCTCCCGGGGCCCGAGGAGTGGTTCATGCGTACAGACTGGACCGGCGTCGGCACGGCGCTGGTAACGCCGTTCACGGCGGATGGCTCGGTCGATGAGGCCGCCGTACGCCGACTCGCCCGACGGCAGATTGAGGCGGGCATTCACTTTCTGTCACCGTGCGGTACCACCGGCGAGGCCCCGACGTTGTCCACCGACGAAAAGGTCCGCGTGGTGGAACTCGTCGTGGAGGAGGCCGCCGGCCGAGTGCCGGTGCTCGCGGGGGCCGGCGGCTACGACACGCGGGAGGTGGTGCGGCTTGTGCGGCGGATGGAGCGCGCCGGCGCCCAGGGGATTCTGTCGGTCACACCCTACTACAGCAGGCCGACGCCGGAGGGCCTCTTTCAGCACTACCAGGCCGTTGCGGACAGCACGCCGTTACCGATCGTGTTGTACAACGTGCCCGGACGAACCGGGGTCAACGTCGATGTTCGCACCCTGGTTCGAATTGCGCAGCTGAGGAACATCGTGGCCGTCAAGGAGGCCTCCGGCAACATCGCGCAGATGGTCGAGATCTGCGCCACGCTTCCCGAGAACTTTATCGTGCTCTCGGGCGACGACGCGCTAACGTTGCCTCTCATGGTTGTCGGCGGACACGGCGTGATCTCGGTGGCGTCCAACGAGGTGCCGGCCGAGATGACGCAGTTGGTTGAGCTAGGGGAGCGGGGAGACTTCGCCGCTGCTCGCCGGTTGCATCGATGGCTCTTCCCTCTGCTGCGTGTCAACTTCGTCGAAGCGAATCCTGGGCCCGTGAAGGCCGCGATGGCGGCCATGGGGTTGCTCGCCGAGTGCTACCGCTTGCCGATGGTGCCCCCGAGCTCCACATCGCGTGAGCGGATTCTCGACGTGCTCCAGGAGCTGAAGCTACTGGGATCCGCCGCGAGGATGTCCTGATTTTCGTCGAGCGATGGATTCTCTAGCCGCGCCAGACCCTGTCGCGGTGACTCGCGCCCTCGTCGACATCGATTCCACCACCGGTCGGGAAGGGGAGGCGGGTCGATGGATTGCCGCCTATCTTCGAGGGCACAATTGGGAGGTCGTCGAACAGCCGGTCACCGAAGGTCGCTTCAATATCCTTGCGCGCCGGTCGCCTACCGTGCGCGTGGTGTTTTCCACGCACTACGACTGCGTCCCGCCATTCTTTCCCAGCCGCCTCAGTGACGGCCTGATCGTCGGACGCGGAGCGTGCGATGCGAAGGGCATCCTGGCGGCTCAGGTCGCGGCGGCCGAACGGCTCCTTAGTCTGGGTGAGCAGGAGGTCGGGCTGTTGTTCGTCGTGGGGGAGGAGCGCGGTAGCGACGGTGCCCGCGTTGCCAATGACCACGCTTTGGATAACGTGCGATTCCTGGTGAACGGCGAGCCGACCGACAATCGCCTTGGCGTGGCCACCCGGGGGGCGCTTCGCGTGCGTTTGTCCGCCACCGGCCGTGCCGCGCATTCGTCGTTTCCGGAACTCGGCGAATCGGCCATCGACAAGTTGCTTGACGCACTGATGGTCGTCCGGGGCGTCACGCTTCCAGATGATCCACTGCTCGGGCGCACGCACTACTCAGTCGGCCTGATCGAGGGTGGCGTGGCGCCGAACGTCGTGTCGCCGCGTGCCGCCGCCGAACTGCTGTTCAGGACGGTAGGTGATGGCCGAGAAGTGATCGAGGCCCTCGACGTCGTGCGAGCCATCGTCGCCGTCGAGGAGGTCATGGATATTCCCGCCGTCCGCATGCACGTCGAGTCCGGCTTCGAGACGGCCGTGTTTCCGTACACCACCGATGTGCCTCTCCTCACACGCTGGGGGCAGCCACTCCTCGTGGGCCCCGGGTCGATTCACGTGGCTCACACCGACGAGGAGTACCTGGCCGTGGATGAACTGCACGCGGCCGTCGACCTGTATGTCACCCTTGCTCGGCGGCTGCTGCGCACGGCCCGCGCCGAAGCCTGACCTTGGGGGTGTCCTGTCGCTGGTACGATAGGATGAGTGGGCCGGCCGGCCGCACCGCGGCCCGGACCCTGTGCAACTCTCAGCCTGCGAACCGCGTCAGGGCCGGAAGGCAGCAGCGCTAAGTGGACCCTGAGGTGTGCCGCAGGTCATCCGGTCCGCGGTGGGACTGGTCGGAGCCCAACCGTGTCCTACCAGGTCCTTGCGAGAAAGTGGCGCCCGCAGCGGTTCGACGAGGTCGTCGGACAGCAGGCGATCACGCGTACGCTGCGCAACGCGATTGCGGGCGGTCGCGTCGCGCAGGCGTTCGTCTTTGCCGGGGCACGTGGCTGCGGCAAGACGACAACGGCCAGGATTCTCGCGCGCGCCCTG
>Ga0302135_10001621_pt1 | contig 13567 bp, 10 predicted proteins | sample CBN3_surface_MG_FD_203119 | JGI IMG/M metagenome (GOLD analysis project Ga0302135, IMG submission 203119) | Marine microbial communities from Western Arctic Ocean, Canada - CBN3_32.1 | ecosystem: Environmental > Aquatic > Marine > Oceanic | place: Canada: Western Arctic Ocean | collected...
GCGTGATCGTGTCCACCGGCACGAAGAACCTGCAGGAGCAGGTCTTCTTCAAGGATCTGCCGGCCCTCAGGGATGCGCTCGACGTCCCATTCACCGCCACCCTGATGAAAGGGAGGTCCAACTACCTCTGCCTCCACCGATTCGAGACCTATCGCGATGGTGTCGATGGCAACACCTCAGCGGCCGGTCGGCTGATCGAATCAGGAGACCGCGTGCTGCTGCCAATCATCGACGCATGGGCGAAGCGCACCGACACCGGTGACCGCGCGGAACTCAGCGACCTTCCTGAGAACCTGCCGCTCTGGAAGGACCTGGCGGTCGACGCGGACACCTGCCTCGGCACTGACTGCCCGCGCCACGCAGAGTGCTTTGTGACCCGGATGCGTCAGCGTGCGGCCGAGTCGGACGTGGTGATCGTCAATCACCACCTCCTGTGCGCCGACGCCAGCGTGCGCCAGAGCGCCTTCGGTGAGGTGATCCCCGATTGCTCCACACTCGTGGTGGACGAGGCTCATCAACTCGAAGACGTCGCGACGCAGTATTTCGGCATCGCACTCAGCAGCCACAAGGTTGACGAGTTGGTGCGCGACGGCGACGAGTTCCTTGCGCGCGCTCACTGCGAGGACCCGGCCACACGGCAGGATCTGCGAAGGGCGATCGAGCGGGTAGGGACGCACGCGCGTGCTTTCTTCACGGCGCTGGCGCTGGCGCGACCGAGTGAGAACAGGGCACGGTACACCTCCGACGTGCTCGCACCCTGCGCCGACGACGGAATGGCACTCTCCGGTGCGCTCGACGGGCTCGAAGCGTCGCTGGGACTGGCGCTCTCAACTAGTTCCATCGGGGCAACGTCCTCGATCAAGCCGAGTCCGGGACCAAATGCCGGTTCGGCCGCGAGAGGTGCTGCCGAGGACGCCGCGACGCTGCAGCGTCGCGCCGGCGAACTTGGCCAGGCCCTCCAGTTCCTGCTGCGCGCGAACGACTCCGACTACGTTTACTTTCTGGAGGTGCGCGGACGCGGCGTCGTCCTCCGCGCGGCCCCCATCGATGTGTCCCAGATCATGCGAGACGCCCTGTTCGACCGCTTCCAGACCGTGGTCCTGACCTCCGCGACCCTTGCGGTCGACGGCTCCTTCGATTACATCCGAGGCCGACTTGGGGTAGGTCGCCCACGGGAGGTCCGAGTCGCGTCCGAATTCGACTACGCACGGCAGGCTGTCCTCTACCTGCCGCGCCGGATGCCATCGCCGAAGGCTCCCGCCTTCGCGCAGGCGGTTGCGCGAGAGGTGGTGGACATCCTGCGACTGACGGAGGGCCGGGCGTTCGTGTTGTTCACGAGCTACGCGATGCTGCAGACGGTACAGCGCGTCGTTGAGACGTCACTGCCCTACCCGGTCCTCGTGCAGGGTTCGGCACCCAGGACAACGATCTTGGACACATTCCGTGCGACACCCCACGCGGTGCTCCTGGCGACCGCCAGCTTCTGGCAGGGCGTGGACGTGGTGGGCGAGGCACTCAGTTGCGTGATCATCGACCGTCTGCCGTTCGCCTCACCGGGAGACCCGATCACGGCTGCGCGCATCGAGGCGATCTCGACCACGGGTGGCGACGCCTTCGCCGAGTACCAGGTTCCTCTGGCCATCCTGGCCCTCCAGCAGGGCCTGGGTCGACTGCTTCGGCATCGAACTGACCGAGGGGTACTGGCCATCCTCGATCCTCGCTTGCGGACAATGGGCTACGGCCGACGCTTCCTGGATTCGCTGCCTCCCGCGCCGATAACACTGGAGCTGGAGCAGATCGGCAAGTTTCTTGCTCGCAATGATGAAACATAAGCCTAAAGCTCGCGCATCAGGTACACTTGACACGAAACGGGGTTACGTTCAGGCAGCATCGTGCACGATGCTGATGCTCTAATGAGCCCTTATGACCATTTCGACACTGGAGGAAAGACCCATGCGGACACATCTGTTCCGCGCCACCCTGACGCTCATCGTCGCGCTCGCCTTCACCGCCTCGGCTGCCGCCCAGGGCATGGTCAAGGGACAGGTTCTCGACCAGAACGGCGAGCCCGTGGAGGGCGCAACGATCCTCTTCGTGCTCCCCGACAGCCCTCGCGAGATCAAGACGACTTCTGGCAAGAACGGCGAATTCGTCCAGATCGGCCTGAAGTCTGGCAGGTACACGATCACAGCCAACAAGGACAACGTCGGTTCCGAAACGGTCACTGCCACCGTAACCCAAGGCGGCGGCGGTGTGAACTTCACGTTCAACCTCTCGCCCATCTCTTCCCTCTCGATGGGCGACCGGGAGCGGGTAATGGCACTCCAGGAAGTCTTCGCGGCGGCGTCCGAGGCAAGCAATGCCGGTGATACTGACCTTGCGATTGCCAAGTACACCGAGGCCATCGGCGTCTCGCCTGACTGCAAGGACTGTTACTTGAACATCGGCTTCGCTCACAGCGACGAGAAGCGATGGCCCGATGCCGTGGCTGCCTTCAACAAGGCCATCGAACTGGATTCGAATTTCTCGGACGCCTACAGCGGCCTGGCCGCCGCCTACAATGCCCAGAAGAAGTTCGACCTAGCGCAAGAGGCGGGTGCCAAAGCGGCTTCTTTGGCCTCAACCGGCGGCGGTGCCGGCAGCGGCGGCGCGGAACAGGCGTACAACCAGGGTGTCATCTTATTTAATGGGCAGAAGTATGCCGAGGCCAAGGTCCAGTTCGAGACGGCAGTGAACGTCGATCCCCGGATGGCGCTGGCGCAGTACCAGCTCGGGATGGCCTCCCTGAACCTCGGACAGATCCCGGACGCCGTGAAAGCGCTCGAGGCCTATCTGGAGATTGAACCGAACGGCGACAAGGCCTCCGAAGTGAACACTGCCCTGCCGGCGCTCAAGGCAATGGTGCAATAGGGCGCCGCCGGCTCACGCCTGCGCCACAGAATGTCCGTCGCCGTCCGGCTGACTGCCGTGCGCCGCCGTATCGCGGCCGCCGCGGGATTAGCCGGACGGGATCCTTCCTCAGTGCGGCTCGTCGCCGTATCCAAGACCTTTCCAATCGAGGCTGTCCGCGAGGCCTATGCTGAAGGTCAGCGCGACTTCGGAGAAAATCGCGTTCAGGAGGCGCTTCGGAAGATCAACGCCTCCCGGGATCTCCCAGGCCTGCGCTGGCATTTGATCGGCAATCTCCAGACCAATAAGGCTCGCAAGGCCTCCCCGGCCTTCGCCGTGATCCAGTCCGTCGATAGCCTCGAGCTTCTTGGCAAGCTTGACGAGGCGGCCGCAGCGGCCGGCACGGCGCCAGAACTTCTCATCCAGGTGGACCTGGCCCGAGAGGCCACGAAGTTCGGTATTCCCGAAGCGGAGGTGCCCCGATTGTTCGACCGGGCGACAGCCTGCCGAGCAGTCCGGGTCGTCGGTCTGATGACGCTGCCCCCTGCGTCCGATACACCGGAGGACGCCAGACCCTGGTTCAGGCGATTGCGCGAACTGCGCGACCAGTGGCTGGACGCCGGCGTTCCCGGCCAGATGCTTCGGCAACTCTCCATGGGCATGAGCGGCGACCTCGAGATCGCCGTCCAGGAAGGGGCCACGCTGGTTCGGGTTGGAACGGCGATCTTTGGGGGACGAGATGTTGAACACTGACGATACGAAGACAGCGGAGCGGCACTTCACCGTAACCCCGCTCGACCTTCGCCAGACCCAATTCAAAACGGCTATCCGCGGGTTCGACCGCGAGGACGTAGCGGCATTCCTACTGGAGGCCGCTGACGACTACGAATACGCACTGCGTGAAAACGAACGGCTTCGCCAAGAACTGGTGCGGCTCGATGCCGCGCTCAACCAGCACCGCGAACTGGAAGGCAGCCTCAAGAACACCCTGGTCAGCGCACAAAAAGTAGCAGACGATATGCGCGAGTCGGCCAACCAGGAAGCTGAGCGGATCGTCCGCGACGCCGAAAACCAAGCCGAACTGACGCTCGATAAATCCCAGGCGCGCGTGAAGCAGGTTCAACGTGAGATCGACGGCCTCAGGCTGAAGCGGCGCGACGTGGAGACAAGCGTCGAAGCCACGATCTCAACATTGCGCAATGCGCTCGAGATCGTGCGGGAGCAGGACCAGCGGCAGGAGAAGGTCGTCCCCCACCACCCGAGAGTCGACCTCGCATCCCGCGCCGTGTGACCGATCCCATAGACGGGGGCGCCGTCGTGCGCGTGCGAATGAGCCCGCGGTCCGCCCGCTTCAGGCTGGACGGCACGCGTGATGGAGCCCTGCTTCTCCGTCTCGCACCTGCAAAATAGCCCAGGCGCGGGCACCGGTCAGGACCGCGATCGCAAATGAGGGCGGCGGCCAGTGCGGCGCGGGGACGACGAGCGTCAAGGCGCGCCGGGCAGTGGGCTCTCTTCGAGCAGTTCTTGCACCCTGAACCGGAATGAGACCGGATAACGATAGATCGGGAGCAACTCGACATCCTGCACGTAGAACGCCTCGATGACGGTGGTCTGACCGTCCCGGCTCGCACTGATCTGGTCCCACTCGATCGGAATCTCCAGCTTCCCGGCCTTGTCCATCATCTGCTCGTGCAACGTGGAGGTGGGCAACAGACCACCGAAACGCAGCTTCTCCGCAGCCGCGTCTTTGAATTGGTAGTAATTCCAGTAGGCATTGCCCACGCGACCCGCGCCGTTCAGCAGGACCACCACGATCACCAAGGTGACAATCGATCTCATTTGTCGAACCTCCACGTACTCACGACGCACCCTCGCGCCCCGCCCGTCGCACGGTCCTAACAGCGCCTCGCGGCCTCAGTGCAACGCGGAGGTTCACCACGGCCCCTAGCGGATCTGGTGCAGAAGCCGAGTCCATCGGGTCTTCGAAAAAAAGTTTGTCGCCGTCGAGACGAGGCCGCCCACCTGGTCACCAAGGCTCGTGGCCTGGTAATCCTCCGGCTCGGCCGCGTAAGACCAGTAGACCATCAGCGCCCGCCCCTTGATGTACGCGCGCGGGAGGAATCCCCAGTACCGGCTGTCCTGCGAGTTGTCGCGGTTATCACCCATGACGAAATACTGCCCGTCAGGCACCGTGACAGGGCCGTACTTGCGTCGGACGTCCGACTCGGCGACCTCGCCAGTCGGCGCGCCAAGCTCGTTCGGCTCCATGAAACGCACATACGGCTCGTCGAGTGGTGCACCGTTGACGTAGATCTGTCTTTGCCTCAACTCGATCGTCTCCCCGGGCAGGCCAATCACGCGCTTGATGAAGTCGCGCTCGGGCTCCTCGGGATACTTGAACACGACGATATGGCCCCGCCGGACCGGCCCCGTCGGGAGCACCGCGTCCACTACTCCGGCAAGGGTGGGCCCGAAGATGAACTTGTTCACGAGCAGATGGTCGCCGATGAGGAGGTTATTCTTCATCGAGCCCGTCGGGATCTTGAACGCTTGCACAACGAACGTCCGCACGAACAACGCCAGCACGACGGCAATGACAATTGACTCGAAGTATTCGCGGGCTGTCGACTTGCGGAAGGCCACGGAGTCAGGTGGCTGTGCTCCGGCTCGGCCCGAGACTTTCGATTTCCTGCGATCTGGGTTCGGACTCATTCGGTGCCTAGTTTCAGAACAGCAAGGAACGCTTCCTGTGGAATCTCCACGCGGCCGACGCGTTTCATGCGGCGCTTGCCTTCCTTTTGTTTCTCAAGCAGCTTGCGCTTGCGCGAGATGTCTCCACCGTAGCACTTGGCGAGCACATTCTTGCGCATTGCCCTGACCGACTCGCGTGCAATGATTCTGGCGCCAATGGCAGCCTGAATCGCGACCTCGAACATCTGGCGCGGGATGAGCTCGCGCATTTTCGACACGAGCGCTCGGCCTCGTTCATAGGCCGCGTCTCGGTGGACGATGATCGACAAGGCGTCCACGGGATCGCCGTTGACGAGAATGTCCATCTTCACAAGGGGCGACACCCAGTAGTCAATCACGTGGTAGTCCAGTGACGCATAGCCGCGGGAGATGGTCTTCAGCCGGTCGTAGAAGTCGAGCACCACCTCGTTGAACGGCAGCTCGTAGTTAATGAGTACCCGGTCAGACTTCATGAATTCGAGCTTTCGCTGGACACCGCGCTTGTCCTGGCACAACTGCAGAATAGCGCCGACGTGCTCGGCGGGCGTCAGGATAGTTGCGCTGATGACCGGCTCTTCCAGTTTCTCAATACGTCCGGCCTCGGGCAGCTTTGCGGGGCTGTCGATCTCCTGAACCTCTCCGTCGGTGGTGGTCACACGGTAGAGCACGCCGGGCGCCGTGATGATCAAGTTCATGTGAAACTCGCGCTCGAGCCGCTCCTGGACGATCTCCATATGAAGGAGACCAAGAAAGCCGCACCTGAACCCGAAACCGAGAGCAACGGAGGTCTCGGGCTCGTAGAAAAACGAGGCGTCGTTCAGTCGGAGCTTGTCTAGCGCGTCCCGTAGTTCCGCGTACTGGTGGCTCTCGACCGGGTACAGGCCGGCGAAGACCATCGGTTTCAGTTCCGTGAAGCCGGGAAACGCTTCGGCCGCAGGACGATTCGTTTCGGTAATCGTGTCGCCGATCTTCGCGTCGGCCACCCGTTTGATGTTCGCCACGACGAAACCGACTTCGCCTACGCCCAGTTCTTCCACGGGGAGGGCCTTCGGCGAGAAGACGCCGAGCTGATCGACCTCGTAGTCCTGTCCCTCGGCCATCAAGCGAATCTTCATCTTCGTCTTGAGCACGCCGTCGAGCATACGAACCACGACCACGACACCGCGGTAGGCGTCATACCACGAGTCGAAGATGAGCGCCTTGAGCGGCGCAGCCGGGTCACCAGCGGGCGGCTCAAATCGGTCGATGATGGCCTCGAGAATCTCGTGAGTACCCGCACCCTGCTTGGCACTTGCCAGCATGGCGGTGGAACCGTCGAGGCCGACGATGTCTTCTATCTGCCGTCGACATTCGTCTGGTTGTGCGCCCGGGAGATCGATCTTGTTGATGACCGGGATAATCTCCAGGTCGTTCTCGACGGCGAGGTACGCGTTGGCCAAGGTTTGTGCCTCGACCCCCTGGGAGGCATCCACGAGCAGGAGCGCGCCCTCGCAGGCGGCCAGCGATCGAGTGACCTCGTAGCCGAAGTCCACGTGCCCCGGTGTGTCGATGAGGTTGAGGATGAACTGGTCGCCGTTCTTTGCCGTGTAGCTGAGCCGAACCGGGTGGGCCTTGATCGTGATGCCGCGCTCGCGCTCTAGGTCCATGGCATCGAGGACCTGCGCCTCCATCTCACGGGGCTGCAATGCGCCGGTGAGCTCAAGGAATCGATCTGCCAGCGTCGACTTGCCATGGTCGATGTGGGCGATGATGGAGAAATTGCGAATGTAACGCTGTTGCATCGGCCTACGATCGGAAAATTATACCGGGTCTGTGACCAAGGAACGGCTCCCTCGTCGGCTCGAACCCGTGGTGAAACGAGACGCACAGCCGGACCCAGCCACGGCTGGCGTGGGTGGGCGATCCAGCTCGCAGTTAGCGCTCGGCCAGCGGTATGAGACGCTGGGGATAGGCAGGGCCGGTGTACTTCGCGCGCGGGCGGATCAGCCGGTTGTCGGCGTACTGCTCCAATACGTGCGCGGTCCAGCCAGAGATGCGGCTAACCGCGAAGATCGGCGTGTAGAGATCGATCGGGATGCCAAGTGCGTAGTAGGTAGAGGCCGAGTAGAAATCGACGTTCGGGTTCAACTTCTTTTCCAACTTCACCAGCGCCTCGATCCGCTCGGACATCTCGAACCACGACGATTGCCCACTCCGCTCGCCCAGTTCCTTTGACATGCGCCGGAGGTGGGTCGCCCGCGGATCCTCAGTGCGGTAGACGCGATGTCCAAAGCCAGGAATCTTCTCCTTCCGCTCGAATTTCGCACGAACCACGTCCTCTACCCGCTCTCCGGGTGCGGTCGGGCCAATGTCGAGCAGCATCCGCATGACGTCCGCGTTCGCGCCACCATGCAACGGCCCCTTGAGCGTGCCGATCGCGGCCACCGCCGCCGAATAGATGTCGGTGAGTGTGGCGGCCGCCACGCGTGCGGCAAACGTCGATGCATTGAGCTCGTGGTCGGCATGCAGCACGAGTCCCACGTCCAGTGCCCGGGTGGACCTGACATCCGGGCGCTGGCCCGTGAGCATGTAGAGAAAGTTGGCAGCGTGTCCGAGCACCGGGTCAGGCGCGATCGGACTGCCGTTGGCCTGCAGCCGGCCCCATGTGGCCACCAGGCTCCCCACCTGGGCGGTCAGTCGCACCGCCTTGCGGTACTGAGCGCCGGGCGAGGCATCGCCGGTCTCTGCATCAAAATGCGCGAGCGCCGAGACGAGGGTGCGCAGCGCGTCCATGCCATCGACCGGCGGTAGCGACCGCATCAATCGGACGATCGGCTCTGGCAGCTGGCGTGCAGCGGAAAATTGCGACTGCAAGTCGCCCAGTTCGGCGCGACTCGGCAGTCTCCGGTGCCACAGCAGGTAGCACACCTCTTCGAAGCTCGCGGAGCGGGCCAGGTCGTGGATGTCGTGCCCACAGTAGGCCAGCACACCGCGGTCGCCATCGAGGTAACAGATGGCCGAAGACACGGCGACGACGTCTGCCAACCCGGCCTGCCCCTTCACGTCGGTGGTCATCGCGGCCTGCGGTTCTGGTTCACGCTGCCCGCTTCCGGACGATGGGCCCGTAGACGAGCCCATCGATGGCACCGCAGAGCGCGTACTCCACGATGTAGTCCACCATCATTGCCATACTGAGCGTCCTGTCAATGGGCACCGAAACGAATCCCTTCCACGACCGGGCTCCCGCCCTCATAGCCCTTGGCATAGACATAGGCGAAGACAAGGAATCCGGCGAGCATGAACGCGAAAGCGATAGGAAGTTGGCGGCCAGGTATCCAACCGGAATCGAGGTGACCCAGGCAGCGAGGCCCGCCAGGACGATTCGCGCGAAGTTCATGGTGGCCTCTTCTCCTACGACTCCTTCACTTCGGCGACTGTCTTGTAGGCCACGCCGCTTTCGGCGAATTGCTGCACCAGAGACAGAAGGCCAGTGTAGAGGAAGCCTACCTGGAAGAGCACAAGAAACGGCACGGTGGCGTAGATTCCGTTGAGCAACGCGTAGAACACAGTAGCGGTGAAATAGACGCCGAGCGCGAGTTCTATCAAGGGCTGCACGACGAAGTTCTGATGGTATTTCTTGCCGCGCCACTCGTCGCCACGTCCTTCGATGCGGTACTTCGGCGTGCGGGTGAACTCACTGCTCTTGTTGAAGACTGCCTCCAGCACCGCCTTGGTGTTGTTCACGGTGAGACCGATGCCAATCGACATCAGGAACGGCAAGAACCTGAGCCGCGACGTCCAGTCGCTGTGCAATTCGCGCTGGCTCATCATGTAGAAATTCCCCACCGATGCTGTCGTCGCAATGAAGAGCGGGATGTCGATGAGGAGCATTTCGTACCACCCCATGTTGTAGCGAATGACCATCGCAGGAGCCATCAGCAGCGAGAGAGCGGCCATCAGCAGGTAGTTGAAGTTGGCCGTGAGGTGGAAGAACGCCTCGACCTTAACCTTCAGCGGTAGGTTCGAGCGCAGGACACGCGGCAGCACCTTCCGGCACGTCTGGATCGAGCCCTTGGCCCAGCGATGCTGCTGTGACTTGAACGCGTTCATCTCGACCGGCACCTCGGCGGGCGCCACTAGGTCCTGCAGGAAAGTGAAGCGCCAGCCGCGCAGCTGCGCTCGATAGCTCAGGTCCAGATCCTCGGTCAGCGTGTCGTGCTGCCAGCCGCCCGCGTCGCGAATCGCCGTGCGACGCCACACGCCGGCAGTGCCGTTGAAGTTAAAGAAAAGGCCGGCGCGGCTCCGAGCCCCATGCTCGAGCACGAAGTGGCCATCGAGCAAGATTGACTGGATCTTCGTCAGAAGCGAGTAGTTCTGATTGATATGTCCCCAACGAGCTTGGACGAGCGCTGTCCCGGGGTCAGAGAAATACGGCATCGACCGGCGCAGAAATTCAGGAGTCGGGGTGAAATCGGCGTCGAAAATGGCGATGAACTCGCCCTTCGCCACAGCTAGGCCCGCTTCCAGGGCCCCAGCCTTGAACCCGGTCCGGTTGGTTCGATGAAGGTAAACGATGTCGACGCCCCTGGCGGCCTGCCGGAGCACTGCCTGCTCCGCCACAGTCCTCGTCTCATCGATCGAGTCATCGAGCACCTGAATCTCGAGCAACTCCGGCGGGTAGTCGATCCGGCACACAGCGTCTATCAGCCGATCCGCAACATACATCTCGTTGTAGATCGGGAGCTGAACAGTCACCCTTGGCAGTGGCGACAACTCGCCAACGGGCAGAGGCTGCCGGCCGGGGTTTTTCATGTACAAGTACACCAAGTAGTAACGGTGCCATCCGTACACGGACAGAATCACCAGAACGAAGAAGTAGGCTCCAAGAACCAGGGTCTCGACCGGGGTCATTTAGTCAGCAGAATTGATGGGAACAACTAAATAATTATTATGGCCGAAGACCCGAAAGTCAATGGAAACACACCACTTATGACCGCTTCAGAGCTAAGGGTACTGCTCGAGAACGTGCGGGCCAGGAACGTGGACACCGACGACGCATGGGCGCGAATCCAGGACCTGTTGAGCGCCACTCCGTTCGAGGATCTGGGCTTCGCGCGCGTGGATCATCAGCGTGAGTTGCGCCAAGGATTCCCGGAAGTCGTACTCGGCCTTGGGAAGACGTCGGCTCAAGTCGCCGCCATCGCAGCCCGAATCGTCGCACGGGGCCACACCTTGCTCGTCACGCGGGCCACACCTGACGTCTTTGAGGCTGTATTGAAAGAAGTCCCTGGAGCCGTCTACGGTGTCGATGCGCGGACCATAACGCTCCCACAGGGCACCATGGAGCGAGGGCATGGCACTATCCTTATTGCCTGCGCCGGCACGTCCGATGTGCCGGTGGCTGAAGAGGCGGCGGTCACTGCCGAGTTAATGGGTAACGACGTCGATCGGCTTTACGACGTCGGCGTCGCTGGACTGCACCGGCTGCTTCGCGAGGGGCAGCGCCTGCGTGCCGCACGCGTACTCGTGGTCGTGGCCGGCATGGAAGGGGCGCTCCCCAGCGTTGTCGCGGGCCTTGTGAGCGCGCCGGTCATCGCGGTGCCGACCAGCGTTGGCTACGGCGCCAGCTTCGGGGGAATGGCCGCCCTGCTGGGCATGCTCAACAGCTGCGCAAATGGCGTGTCGGTCGTGAACATCGACAACGGCTTTGGTGCGGCCTGCACGGCCAGCCTGATCAATCACCTATAAGGGTCCGACCCGAGATGCACGAAGCGGCGCTCAGATCTGTGGAATTCGACAGGATTACTTCCGTGGCGGCGGGGCTCGCCCTGACCCCGATGGGGGAGTCTCGCCTGTTGACGCTGCATCCGCTGACCGACCCTCGGCGGATCACCGCCGCGCTCCAGGCCACCTCCGAGGGCGTTCGATTCGCGGCCGACCATCAGGGATTCCCGCTCCGCGCACCCCTCGAACTCGGTGCGATACTCGGCGCCCTCGAGATGGACGGCCAATCACTCGAACCGCTACACCTCCTGGGTCTGGCCGACTATCTCGAGTCGGTCGAGCAGTCGCGTGTTGCCATCCTGCGCACCGGCGGGGCCTTCCCAATTCTCGGCGCGATCGTGGATACCCTCGGTTCGTTCGCTTCCGAGATCGTCACGGTGCGTCGGCAGATCGAACCAGCGGGTACTGTGGCGGACTCAGCTAGCCCGACGCTCGCGACCCTTCGAGAGCGCCTCAGGAGGCAACGGAGTCGCCTGCGCAGCACGCTCGAGTCCTACCTCCGAGGCCGCGACACGTCGAAGTACTTGCAGGAGCAGGTCGTCACGGATCGCAATGGTCGCTACGTCCTAGTGGTCCGCGCCGAGCACCGATCATCGATTCCAGGCGTTTTACACGGCGCATCAGCAAGCGGAGCAAGCCTCTTTCTCGAACCGCTCGACACGGTAGACGTCAACAACGATATCGTCGCGATCGAGGAGCAGGAAGCCGAGGAGGTGCGGCGCATCCTCCTCGCGCTCACCGACCTGTTTCGTAGCCGACCGGACGAACTCTCCCATGCGCTCGACGTCGCAACCGAGCTCGATGTGATCCAGGCCAAGGCGCGGCTGGCCGGTCTCGTCGATGGCGTCGAGCCTGCCCTCTCGAACGATGGAACCCTTGAACTGCGTGGCGCGCGCCACCCGCTGCTGATGCCATCGGTGAACGACTACCTGCCTTCCGAAGCGCGGCGGGCAGGCACGGCCGGGCCAGTGCCCGTGGACATCCGGCTTGCCCCACCAGACAAGATCCTCATCGTCACGGGCCCGAACACCGGCGGCAAGACGGTCGCGATCAAGACTACGGGGTTAATGGTCGCGATGGCGCAATCCGGACTGCACATTCCGGTCGACGCCGGCTCGCGACTGCCTGCTTTCCGTACGCTCTTCGCCGATATCGGAGACGAGCAATCGATCTCGGCAAATCTCAGCACGTTCTCGGCGCACGTGGCCAACGTCGTGATGATGGACCGCGACCTTGAGATGCCAGCCCTAGTGCTGCTCGACGAGGTGGGCGCTGGCACCGACCCGGTCGAGGGAGGCGCGCTCGGCACAGCCGTCATCGACCGGTTCCGAGAGCGCGGCGTCCACCTCATCGCGACCACGCACTACGATTCGCTCAAGTCGTATGCCGCCACCACCCAGGGAGTGGTCAGTGCGGCGTTCGGCTTCGACCCGGATACCTTTGGGCCCACATATCGGCTGATCTACGGGTCGCCTGGGCGCAGTCTCGCCCTCGAAGTCGCCGCGAGCCTGGGCATGCCGCCGAGCGTCATTGCCTCCGCTCGATCGCGACTGAGCGGGCGCGAACAGCAGCTCGCCGAGCACCTCGCCAAGGTCGACCAGGGACTTGGCGCGCTCGAGATAGAACGGCGGGCGGTCGCCCACGAGCGTGCCGCACTCTCGGAGCGAGACCGCAGATCCCGCGCGCGGGAGGACGCCGTCAGCCGACGCGAGGAAGCATCACGGCGACGACTGAAGGAAAAACTCGACGAGCGGCTTCGCGAGGCGCGCCGCGAGATCGATGCTGTCGTGGACGTGCTAAAAACACACGCTGCCGCGCTGAGGAACCAGACCGCTCAGGCCGGCGCCACGCTCACAGCCGGCGAGGCCGGACGGGTGCGCGCCGAGGCGCGTGCCGCGATCGAGGGCATCGCGGACCGGCTAGAGGGCGCCGTCGAAAAGCAGGCGGCGACGTCGTTGCCGGTCTCGCCGGCTCCCCGGCTCACCGTCGGCGCGTGCGTGAGCGTGGGAGGTCTCGGACTCGAGGGCATCGTGACGAAGCTCGCCGGCGACCAGGTAGAACTGAATGTCCGTGGGAAGCGCGTGCGGGCGGCCCCGGGCAACCTCCGAGTCGTCGCGCCTTCGGCGCCGCCAGCCAAGTCCAGCGTGACACTCGCAGTGGACCTCCAGCCGCGTCAAGGATCGCT
>Ga0302135_10001622_pt1 | contig 13567 bp, 9 predicted proteins | sample CBN3_surface_MG_FD_203119 | JGI IMG/M metagenome (GOLD analysis project Ga0302135, IMG submission 203119) | Marine microbial communities from Western Arctic Ocean, Canada - CBN3_32.1 | ecosystem: Environmental > Aquatic > Marine > Oceanic | place: Canada: Western Arctic Ocean | collected 2017-09-15
GAACAGGGGTAGGTCGCGCCAGTCTGCAATATCACGCCACTCGTTCGCCTCCCAGAGGAGCGATTGGCTTCCTTGTTCCAGGGAGCGCACGGCCTTTTGTAAGGCGGCCTCAAAGGAGCGATCTATGGCCATGATCTCTCCTGTGGCCTTCATCTGCGTGTTGATTTCGCGGTCGCCAGCGGGGAATTTGTCGAAGGGCCAGCGGGGAATTTTCACCACGCAGTAATCCAGAGCGGGCTCAAAGGCGGCCATGGTCTTCTGGGTCACGGCGTTGGGAATTTCATCGAGGCGTTTGCCGATGGCGATCTTGGCGGCAACCTTGGCAATGGGGTAGCCTGTGGCCTTGGATGCCAGGGCCGACGACCTGCTGACGCGAGGGTTCACTTCAATGATGTAGTATTCCAGGTTGTCACGGGGGCGTGCAGCCTCCGGAAGGGCTGCTGCCACGTCAGAATGCGGCGCCAGGCAAAGTTGCACATTGCATCCGCCCTCAATCCCAAGGGCGCGGATGATCTTGAGGCTGGCGGTGCGGAGCAGCTGGTACTCCTTATCGTTCAGGGTCTGGGATGGTGCGACTACGATGCTATCGCCTGTGTGGACGCCCATGGGGTCCAGGTTCTCCATGTTGCAGATGGTAATGCAAGTATCGTTGGCGTCCCGCATGACCTCGTATTCAATTTCTTTCCAGCCCTCTAACGATCGTTCCAGCAATACCTGGCCAATGGGACTGGCGGCTATGCCTGCGCGTACACCTTCCTCAAATTCCTCTTCCGTTCGCACCACGCCACCGCCGGTGCCGCCAAGGGTGTAGGCGGGCCTGACAACGAGCGGAAACCCTAGCTCCGCCTTGATTGAGTAGGCTTCCTTGATAGTGGTGACGGTTCCGCTGGGGGGCACCGGCTCACCGATGTCTAGCAGCAGCTGTCGGAAGAGATTGCGATCCTCTGCGTTACGGATGGCTTCCAGGGGCGTGCCCAGGATCCGAACGTTATATTTTTCAAGCACTCCGTGGTCAGCTAGCTGCACGGCCAGGTTCAGGCCGGTTTGGCCCCCCAATGTTGGCAGGATGCCATCAGGCCGCTCACGTTCGATGATGCGCTCCAGCACCTCCGGGGTCAGCGGCTCAATGTACACAATGTCAGCAATGCCTTCGTCGGTCATGATGGTGGCCGGGTTGGAGTTGACTAGGACGGTTGTGATGCCCTCCTCACGAAGGGCTTTGCAGGCCTGCGTTCCGGCGTAATCGAATTCCGCCGCCTGACCTATTATGATAGGCCCGCTGCCGATGACCATGACTTTTTTAGGGGTGTTAGGCATTGTCCATCACCATCGCCGCAAACTCCTGAAAGATGTATTCGTTGTCGCGTGGCCCGGGAGACGCCTCCGAGTGGTACTGGATGGTCAGGATGGGGTACGACTTATGTCGCAAGCCCTCCACTGTGCCATCGTTCAAGTTGACGTGGCTGACCTCAAGGTCGGACGGTAGGCCATCGGCGTCCACGGCGTACCCGTGGTTCTGCGCTGTGATGTGAACCGCGCCGGTGCGTAGCTCCTTGACGGGGTGGTTGGCCCCGCGATGCCCGAACTTGAGCTTGTAGGTCTTTGCACCCATCGCTCTTGCCAGCACTTGATGGCCCAGGCAGATGCCCATGATGGGTACACGGCCTATGAGTGCCTTGGCTGTCGCAATACCGTAATCAAGGTGCACAGGGTCGCCGGGGCCGGGAGAGAGCAGCACACCGTGGGGTTGCAGCGCCAGTACTTCTTCTGCCGTGGCATTCGCGGGTGCAACAATGACCTCAAATCCGTTTTGTTCCAGGATGCGCAGGATGTTGTACTTCACCCCGTAATCGATCACCACAATGCGCTTCTTCACTCCCAACGCCCGGTCAAGGTCTACGGAATTGGCAAAGCCGTCCCATATGTAGGGTGCCTTTGCCGTCACCTGCTGAACGAAGTCCGTGGTGTCATACTGCGGGCCGCGTTGTAGCTGTGCCAGCGCCTCCTCTGGCGATATTCCTACCGCCACGGCACCCATCATCACGCCGTGGGTACGTAACCTTCTAGTAAGTGCGCGCGTGTCTATGCCACTGATGCCGGGCACGTTCTGAGACGCTAAGTAGTCATGCAGCGTGCGCTCGCTGAGGGCGTGACTTGGAGTGAGCGAGTGACCGCGCACCACGAATCCTGCAACCTGAATGCGACTTGACTCCACATCGCCGGGGTTGATGCCGTAGTTGCCCTGCAACGGGTAGGTAGGTATCACAATCTGTCCCGCAAAGGAGGGGTCCGTCAACATCTCCTGATAGCCGGTCATGGAGGTGGTGAAGACCACTTCTCCGTAAGACGCAGTGGCAGCGCCAAAGGACTCACCTTCGTAAATAGTGCCGTCTTGCAGTACCAGGTGGGCAATCTCCGTCACGAGTTAGCCTCTTCACGGGCAGCACGGCGGGTGAGGGCGTAGACCGTACGCACAATCAGGAGCAGTACCAGGTTGGTGACTATGGTCACGACGATGAAGGAGACCTCTAGACCATGGCCTAGAATCAAATACCGGGCTACCAGGCCAATCATGGCTGCAATCGGCCAAGCCAGGACTATCCTCGGCAGGATGGATGTCAGGCTGCCAGCGATTTTGGGACGGAAGACCCCTAACACGCTACCCACCACCAGCCAGGAGGTGGTGAAGGGTATGGCATTACGTGCCCAGCCCGTCAGGGACACCCCTTCATGGTTGTTGAGGCCAACCAACACAAAGAATGTGATGACAGCGGCATCGCCAATGATTAAGGCCGTACGTGGCTTCATGCTTGGCCTTTCTTCGTTGTTTCCTGCGCTTCATGTGCCGCTTCATGCACCAAGCGGCCACCAACAATGGTCTTTATGACCTTGCCAGTGAGCGTGATGCCGTCCACAGGGGTGTTGCGACCCTTGGAAGCGAACGTTGCGGCATTGACCACCCACTCGGCGGCAGGGTCGAAAACCGTGACATCGCCGGAAGCACCGGGCTTCAGCGTTCCAATGCTGGACTCATACGCCTTACCCAGCACTCGCGCAGGGCCAGCGGTAAGCCGTTCAATGAGCGTTGGCAGGTCAAGGTCGCCGCGTTCTACCAGCGCGTTGACCATCCCAAAGGCTGTTTCCAGCCCGGAGATGCCAAAGGCGGCTTCCTGCATCGTGCATGCTTTGTCGGTGGAGGTATGGGGAGCGTGGTCGGTAGCAATAGCGTCAATGGTGCCGTCTTTCAGGCCAGCCACCAGTGCTTCGGTATCATCTACTGTGCGTAGTGGCGGATTTACCTTGGCGCGGGTGTCATAGGCAGTCCTGGTCAGTGGTGCGTACCTGTCGGGGGCGGTGAGTTCGCCAGCGCCCTCTTCGATACTGCCCAAAGCCCATTCCTCCGTCAGAATCAGGTGGTGAGGTGTGACCTCCGAAGTGACCATGATCTTCTTGGCCTCTTTGGCTCGTCGCAGTAGCTCCAGAGTACCGGCAGTGCTAATGTGCGCCAGGTGCAACCTGCCGCCGGTAAGGGTTGCAAGCTCTATGTCCCGTGCAACCATGTTCTCTTCTGCGGCTGCTGGCTGTCCCGGTAGGCCGAGCCTGCTGGCAACCCAGCCCTCGTGGAGGACGCCGTCTCTTGATAACGATGGTTCTTCGCAGTGGTTTATCACCGGCAGCCCGGTGACGGTGCTGTAGCTGAGGGCGTTTCGCATGAGGGCTGAATCGGCGATGGGTGAACCATCGTCGCTAAAGGCTACCGCTCCGGCTGCTGCCAGTTCCCCCATGTCTGCAAGCTCTCTCCCTTTGCGACCACGCGTTGCGCAGCCGATGGCCAGCACACGGGCTAAGCCGGCCTGGGAGGCTGCGTCCAACACCTGTCTAATAACTGCTGCATTGTCCATTGGTGGGTCCGTGTTTGGCATGGCGCAGATGGTAGTGAAGCCGCCTCGCACTGCTGCCAGGGCACCCGTGGCCACGGTCTCTTTGTCCTCTTGGCCTGGCTCCCGCAGGTGTACATGCAGATCAATGAAGCCGGGAGTGACGACGAGTCCTGTGGCGTTTATGACCGTGCAACCTTTGGGGGGGCTGGCAATGATGGTTCCTGCGGAGACCACGATTCCGTCTGTTATTAGCACATCGCCGATTGCGTCCAGACCCTGGGAAGGGTCCATCACACGGCCGCCTTTAATGAGGGTTGAATCAGGCATTTGGTCCTCCTTGCGGTGTGGCCATGAGCAGCAGCAGAGCCATGCGTACTGCGAGGCCGTTGGTCACTTGATCCTCGATTGCTGATTGGATGCCGTGAGCTACCTCCGGGCTTATTTCAACACCTTCGTTCATTGGCCCGGGGTGCATGACGAGGGCGTTGGGGGCCAGCCGAGCCAGCCGTTCGCCGTTGACCTGCCAGAGTTGGGCATACTCCCGAAGGCTGGGCAGCAGACCTGCCGTTTGCCGTTCTTTTTGGAGTCGAAGGGGCATGATCACGTCGGCGTCCCGCATCGCTTCGTTGATGTCCATCTCAACCTGCACCGTGGCGAAGGGGTGGCCGGGCGTCTCAGTGCGCCCCTGGAGGATGTCCCAGGGCATGAGTGTGGGCGGGCCGCAGAGCACAGGTATCGCGCCAAGCTTGCACAGGCCCCACAGGTCAGAACGGGCAACCCTACTATGTGCAATGTCCCCAACAATCAGGACTTTGCGCCCTTCCAGGCTTCCAAACCGCTCTTGCATAGTGAAGAGGTCAAGCAGGGCCTGCGTGGGATGTGCGTGTGCGCCGTCACCAGCGTTGATGACCCCCGTGCGGGTCAGGTTCCTGGCCGCAAAATAGGGGGCGCCGGAGTGGCTGTGTCTAATAACAAGTAAATCAGCAGCGGTAGCCTGAAGCGTTAGGACGGTGTCCAGAAGCGACTCGCCCTTCTCTGCGCTGCTGCCGGATGCGGAGAGGTTGATGACGTCTGCCGAGAGGAGCTTTCCCGCGGTCTCAAAGGACACGCGAGTGCGAGTGCTTGGCTCGTAGAACAGCGTGACGACAGTCCGCCCGCGAAGGGTGGGAACCTTCTTGACCTCACGTCGCACTATGGCCTTCATTGCAATGGCAGACTTGAGCACTGTCCCAATCTCATCTTGGGTCACATCATCCAGATCCAGCAGGTGCCGGTGATGCCAGGGGACGGTGGGAACGGGCGGAGGTCCTGCATCTGCAACCACTGGGGCTGTTTCCGGCTCATCTTGGGCGACTCTTGTGCTTGCCATAACTACCTCCCAGCCTCCGACTTCTCATGTGTACCGCCATCGGGCAAGATGACTACCCCATCTTTACCATCGATCTCCGTCAGCCGAACCTGAATCTCTTCAGTCAGGGAGCTGGGGATGTTCTTGCCTACGTAGTCAGCCCGGATGGGCAGCTCTCTATGACCACGGTCAATGAGGGCTGCAAGCTGAATGTTCATTGGGCGTCCCAAATCCATGACCGCATCCAACGCTGCTCTGGCGGTACGGCCCGTGAACAACACATCGTCTACCAGGACAACTCGCCAGCCGTCTATCGGCACAGGTAAATCAGTTGTTTCCAAGGGGTGAGGGCCACGTAGGTGCACGTCATCACGGTAGAGGTTGATGTCCAGAGTGCCTACTGGAACCGTCTCGCCTTCAAAGGACGCAACCAACTCCGCGAGTCGATTGGCCAGCGGTACGCCTCTGGTGCGGACGCCAACCAGCATGAGTTCCTTTGCGCCACCGTTGTGCTCCAGAATTTCGTGGGCAATGCGTGTTAACGCCCTGCGCATCTCCTGGCCGGTCATGATGGGCTTCTCTTGTTGTTGCGTCATTTACCTAACCTTGATTTGGCTCTAAAAAGAGACACAAAAAAACCTCTCGCCCATCCGGCAAGAGGTCTCCAAGAACTAGGGGCTGCCATGCGACATCCATCGCAGAGTGCAGCCTTCGAGTGTGGAGCGCCTTGCCAGCCTCTCAGGGCTGCTCTTAAAGGCTCCCTTCCTTGAGGAAGAGTGGACCACCTTGAACGTTTTTCAGTTGTTACTTCTTGAGCGTATCACACCCATCGGGACAGGGGCAAGAATTATTGAAGCGATTCCACACAAAAATTGACCAATAAATGCCCTGTTTAAGTCGTTGGCCTTAGGTTTCTTGAATGGTATGATTGCTGCGCCCATGAACCAACGACCTATCATTATCACCGTAATTGGTGGCAGCAATGCCGCCCAGAAAGACTTGTATGCTGCCTACCAGGTCGGCTTTGAATTGGCAAAGCATGGAGCCATTGTGTTGTGCGGCGGCATGGGTGGCGTGATGGAAGCGGTCTGTCGGGGTGCCAAGGAGGCCGGCGGTACTACGGTGGGTATTATGCCGGGAAACACCACTGAGGATGCTAACGCGTACGTAGATATCGCAATCCCCACAGGCTTGGGCTACGCACGGAACGCCATTGTGGCCAGGGCAGGTGGAGCAATCATCGCCATTGACGGGGCGTACGGAACGCTGTCTGAAATTGGGCACGGGCTGGGCGATGGCACGCCGATAGTGGGCCTGAACACCTGGGAGTTCACCATAGACGGGGTAAAGGACACCACTATAGAGAGAGCGGAAAGTCCGCTTGATGCAGTGGAGAAGGCGCTGGCTTACGCAGAGGCGCGTCGGGGCTAACTACACAACACGGAGAAATGCATGACCACAGCGGCCACCATAGTTGAAGTTAAAGGCAGGGAAATACTGGACTCACGCGGCAACCCCACCGTTGAGGTCGATGTGCGGCTATCAGACGGCGCGTTCGGTCGCGCAGGAGTGCCGTCGGGTGCCAGCACAGGCCGCTATGAAGCAGTTGAGCTACGTGATGGCGATAAATCTCGCTATGGCGGCACCGGCGTCAGCAAGGCCGTTGGCAACGTGAACAACCAGCTTGCAGCGGCAGTGAAGGGACTCTCTGCCTTTGAACAGGCAGCTATCGACAACCGTATGAGGGAAATCGATGGCACGCCGGACAAGTCTGTAGTGGGAGCTAATGCCATCCTTGGCGTTTCTCTGGCTGTAGCCCACGCGGCAGCAGCGTCCAAAGGCGTGCCGCTGTACCGACATTTGGGGGCTGGCAACACGTTACCCGTCCCAATGCTGAACATCTTGAACGGGGGCAAGCACGCTCAAGATTCCACGGACATCCAAGAATTTATGGTGGTGCCTGTGGGTCTTAGCAGCTTCCCGGAGGCTTTGCGGGCAGGAGCAGAGATATACCAATCGCTCAAGAAGTTGCTGAGTAAGGGTGGCCATGGGACGACCGTAGGCGATGAAGGTGGCTTTGCTCCGTCATCGTTGACCAACCGCCAGGCGCTGGAAGTGGTGCATGAAGCCATCGCAGTGGCAGGCTATCGACCTGGCGAAGACGTGTTTCTCGCCCTCGACCCGGCAGCCTCCGAATTCTTTGAGGACGGTAAGTACGTGCTGACCCGTGAAGGGGCGTCACTGACTTCAGCGGAGATGGTGGAGTTCTGGGTTGGCCTCTGCAATGACTTCCCCATCATCAGCATAGAAGATGGTATGGCTGAGGATGATTGGCAGGGTTGGTCTGCGCTGACGGCACGTTTGGGCAATCGCATCCAGATAGTCGGCGACGACCTGCTGACGACGAACACCCAACGTATCCAGAAGGGGATAGACACGGCGGCAGCCAACTCTGTGCTTATTAAGCTCAACCAGATTGGCACGCTGACGGAGACGCTGGAAGCGATTGGTATGGCGTCAGGCGCTGGCTGGACCAGCGTAATAAGCCATCGTTCAGGGGAGACGGAAGACACGACCATCGCCGACCTGGTGGTTGCAACGGATGCTGGTCAGATAAAAACTGGCGCACCGGCACGCTCTGAGCGGGTGGCCAAGTACAATCGGCTGCTGCGCATCGCGGAGGAACTAGGGGATTCGGCACAGTATCCAGGCTTCAAGGCGTTCAAGCGATAAATCACGGTGTTTGACTACATCGAACTTAAATAACGACGGAGGGGACAACATGGCGACAAAGATTGGCATCAACGGGTTTGGCCGCATTGGGCGACAGGTGTTCAAGGCAATTCTAGACCGGCACCCAGGCGAGTTGGAAGTAGTAGCGGTTAATGACCTGACGGATCCGGCTACCAACGCCCATTTGCTGAAGTACGATACCAATTACGGTCGCTTTCACGGATCGGTGGAGGTCAGAGACGGCAACCTGGTGGTGAACGGGAAGTCAGTCAAGGTCTTCTCTGAGCGTGACCCCGGTCAGATTCCCTGGGGTGACGTCGGCGTTGAGGTCGTAGTGGAATCCACAGGCTTCTTCACGGTTGCAGAGAAGGCGTCAGCCCATATCCATGACACGGTGAAGAAGGTAATCATTTCTGCCCCCGCAACGGGTGAGGACCTGACCATTGTGTTGGGCGTCAACGACAGCAAGTACGAGCCTGCCCAGCACCACGTGCTCTCCAACGCATCATGTACAACGAACTGTGTTGCGCCAATGGCAATGATTCTTAACGAGAGCTTTGGCATTGAGAAGGCGTTGATGTCCACGGTTCACGCATACACCAACGACCAGCGTATTCTGGACACGGTGCACTCAGACCTACGCCGTTCCCGCGCCGCTGCTGAGAACATCATCCCAACAACCACTGGAGCGGCCCGTGCTGTGGGTATTGTGCTCCCTGAGTTGAACGGTAAGATTCACGGGTTGGCCTATCGCGTTCCTGTGGCCACAGGCTCCATCATTGACCTGACGGCTGTGCTAACCAAGGATGCTTCCGTGGATGAGGTCAACGCGGTGTTCAAGGCTGCTGCCGATGGCCCGCTGAAGGGCATCTTGCAGTACTGCGACGAGCCTCTGGTGAGCAGTGACTTCAAGGAAGACCCCCATTCCTGCACCTTTGACTCAGGTATCACGTTGTCGCTGGGCGGCAACATGGTGAAGGTAATGGGCTGGTACGACAACGAATGGGGCTACTCCTGCCGGACGTCTGACCTATGCGCCTTCTTGGCCAACAAGGGCCTGTAGCCAGAACATCGCTCTGAACCCAGGCTCCTGCGGTCACCTAACAAGAAATAGCATGTAGAACAGGGCTCCCACATGGGAGCCCTGTTCTTTTGATGAAGCAATCTTCCAGCAACCTCTACCGTATCTGCATTTCGTAGCAGGCTCCTACGTGGTCGCAAGTTGAGCCTGCTACAATGACCCACGATGGCAGACTCGGAAACAACGTTAAACACCGGCACACTGAAAGCTAACTGGCCCATGGTACGGGCTTGGGCTGACGTGGCGGCGTTGCCGTTGCTGCTAGTTCTAGCGCTGGCCATGCGCCTCTACGGCATTGATTGGGACGGCGGTTTCCTCTTCCACCCGGACGAGCGCGCCATCTTGATGAACGCCAACGACCTTGCATGGCCCTCCATCACCAACCTAGGCGTGTTGTTCAACGCTGACGAGAGTCCGCTGAACCCGCGGTGGTTTCCCTACGGCAGCTTCCCGCTGTACGTCTTGAAGTTCGTGGATACGCTTATCTCCCCGTTTAACGACTTGGACTTGGTGGGGCTTAGTCGAGCGGGGCGCATATTGTCAGCTCTTGCCGATGTGGCCACCATCTACGTGGTCTACCTCCTTGCAAGAAAGCTGTTTGACCGTCGAGTAGGCTTGCTTGCGGCGACGTTTACAACCCTAGCGGTCATCCATATCCAACTCAGCCATTTCTTTGCTGTGGATACGTTCCAGGCCTTTTTCATTGTGACCTCCGTGTACTTTATGGTTCGTTTGGCCCAAGAGGGGCAGCTTCGTTACTCGCTACTGGCAGGCGGTTTTGTAGCCCTCGCGTTTGCTACCAAAGTCAGCTCCATGCCCTTGCTGCTGCCACTGGTGTTGGTACACGTCTTTTCGGCATTACGCCAAGCACCCATCGCCTCAATCACCTCGCCGATGCGAGTCCCCACAGAGTGGTGGGTGGCTGGGCGTCGGCTGGTCTATGCGGTGGCTGCGGTTGGCGTTGTGTTCTTCATAGCGGAGCCCTACGCCATCTTGGATTTCGGGCGCTTCTGGGCGGACGTCACTGAGCAGAGCGAGATGGTGAGGCGCATCCGCGATTATCCATATACCCGGCAGTACGTGGACACCCCGGCGTACATCTACCAGATAAAGCAGCTTGCGCTCTTCGGATTGGGACTACCCCTCGGCTTGGTAGCCTGGGCCGGCCTTGGCTACGGCGTTTACGCAGCAGTAGTCCGTAGAAGTGCAGCGTTGGTCGTGGTGGCCGCCTTCGTGGTGCCGTTTTTCCTCATCACCGGCTCTTTCGATGTGAAGTTCCTGCGGTACCTGCTGCCTATTACACCGTTCCTCCTCATCTACGGCTCAGGGATGCTCATAGCGGGCTTGGACTGGGTGCGTGCGCGACGTAAAAACCTGGCTCCGTGGGCTATGACTAGCATCGTCGGGATAGTGGCCGTCACAGCCTTCTACGCCTTCAGCTACCTCACCATTTACGCATCGCCGCACACTGCGGTTCGAGCGTCTGCGTGGCTCAACGCGAATGCCACAGAAGGCACGTTGATATTGAAGGAGCACTGGGAGGAGGGTCTGCCTGACCTCTGGACCTTCGAGCGGCGAGAGTTGCCCATGTACAATCCTGATGGCCCGCAGAAACTTCAGACGGTGGCAACAGAGCTTGCGGAAGCTGAGTATCTGACCTTCTACAGCAGTCGATTATTCGGCACTATCCCCAGGTTGCCTGTTGATTACCCCATTCCCTATGCGATGACACGGGCGTTTTACCCGTTGCTGTTTAGTGGAGACCTGGGCTACGAGCTTGTGCGAGTCGAGGAACAGTACCCATCGCTCCTGGGCGTGACCTTCGTCAACGATGTGTTCGGTCGACCGGGTTTGACGCCTCCACAAGCGTTGCAGGATGGCGGCCCTGGCGGTGTCAGCATAGGCATGGAGTTTGCTGACGAGAGTTTCAGTGTCTACGACCACCCTCAGGTGCTGATTTTCCAGAACACCGGGCGTCTTTCGGCAGGAAGGCTGCTGACCCTCCTGGGCATGGCAAAAGAGCCTATGCTTGGGCACAACCTCATGCTTGCGCCGGAAGATGAACGGGAGGCGCAGCAGGCGGGTGGAACCATCAGTGACATTACTCCAAGAAACGGCCTGGGTGCGCGATTCCCACTGCCGATATGGCTCCTAGCGATGTACGCGGGGACGCTGGTCACGCTACCCCTGGGGCTCATGGTGTTTCGCTCACTGCCGGACAGGGGATACCTGCTAGCTCGCCCCTTGGGGCTGCTGTTGTTGGCCTACATCCCCTGGCTTCTGGCCAGCCTGCAATGGATTGGATTCGGAAGAGGCAGCATTACGCTTGGGTTCCTGCTGCTGACGGCGGTCTCCGGCTGGCTGACCCATCGGTTCCGTGAGGAGCTATGGGACTTCGTTCGACAGCGATGGCGGTTGCTGCTTGGTCAGGAGGCATTGTTTCTCGGAGCGTTTCTCATTTTCACGCTGATTCGGGCGGCCAACCCTGACCTGTGGCACCCCTTCCGTGGCGGCGAGAAGCCGATGGACTTCGCCTACCTGAACGCTGTGGTTCGTTCCACGTACATGCCGCCCTTTGATCCCTGGTTTGCTGGAGGGTCGCTCAACTACTACTACTTTGGGCAGTTCATGATGGCAACCGTTATCAAAGCAACGAGCATCCCTACGGCCATCGCCTACAACCTGGCTGTGCCGCTGGTATTCTCGCTGGTGGTGGGTGCTGCGTTCTCCCTGGGGTACAACATCGCGGAGGGTGTGAGGCGAGGGCTTCTGGGCGCATCGCAGGCCGTACGGAATATTCCTGCCTGGAGTCCTGTCATTGCCGGAGTAGCGGCTGTCCTGTTCATGGTGGTGTTCAGCAACCTGGACGGCGGTGTGCAAGTGCTCCAGGGAGCGGCAGGAAACTTTGATTTCTGGAGCCCCACGCGTATGATGCCGCCTGACCCACCTGGGCATGAGATTACGGAGTTCCCCTTCTTCACGTTCCTGTTTGCAGACCTGCACGCTCATATGCTGGCGATGCCACTGGGACTGTTGGCTCTTGGGTTGTCGTTGAACACCGTGTTGTTGTCACGCCGTGGCGTGAAGGCCATCGGGTTCTTTGTTTCGTTGGGACTGCTTGCGTTAACGATTGGAGGGTTGTGGGCTACTAACGCCTGGGACTTTCCCACGTACCTTGGGGTAGGTGCTGTGTCCCTGGCGCTGGGCCAGTACCTACGAGAGCGTCGCCTTGACCTGAGCACGCTGTACAGGGTGGCAGGGTTGGTGGCGACGTTTGGTGTGTTGGCCGTCCTCTTCTGGCTCCCCTACCACCTACGATTGGAGAACGCGTTTCAAGGCTTTGGACTTACTCCTGTGCGGACGAACCTGTGGCACTACCTTGTGATACATGGTCTGTTCATATTCTTGGTTCTCACGATGCTCATCACGGAGCTTCCACGCGCGCCGATGCGATGGTTCAGAGCCGCTAGCGAGTCGAGGCGATGGCTTGTTGTTGCAGTTGCAGGCGCTGCCTTTGCGCTGGCGGTATCTGCTGCCCTGCTGGGATACAGCACCATTGTGGCGTTGGGCGGCATGCTCGTTGTCGCCCTAACGCTGTTCATTCGGAGAACTGCACCCTGGCCTTGGTCCCGACGCGAAGGCCTGCAATCGACTGTAGGTGATGGCGCCCCGTTCCATCTGCTGCCGCTGGGTTTGTTGGCGACAGCCTTGGCCATTGGCATCGCAGTGGATGTGGTGGTAATGAAGGGCGACATTGAGCGCATGAACACGGTGTTCAAATCCTATTTGCAAGCATGGATTTTCTTGTCGCTGGCCGGATCTTATGCCCTCTGGTATTTGGGCTTTGTGAAGGGCTACTTCACTCGAATACGCGTGGCTAAGGGGCTGTGGCTCACGGGGTTGGCTCTGCTTGTAGCAAGCTCTGCTGTGTACTCCGTCCTGGGGACGCGAGTCCGGCTGGCAGATAGGTTTGATACCAGTACCTTCACGCTGGACGGCACCAAGTTCGCGGAAACGGCCTCGTATACCGACGATAAGGGCACCGTCACGTTCAAGTGGGATATGGATGCCATTCATTGGATGCAGGAGAACGTTGAGGGTTCGCCCGTCATTGTTGAGGGAAGGACACCTCTGTATCGGTGGGGTGGCCGAGTCTCCATCTACACAGGGCTCCCAACGGTGTTAGGTTGGGACTGGCACCAGCGACAGCAGCGGTGTGGGGCAAGCCCGTGTACTGCGCTGGACGCGCGTATAAGGGATGTGCATCTTATCTATGCCTCGCCAGACGCTGCGGAGGCGTTGCGACTGCTCAGGGAGTACGACGTGACGTATTTGTACGTGGGTGAACTGGAACGTAACTACTATTCGATTTCAGGGCTGACGAAGTTCCAGGACATGGAAGCTCAGGGGAAGTTAAGCGTGGTGTACAAGAACCAAGAAGTAACGGTTTACCAAGTGCAAGGCTGATCGACCTATAGCCCCCGCCGAAGGCAAGAGGGTCTTTAGTCCCCTCGCCTCAGCGAC
>Ga0302135_10001623_pt1 | contig 13563 bp, 9 predicted proteins | sample CBN3_surface_MG_FD_203119 | JGI IMG/M metagenome (GOLD analysis project Ga0302135, IMG submission 203119) | Marine microbial communities from Western Arctic Ocean, Canada - CBN3_32.1 | ecosystem: Environmental > Aquatic > Marine > Oceanic | place: Canada: Western Arctic Ocean | collected 2017-09-15
AACCACTTCCTTCTCCACGGTCACTATCTTCTCCTCAACGATTACTTCGGGTTCAGATGAACACGAAACTGCGAAAAGGGCGATTAGCGCCGAAAGAAGTACTACTGGTATTAAAAACCGTCTCATAATCTTCTCCTCCGTTTTTTTGCTTATCCTAGACATGTACGGGTATCTCTAAAGATTTACATTTTTTAAGCACGTAAATCCAAAATGACACAATTCGTGTCAATCGATCGGAGTAATCTACAAGGCGTATAGGTTTTTGTCAACCCTTAGCTTGTATAGTAAACAAGTGTTAAGACTCCATCATTTATAATTGCTCAGCATTTCGTACTTATTACTACTTTAATTTATCGAATATGATCACACACAAACTTATATAGATAAAATACAATAATTGAAAATTAAATTAAAACTAGACAAGGATTCTTAACCAATGCAATTTATAGATTCACATGTGCATATTTGGACAGAAGATAAGAAAACTTACAGGCGTCAGGCAAGTTATCCTATTCCTGGCGGCATAAATACAAATAGGATCGAAGTTAATCCGGAACATTTCCCTCCAGAAACTATCATTTCTTTAGCAAAACCATTTGGGATTGACCGAATATGTCTAGTACAAATGTCATTTTATGGTACAGACAACGGCTACATCCTAGACGCTATAAAACGATACCCTCAGGTTTTCAGAGGCGCAGGATATGTTGATTCAAATATGCCAAACTTAGAAAACGAAATGGAAACCCTGCTAACTAAAGGAATAAATGGTTTTAGATTAGTTCCCGAAGATCGCCATGTTGGCAGCTGGCTTCAGACTCCTGGCTATGATGCCATGTTTTCAGCAGCTGCTGAAACCAAACAGGCATTAAGTTGTTTGATCAATTCTAATGCTTTTAATGAAATTGATCGCATGAGTGTTCGACACCCAAATACTGTAATAATCATAGATCATTTAGGAAGAATTGGAGCTAATGGAACAATACTGCAATCAGATATTGATCAACTTTGCGCTTTATCAAGAAATGAAAATATTTACCTTAAAGTTTCGGCTTTTTACGCACTTGGTAATAAGAAGCCACCTCACCTTGACTTGTTACCGTTAATAAAACAGGTGTATAACTCATATGGTTCGGACCGTTTAATGTGGGCTAGTGACGCGCCTCCAGCACTTATAGGCGAAACTTATGAAGATCAAATTTCTCTAATTCGAGATCATATTGATTTTATAAGTGAAAGGGATAAAGAGAAATTAATGAGAACCACGGCGGAACGTATATTCTTCTTTAAATGAACCAATCAATAACTATTTACTTGATACAGTTGACTTACTTGTACTTTTTTCGTACCTAAGTCGTTCAGTAGTTGAAAGAAGTCTCTTACGAAGCCTCATGTGGTTAGGAGTGATTTCAATCAATTCATCTTCAGAAATAATATCTAAGGACTCTTCTAACGACAGTTCAACAGGTTTAATTAATTTTGTGACTATATCAGCGGTAGATGAACGCATATTGCTTAATTTTTTCTCCTTACATACATTAACCACAAGATCACTAGGTCTCGTATGCAAGCCAACTATCATACCTTCATATACTTGCTTTCCAGGGTCAATCAAAGTTTTTCCACGCTCTTGAGAATTAGTCAAGCCAAATGCTACGGAGACACCAGCTTGTGAGGCAACTAGAAACCCTTGGGTAGATCCTCCCAGCTTACCTTGCTTTTTTTGATAGCCGGAGTATGTACTAGACATTATCCCATCGCCACGAGTGGCATTCTGGAAAAAAGAACGAAATCCAATTAAACCTCGGGTTGGAATTAGGAAGCGTAACCGTAAATTCCCTGAACCATCATTAATTACATCTTCAAGCACAGCCAGTCTACGATTTAAATTCTCAGTTAAAACACCGTAGTGCAACTCACTAGTTTCTATATGTAGATTCTCAAAAGGTTCCTGTGTTTTCCCGTCAACTATTTTAAATATAGGTTTGGCTTGGGACACCTGAAATTCGTAGCCCTCTCTTCTCATTGTTTCAGCTAAAATAGAAAGGTGTAATTCTCCTCTGCCGCTAACATTAAACTCATCTGTATTATCTGTTGGTGAAACCCTTAGGCCTACATTTGTACGAAGTTCTTCATTTAAGCGTTTATGTAATTCACGTGTAGTGTGATAATCACCATCTTTTCCCATAAGAGGAGAAGTATTCACGCCAAAGGTCATTTTCACAGTAGGTTCATCTACATGAATTGGAGGTAAGGGTTCAGGGTTTGCTGGGTCCGTTATAGTATCTCCGATGTGAATATTTTCTAACCCAGTAATTGCTACTATTTCACCTGCAGACGCACTAGAGACCTTTGTTTTTCGCATCCCATCAAATATAAACATGTTTTCTATAGTATGTTTTGAAATTGATCCATCTGTTGAGATTAAGGAGGCTTTAGATTTTTGTGATATTGTGCCTCGTGTTATTTTGCCTACTGCAATCTGGCCGGCATAATCATCATGGTCAAGAGCCGTCACTAGTATTTGAAACGGTTCTGAAGGTGAGCCTGTGGGAGCAGGCACGCGATCTAGAATTACATCCAATAATGGGCTAATCCCATCATCAGGCGAATCGTCGATGTTTAATACTGCGTATCCCTCTCTAGCAGAAGCATATAAGACTGGGTATTCAAGTTGAGAATCGTCTGTGGCTAATTCAAGGAAAAGGTCGTCAATTTGATTAAGGACATCTTCTGGTCTACGTTGAGGTCGATCTATTTTGTTGATGACAACTATTGGTGTTAATCCATAGTTAATGGCTTGCTGGAGGACGTATCGTGTTTGGGGCATTGGACCATCAACGGCATCAACCAGTAATATGCATCCATCTGCCATGTTCATTACTCGTTCAACCTCACCGCTGAAATCAGCATGGCCTGGTGTGTCAATGATGTTAACCTTTACATCCTTGTACCTTATTGAAGTATTTTTGGCCAGTATAGTTATCCCTTTCTCTTTTTCCAAAGGGTTACTATCCATTATCAGCTCACCCGGATCTTCTCGTTCATCGAAAGCATTGTTCTGTTTCAACAGAGCATCTACAAGTGTCGTTTTCCCATGGTCTACATGGGCAATTATGGTTATGTTACGAAGATTAGTTGTGGGCACGTGTTTTAAAAATCCTTAAATATATATATTTTCTATAGAAATGGTCTCATATGTTCAAAGCAAACAAAATGGTTATAAGTACGATAATGTGGTTAGATTTATCAGTCGAAGATTAGGAATGTTTTGAATTAGGAATTGTTGATCTTCAAATTTAAGATCGCTTGTTGATTTGAGTTATTTGAATGATGTAGGGAGGCTAATAATAATGCGATTGAAACAAAAACTAAACAAGTAGTTGTTTGGGAATCCAAATCAATCATTATTCAAAAAAGTTGGTGGAGCTGACTGGGATCGAACCAGCGACCCCCTGCTTGCAAAGCAGGTGCTCTCCCAACTGAGCTACAGCCCCACTCTAATTGGTACTTAAAGGTTCGAATTGAAATCCGGGCCTTCAAAACTTTAACATCTGGATAGTAGAAGGAAACGTTATTAACTAAAACTAATTTAACAAATTATTCAATTTGTTTGGTGTAATTACTTACACCGACTGCTGAATGTAATTACTCACATCCAAAATGGCTATAAGCTATTTTAAACATACTGTTCCTTTAATGAGAGCTCCCTAAAACCTAAGTTTTAGTCATGCTCAATCACTATTGGAGCCAATACATTTACTTATAGACCGACCTTGATTCGCTTTAAGATCATTCGTGAGACTTCACTTAAAGATCCTCATATCTCCCTAGAAAGGAGGTGATCCAGCCGCAGCTTCCGCTACAGCTACCTTGTTACGACTTCATCCTAGTCACCAATCCCACCCTCGGCGCCTGCTTCCCCTAAAGGTTAGCCCAGCGACTTCAAGTGTTACCGACTTCCATGATGTGACGGGCGGTGTGTACAAGGCCCGGGAACGTATTCAACGCAGTGTGCTGACCTGCGTTTACTAGCAACTCCAAGTTCATGCAGGCGAGTTTCAGCCTGCAATCCCAACTGAGACCGATTTTTTGGGATTAGCTCCAGATTGCTCCTTGGCAACCCTCTGTATCGGCCATTGTAGCGTGTGTGTAGCCCAGGACGTAAGAGCCGTGCTGACTTGACGTCATCCCCACCTTCCTCCCCCTATCAGGGGCTGTCTCGCTAGATAAAACAACTAACGACGGGGGTTGCGCTCGTTGCGGGACTTAACCCAACACCTCACGGCACGAGCTGACGACAGCCATGCAACATCTGTGCACTCTGTCCCGAAGGAAGGCTAGTTTTCACTAGCTTGTCAAAGGCTAGTCAAGCCCTGGTAAGGTTCTTCGCTTAGCATCGAATTAAACCACACGCTCCGCTGCTTGTGCGGGCCCCCGTCAATTCCTTTGAGTTTTAGCCTTGCGGCCGTACTCCCCAGGCGGAATACTTATCGCGTTAGCTTCGACCCAGAGGGGGTCGATACCCCCTAGGTCTAGTATTCATCGTTTAGGGCATGGACTACCCGGGTATCTAATCCGGTTTGCTACCCATGCTTTCGCGCCTCAGCGTCAGGTGCATCCCAGAGAGCCGCTTTCGCCTCTGGTGTTCCTCCCGGTATCTACGCATTTCACCACTACTCCGGGAATTCCGCTCTCCTCTGATGTCCTCAAGCTTGCCAGTTTCCCATGACCGCTCCTAGTTAAGCCAGGAGATTTCACACGGGACTTAGCATGCCGCCTACTCGCCCTTTACGCCCAATAAATCCGGACAACGCTTGCCCCCTACGTATTACCGCGGCTGCTGGCACGTAGTTAGCCGGGGCTTATTCGTTGGGTACCGTCCTATCTCTTCCCCAACAAAAGAAGTTTACAACCCTAAGGCATTCTTCCTTCACGCGGTGTCGCTGCGTCAGGCTTTCGCCCATTGCGCAAGATTCCCTGCTGCTGCCTCCCGTAGGAGTGGGGGCCGTGTCTCAGTCCCCCTCTGCCCGTTCGTGCTCTCACACCGGGTACCCGTCTTAGACTTGGTAGGCCATTACCCCACCAACTATCTGATAGGCCGCAAGCCCGTCCCAGAGTAATAAATCTTTCTTCCATTAGCCTTAGCTAATGGAACGTATGGGGTATTAGACCGGATTTCTCCGGCTTGTCCCCCGCTCCGGGGTTGGTCACTTACGTGTTACTCAGCCGTCTGCCACTCTCCGTCCCCGCCGAAGCGGATGGGTTCGTTCGACTTGCATGCATTAAGCGCACCGCCAGCGTTCGTCCTGAGCCAGGATCAAACTCTTCAAAAATTGACGTTTCCTTCTACTATCCAAATGTTAAAGTGCTAGTTGCAACTCTAGGGTCTTTGTAGATCAGCTGTACTTGAAGATGTACAGGTTAAAAACCTATGTAACTCTAAGGTGCAAATTAGGCTCAGATATATTAGAGCCAGACAGTCAACTATAGTGTGCTAAACACTGATAGTCAAGTCATATATCATGTAATCACATAATCACAAATGGTAAATTGCACTTTTGTACAATTTACTCCAATTTGATGTTTATAACATCCTCTCGGTTTATTAATGTTAATTAATTGCAATTAATGGAAAATAGATAGCTAATGTAGAAATATGGCTTAAACTATTGACTTTGAGTGTAATTTTATAAGAAGCAAACATAGAACAGAAATACGAGGATAAAACCATGATTAAACAAAAGGTATTTGCTACAAGAGCCAGAGTTCCTGAGGCTATCAAACTCTTACAATCTTTATTTGATGTTGAAGTTTGGCATGAAAACACCCCGCCACCAAAAAACGTGTTGATAGAAAAAGCCGCGTTGTGCAACGCGATTATGACAGAAGTGGATGATCAAATTGATGAAGACATATTGGAATCTGGCAAGGGTAATCTAAAAATCATTGCTAATAGGGCTGTTGGGTACAATAACATTAATATAGAAGCAGCCACATCTCACAACATTACTATTACTAACACTCCGGGGATTTTAGCTGAAACTTGCGCTGATATGACATTCGCTTTGATACTTTCCATCGCAAGAAAAGTCGTATTTGGTGATAGGGCGGTTAGAAATGGTGAATGGACGGTATTTGATCAAGTGCCATATTTAGGAACAGATGTTTATGGAAAAAAGTTAGGAATTGTTGGGTTAGGTGATATTGGTGAAAAAGTAGTCAAACGATCTATCGGGTTTGAAATGGATGTTTACTATCACGCACGTACGGAAAAAACTGAACTCGAGGAGAAGTACGGGGTAACTCGATTAGGTTTAGATGAGATTCTATCAACGTGTGATTATGTATCTCTTCACGTCCCATTAAATCCTGAAACCGAACAAATGATTAGTAGTAAGGAGTTAGGATTGATGCAAGAAAGTTCATTTTTAATTAACACCTCAAGAGGTCCGATTGTCGACTTGGATGCTTTAAATACAGCACTGACGGCAGGCCAGATCAAGGGCGCTGCGATAGACGTTACCGACCCGGAGCCTATACCAATTGGGCACCCTATACTTAAAAATGAAAATATAATTATTACTCCTCATATCGCAAGTGCTAGTAAAGCAACATTTACTGCCATGGGAGTTGCTGCAGCAAACAATATTATCGCTGCCTTACAAAATAACACTATTCCGTCCCCAGTGAATTAATGAATAAGTATAAGTATAAGGCTAGTAGATATATTCTTTGAAAGATAAACAATTGATATCAGATATTACTCAACTCACAACTTCATGTAATAAATTAATAGGTAGGCAGGTTCTTAATTTAAACATTACTGACTCTACTATGGATGACACTAAGTCTTTGGCTAAGAAAGGTGCCCAAGAAGGACTGGTAGTAATAGCGGATAACCAGGGTAAAGGTCGTGGTAGGTTTAATAGGGAATGGGTGACAACTCCCGGACAGGATCTCACTATATCAATTTTATTTAAACCGAGTCTTAAAAAGTTACATATGCTCAACATGGCAGCATCGTTGGCCATTCAAGATACGATATCTGAAATAATTAAAGGACCTGCTGTAATTAAATGGCCAAATGATGTATTGGTTGAAGGTAAAAAAGTGTCTGGAATTTTAATAGAGACTGCTATGTCTACAGCAAACAATGTGGACTTTGCTGTATTGGGGATTGGCTTAAATGTGAATCTAGATCCTACAAGGGTAAAAGTTATAAGCCAATCAGCCATAAGTATTAGTCAAATTTTAAGAGCTCCGATAGATAAATATAATGTGCTTTCCATGTTGCTTAGCCGGATTGATCAACAATACCAATTAGTACTTCAAGGGGAAGATCTTTGTAGTATCTGGGCCCCTAAAGTCAGCACGATTGGAAATCATGTAAAAATATCAAATGGATCCAAGATCATAACAGGGCGTGCTGTCGCGGTGGACTCAGTTGGTAACCTTATAGTGCAAACCAAGCAAGGAGATATTAAAGTCACGTCTGGAGACGTCACCTTAATATAACTCAGAGTAACTAACTAGGTTTTATCACTTGAAATGATTGTATTCAAACTGCGCCCGTATTACTAATCAACCCGATTATTGCGTTTAATATTCGTTGCGCAACCATAATTAATATAATCACTACAATTGGCGAGAAATCTAAACCTCCTGTGTTAGGAAGTAATTTTCTTATAGGCCTAAGCATCGGCTCGCTCATTCCATATATTATAATCATAATAGGATTACTTGGGCTTAGTTTTACCCATGATACAGTTACCCTGGCAATGATGATCACATTTAATGCGATGGCTAATATTCTTATGAAGTCAAGGGCGAAAGACAATGATTTATACTCCGGTAATCATTCTACCTTGGTTCTCTCGATTATGTACTTCATTGTGTATATATCTTTCGGTAAATTCTATAAGTTTCCAAGCTCTAAAGATCTTTCATATGCCGCCTTCACAGCTTGTATTAATATTGCTTTTAGACCTCCGTCTTCGAGTTTAAGAAGTGCAGCAGCAGTTGTTCCACCTGGTGAAGTAACTAATTTTCGTAACTCAGCAGGTTCTAATTCGGTTTGATCTAGCATTTTTGCGCTACCAAGCACCGTATAAATGGCCAATTTAGTTGACAGCTCCAAAGGCATTCCTATTTTAACGCCTGCTTCGATAAGTGATTCAACGAACGTAAACAGATATGCTGGTCCGCTACCACTAAGTGCAGTTGACATGTCTAATAAGCCTTCATCTTCCACGTATATCTCTATGCCTAATGGTTTCAGTAGCGATGAGACCATAGTTTTCTGAGTACAATCAACCTGTTGGGTCGCAGTCCATACGGACACTCCAGACCCTATTTGAGCCGGTGTGTTTGGCATAACTCGTATCACAGATTTATGGCCTGAGGATTTAATTAAGGTATCCAGTTTTGCCCCTGCAACTATTGATAATAATAGTTGTGTTGGATTAATGTATCCTCGTAGTTCGTCTAAAACGACATGTGTTACTTGCGGTTTAATCGACAATACAATTATGTCTGCATTGCTCTTTACTGCTTCTAAGTTACTAGGTGTAGTTTTAATCCCATATAGCTTTACTAGTTCATCTCTACGTGAGTTGCTTGGTTCAGCAATAGTAATATCAGTTTTATTGGCACTCTCGGCAGATAAAATCCCTTTAAGGATTGCCTCACACATTGCTCCTCCGCCTATAAACGATATAATCATCTTTTCCTCCAAATGTTAGTGCTACAAAAGCTAGGAATCAGTCTGTAAGTCTTATGTGTTCATTTTAGTAGGTAATATACCATTGCCAGCAATGCTATATGCCACAAGGATTGCCTCTAACATGTTTGTTGGATCAGCAATTCCTTTGCCCGCTATATCAAATGCTGTTCCATGATCAACGCTAGTTCTGATGAACGGCAGTCCAAGATTTACACTTATACTCTTTGCCCAGTCATACACTTTTATTGCTATATGTCCTTGGTCATGATACATCGCTAATATTGCATCATATTCGCCTTTAATGCCTTTGTTGAAAATCGTATCTGCAGGTATTGGGCCCTCGACATTTATCCCTTGTGATCGAGCATCTAAGATTGCGGGTATTAGTTCAGTTTCTTCATCGTTTCCAATAAGTCCACCATCACTAGCGTGAGGATTTAGTGCAGCTACCCCTATCTTTGGAGATTCAAAACCCCATTTTTTGAAGTAAGTGTCAGTAAGTTTAATTTTGTCTAAAACGTTTCCTCTAGTGCAGTACTCAACAGCTTTAGCCAAAGACTTGTGAGTTGACATGTGAACAACTCTTAAATTATTCGCCACTAACATTGTTGCAACTAGTGGTGAGTTGGCATATTTTTGAAGGATTTCCATATGCCCTATATCTTTATAACCTGCCAACACACATGCTTCTTTATGAATTGGCCCAGTCACCATTGCGTCCACTGTTTTATTACTAGCCATTTTGGCTGCTTCTAAAACCCACTCTATCGATGCTTTACCTGCTTCTTTAGATACCTGTCCGTATTTTAGGTGTTTCAGTTCTACTAACTGTGGATTTAATACAGGTATGTAGTGGTTTTCGCTTTGAAATTGCCTTGATAAGTTTTGCTCGGTTAAAGATGATATAGCCACAGCTTCATACGAACTGCCTATCATTTTTAATGCTTTGTTGAGTTCCGTTGAGCTACCAATCACTACGAAATGACAATCTGGCATACGTTCTGACATGAATGATTTAGCTATAACTTCAGGACCTACTCCTGAAGGATCACCCATGGTAATTGCTATTATGGGTTTTTTATCCATTAGTGTTCACTTAACCTCCATATATGCCTAAAAATAAACGAGATGAATAATAGAAAAACCCTTCAAGTTCAAGCGTTTAGAACTTAGAGTTTTTCTGACCTACTCACATTTATTATAGCCACAACTAGCACAACGTTGACAGCCTTCTTGGAAAATTAAGAATCCCGAACATTCCGGACATGTAATGCCATTAATTGTTTTGGTTTGAACAGGCTGTGCATTATCGTCCAGTTTTTCTGTTGAGCTTTCCGTGGAGGTGGGCATCATGCTTAATTGTATGCTCGATGAATTACCAGTTCCAGTTTCTATGTTCTTAAAAGTCATTTCCGCTCCATCATGCATGTGTTGATGGAGAACAAACGCTACTGCGTCTGGAGCCGACCTTACAAGTCGGCCTGAATCCCATACCGGATCACTGGTTATACCTCTTAAGTTATCTACAATTTGATCTGATGAAACACCAGATCTTAATGCTAAGGAGATAAGTCTTGAAATGGCTTCTAATTGAGCTGATTCTACACTCCCAGCTTTACCTAGAGTTGTGAAAAGTTCGAATGGTCTACCTTTTTCGTCGAAGTTGACTGTCACATAAATATTACCCTGCCCTGTTTTTACCCTCTCAGTTATTCCGTTCATAACAGCTGGGCGACTTCTAGGAGTGGGCGATACGAACTCAGATTCTTCTATGTTTTCGATTGTTTTAGTATCTTGAGTTCCTGCTGTAAGCACTTCAAATTGCCTACTTCCTGCTCTGTAAACAGTTATCCCCTTACATCCCAATTCCCATGCTAACATATAAGCTTTACGCACATCATCTTCAGTTGCAGAGTTAGGGAAATTGATCGTTTTAGATATTCCTGAATCAACACTTTCTTGAAAGGCCGCTTGCATTCGAACATGCGATTCCGGAGATATTTCAGAAGCAGTGACGAACACTTTTCTTGCCCATTCAGGCACATCCTTCCTGGTTTGAATTGAGCCTCCATCCGCCAGGTATCTCATGAGCTCTTCTGAGTAGAAGCCTTTTTCTTTTGCCGTATATTCAAATGTTTTGTCTACATAGACGAGGCTCTCGCCTTCAAGAATATTATGTTTATGATAACTAAGTGCAAATGCCGGCTCACAACCAGAAGAACATCCTGCTATCATTGATATAGTGCCTGTTGGAGCAACGGTTAATCGACATGCGTTTCTCATAGGTCTATTTTCACCATCAGGTCCATATTTACTTTTTTGCCATTCTGGGAAGTTACCTCTGACTTTTGCAAGTTCTTCCGACATCTGGTCTGATTCGTCTCTTACGAATTCCATTAGTTTCCTGCCTAGTTCAACCCCCTCACTGGAATCATAAGGTATCTTCATACCCATTAACATGTCAGCAAATCCCATGATCCCAAGCCCTATTTTCCTAGTAGATCTAGTCATGTCTGCTATTTTGTCTACCGAATACGTATTAGCATCGATTACATTATCTAGAAATCTAGTTGATATTCTGACTACCGTTCGTAATCGCTGGTAGTCAACTTCTTTAAGTCCATCTATTTCTTTAACAAATAGAGAAAGGTTAATGGACCCCAAGTTACAAGATTCATATGGTAATAGGGGTTGCTCTCCACATGGATTAGTAGCTGTCATTCTGCCGAGGTGTGAGGTTGGATTGTCTCTGTTAACAGCATCAAGGAATATCATTCCTGGTTCACCGTTTTTCCATGCTCCTGAAATTATCTTATTAAATAAATCGGTTGCAGAAATTCTTGACAATGTCTCATTCGTATCTGGATCTTTTAACTCAAGCTGTTTGTTGTCTCTCACTGCTTCCATAAATTCATCAGATGCTCCAACGGAGATATTGAAATTATGTATCTGGCCTTCGTCAGTTTTACAATTGATAAATTCTTCGATGTCTGGATGATGAATGTCCATGACTGCCATATTTGCCCCATCTCTTTTTCCACCCTGAGTGACTAAAGTGGACACAGATGACAGATGCCTAAGTACAGCTACCGCTCCACATGCCTTACCATGGGTACTGGATATTGGGGAACCTTTAGGTCTGATTGGAGATAATGCAAAGCCAGTGCCGCCACCGAATTTCTGTACCAATGCAGCTTCTTTAGCTGTGGTCATTATGCCTTCCATGCTGTCCTCTAAACCCATAACAAAGCATGCTGACAAAGTGCCAGCACCTGTCCCTGCATTCATAAGGGTAGGAGAGTTTGGCACATATTCCAGTGAAGCCATAATATTATAGAAATCCGCTTCTGTTTTAGCTCTTTCTAGTTCTGTTCCATAAGTTAACTCTGGTTTTGATATAGCTTTAGCAACCCTGGAGAACATTCCGTCAGGAGTTTCAATTATTTCACCGTTTGCATCTTTACGTAGATATCTTTTACGCAAAACAACAATAGCATTTTCATTTAATTCAGGGTTAGCATTAGTACTATTAATATTATTGCTTTCAATTTGCGTTGACGACGACATGACTTCTGATATTTTATCAGCAGGCACGCCCAGTTTTTTTAGTTTTAATATAACCGCCTCAACCTCATTATCGTTAGTTTTATGGTTAGATTTACTATTGTGTTTACGGTCCCCTTTTGCCATGTATGGGCTCCCTTCTTAAATGAAATACTTTTTTTTAAATTCTTCTTTCTATCTATTTACCAAGTTAATATTAGTCTGTATCTTATCAAAATAAGAACAAACATTCTATATAGGATTTAATCATGTTCTGCAAACACATACCTGTTCTTATAATTTAGCAGGTCGGCCTCTTCTAGGTCTTAACGAAGGTTCGTTAGCTTCCCCTAAAAATGACAATTGTGCATTAGTGACTTTATTAGTTTCATCAGGTAACAATAATGCTTCAATTTCCTCTTTAAATTTTTCTATGTCACTGAAATCTCGGTAAACACTAGCGTATCTTATATAGGCAACTCTATCCAATTTTTTTAAACGAGTCATAACTAACTCACCTATTTGCTCAGACCTTATTTCTTGTTTACCTGATTCAGTTAATTTATTCTCTATATCGTCAATTAGTTTATTTATGGCGTTAATCGGCAGAGGTCGTTTAACGCATGCTTTCGTTAAGCTTGCTGTCAATTTAGCTCTTTGAAAATCATCTCGTCGATTATCTTGCTTGATAACTACAAGTGTGCGATTTTGTACTTTTTCTAACGTGGTAAATCTTGTACCACAAGACAGGCACTCACGGCGCCGTCTGACGCCTGCGCGAGTCTCTCTTGAATCTACGACTTTAGTTCTATCTTTACCACATTGAATACAAAACATTTTAAATTAAACATACTACTTATCGGGTAGTTCACAAAAATTAACACTATATATAGTGTATGTCAATCAATATTTATGTAGGTTTAAATAACAAATAAAGTGAATTATTGGAGTATGTATTTTATTGAGACTGGGCTATTTAAATAATTAATTTAGGTTATTAAAGTTGAAATAAAATAAAGAAGAGTTGACCTTGCAGTGGTCAACTCTTCTTTATTTTATTTACAGAAATCTAAAAACTTAGGAATCTGTGTTTCAAGCTTCTACTTGGTCGAAAGTAAGTTGCCTGCTTACACTCGGGCCATTACTTCGTGCTAGTCTTCGAAGGAAGGGAGGTACGTCCATTGCACCGTCGGTCATTGTAGACATAAGCATTTCCTTCAACTCACCATCAGTCATAACCTCAGTTTCAGGGTTTTCAAATCCTGTAGCTATAACCGTTAGCTTGATCTCATTTT
>Ga0302135_10001625_pt1 | contig 13551 bp, 10 predicted proteins | sample CBN3_surface_MG_FD_203119 | JGI IMG/M metagenome (GOLD analysis project Ga0302135, IMG submission 203119) | Marine microbial communities from Western Arctic Ocean, Canada - CBN3_32.1 | ecosystem: Environmental > Aquatic > Marine > Oceanic | place: Canada: Western Arctic Ocean | collected...
CCCTTCGGCGACCAGCATGCTTTTCTGCAGCAGCAGAAGCTGGGGCTGGGTTTCCATCTCGAACATCTTGGCGACCTGAAAGAGCTGGCCGAGCAGGCGCGCGATGGAGACCTCGTGCAGCGGCCGACCCAGAATGGGCTCGGCTATGGAGCGGCAGGCCTGGGTGAAGGCATCGACGGATTTATGGACCGGGACATAGCCGGCGCGGAAATGCGCTTCCGCCGCCATCCGGTAGTCGCCGTTGAGGAAGCCGATCAGCATCTCCGCCAGATAATGGCGGGTGCGCCGGTCGAGCCGCCCCATGATGCCGAAATCGACAGCGACGACCTCGCCGCCGCTGCCGACGAAGAGATTGCCCGGGTGCAGATCGGCATGGAAGAAGCCGTCGCGGAAGGCCTGGGTGAAGAGCGCGGCGGCGGCCTTGGCCAGGACCGCGTCCGGATCATGGCCGGCGGCGACAATGGCCGCGCGCTCATCGACCGGAATACCCTCGACCCGCTCCATGGTCATGACCCGGCGCGCGGTCCGCGGCCAGTCGATCTCCGGCACCCGGAAGCTGGAATCCTCGGCGAAATTCTGGGCGAGTTCTGAGGCCGCGGCGGCCTCGAAGCGCAGATCCATTTCGATCTGCACGGTCTCGGCCATGGTCCGGACGACCTCGACCGGTTTTAGGCGGCGCAGCTCCGGCTGGGTGCGCTCGGCCAGGGCGGCAATCCAGGTGAAGAGGTCGAGATCGCGCGCGAAGGCCTCCTCGATGCCCGGGCGCAGGACCTTGACCGCGACCTCGCGCCCCTCGGCGGTGACGGCGAAATGGACCTGGGCGATGGAGGCGGCGGCCACCGGTTCGTCCTCGAAGGCCGAGAACAGGGCGTCCAGCGGCTGGCCCAGCTCCTCGGCGACGATCCGCTCGGCGTCGTCTCCGGGAAAGGGCGGCAGGCGGTCCTGCAATTCGGCCAGATCGGTCGCGACCTCCTCGCCCAAAAGGTCGGAACGGGTCGAGAGAAGCTGGCCGAGCTTGATGAAACTGGGACCCAGTTCCTGGATCGCGCCGGCCAGACGCTGGCCCGGCCGGCCCGGCCGGCGGCGGCATGGAAAGACCAGCAGGCGCGCGGCGAAGGTCACCGCCGGGGCGATGCCGAACCGCTCGAGCGGAAACAGGGCGTCGTGGCGCGCCAGGGTTCGCGCGATGGCGAAGAGGCGCAGAAGATTGCGCGCGGCGCGGATCATGGGAAGGTTATCGGTGCCATGGCGGGCCGGTCAGAGTCGCCAGCCGGTGTGCAGCGCCGCAATGCCGCCCGACAGGTTGCGCCAGCTGACCCGTTCGAAGCCCACGGCCTCCATCCGCTCGGCCAGACCTTCCTGATGGGGAAAGCGCCGGATGCTCTCGGCCAGATAGCGATAGGGCTCGGCATCGCCCGTCACCATGCGTCCCAGGCCCGGCAGGACGGCAAAGGAATAGCGGTCATAGGCCTCGCCCAGCAAGGGCAGGGCGACGCGGCTGAATTCCAGGCACAGGAAGCGCCCGCCGGGCCGCAGGGTCCGGTGGATTTCGGCCAGGGCTTGGTCGATCCGGGTCACGTTGCGCAGGCCGAAGGCGATCGTGCAGGCATCGGCGCACTTATCGTCGAAGGGTAGCGCTTCGGCATCCCCCGTCACCCAGTCGATTCCGTCGGTGATGCCCCTATCCAGGGCGCGGTCGCGCCCGACCCGCAGCATGGCCTCGTTGATATCGCAGACTTGGACCGGCTGGGCGCGGGCGGCTTCGGCGCCGATCCGGTCATGGATGCGAAAGGCGATATCCCCGGTGCCACCCGCCAGGTCGAGAAAGCGCTGGGCCGGCCGGGGAGCGAGCGCGTTGATCATGGCCGCTTTCCACAACCGGTGGACGCCCAGGGACATCAGGTCGTTCATCAGGTCGTAGCGGCTCGCGACCCGGTCGAAGACATCGCGGACCATGCCCGCCTTCTCCTGGGCGGGAACCCGGCGAAAGCCAAAATCGGCCTCGCTGTGCGGCGCGCTCGGACCGGTATCGGGATGCGGCTCCGGAACCGGTTTCTGGGCGGTCTCGTTCATGCGCTGGACGATAGCCCAGGCCCCCCGGACGCGCTAGGTTGGCGCCATGCCTGAACTGCCTGAAGTCGAGACTGTGCGCCGGGGCCTCGCCGCCCGCCTGGAAGGCCGCCGCCTGATCCGGGTGGAGGCGCGCCGACCCGATCTGCGCATTCCGTTTCCCGCCGATTTCGGGCTCCGGCTGACCGGGCGAAGGGTGCTGACCATCGGGCGCCGGGCGAAATACCTGCTGCTGACCATGGATGACGGCACGGTCCTGATCGCCCATCTGGGGATGAGCGGGCGGATGACCATCGGCCCGGTGCCGGGCGGCCCGCTCGATCGCCACGACCATGCCGTGTTCGAGACCGAGGACGGCACCGAGGTTCGTTTCAACGACCATCGCCGCTTCGGCCTCATGACCTTCGCATCGGCCGATGCGTTGGACGATCATCCGTTGCTGGCCGGTTTGGGGCCGGAGCCCCTGGGCAACGCTTTCAACGGCCCGACCCTGGCCGCCGCCCTGGCCGGACGGCGGACGCCGATCAAGGCCGCGCTGCTGGATCAGAAGGTGGTGGCCGGGATCGGCAATATCTATGCCTGCGAGGCCCTGTACCGGGCCCGCCTGTCGCCCCGGCGCCAGGCCTATACGGTTCAGGGCGCGCGCGCCGAGCGCCTGGTCGAGGCCGTGCGATCGGTTCTGTCGGCGGCCATCGCGGCCGGCGGCTCCAGCCTGCGCGACTATGTCCAGGCCTCGGGCGAATTGGGCTATTTCCAGCATGCCTGGCAGGTCTACGGCCGGGAGGGTGAGACCTGCGCCACGCCCGATTGCGGCCGTCCGGTCCTGCGCCTGATCCAGTCGAACCGCTCGACCTTCTATTGTTCGCATTGCCAACGCTAGGTATGAAGCTTCCGCTATGACCCGTTTTCTCGCAGGAATGACCTTCGCCGCCCTGCTCGTCCTCGCCGCCCCGGCGGCGCGCGCGCAAGGCTTCGTCACGGGCATCGACGATGTGCCGCTGATGCCGGGGCTGACGACCCTGAAGGATGCTGGCATGGCCTTCGACGACGAGGTCGGCCGGGTTGTCGAAAGCTATGCCTATGGCGTGGTCAGCGAGGCCGAGGTCCTGGCCTTCTACGGCGAGACCCTGCCCCAGCTCGGCTGGCATGCGGCGCCCGGCCGGGGCGTCTTCGACCGCGAGGGTGAGGTTCTGCGCATCGAATTTCTGGTGGGAGGCCCGCCCCTCACCATCCGCTTTTTCCTGTCGCCCGGCTGAGGCCGACGCCGACTCCATCCCGAGACCCCACCCCGAAAGGACCCCGATGATCTACGAAAACATCAAGGTCGAGACGCGCGGCGCGGTCGGCGTGATCGCCCTTCACCGGCCCAAGGCCCTGAATGCCCTCTGCGCGGCCCTGATCCGTGAACTCGGCCAGGCCCTGGATGTGTTCGAGGCGGATGCCGCGATCGGCGCCATCGTCCTGACCGGGGGCGAGAAGGCCTTCGCGGCCGGGGCGGACATCAAGGAGATGCAACCCAAGGATCATATGGATGTCTATCTCCAGGACTTCATCACCGATGGCTGGGAGCGCATCACGACCTGCCGCAAGCCGGTGATCGCTGCGGTTTCGGGCTTCGCCCTCGGCGGCGGCTGCGAGATGGCGATGATGTGCGATTTCATCCTGGCGGACGAAACCGCGAAATTCGGCCAGCCGGAGATCACCATCGGCACCATTCCGGGCGCCGGCGGCACCCAGCGCCTGCCCCGCTATGTCGGCAAGTCCAAGGCGATGGAGATGTTGCTGACCGGGCGCATGATGGATGCCGAGGAGGCCGAGCGCGCGGGCCTCGTCAGCCGCATCGTGGCCAAGGACTCGCTGCTCGATGAGGCGGTCAAGGTGGCCGGGCGAATTGCGGGCCTGTCGCGGCCCAGCGTGTTCATGGCGAAGGAATCGGTGAACCGGGCCTATGAGTCCAGCCTGGCCGAGGGCATCCGGTTCGAACGGCGTATGTTCCACTCGACCTTCGGGACCGAGGACCAGAAAGAGGGCATGGCGGCCTTCATCGAGAAGCGCAAACCCGCCTTCAAGAACCGCTGAGGCGGTTTCCGCGCGGCACTTGGGCCGGTCGCAGGACCGGCCCCGGGCTTGACGGGTGGGGCGGCACAACGATATAAGCCCCGGCTCGACCTTCAGCAGACCGAATGGAAAGTTCAGCGATGGCCCATCATCAATCGGCCAAGAAGCGCATCCGCCGCAACGCGCGCCAGACCGTCGTCAACGGCGACCGGCGTGGCCGGGTCCGCACCACCCTCAAAAAGGTGGAACTTGCGATCCTGGCCGGCGACAAGACCGAGGCGGCGACCGCCCTGCGCACGGCCCAGCCCATTATTCAAAAGGGCGTCGGCGGTGGCGTTTTTCACGCCAACACCGCGGCGCGCAAGCTCTCCCGCCTGTCGAAGCGCGTCAAGGCGCTCTGATACCGTCTCCTCCGGGAGGCCCGAATTCAGCCGCGCCCCTTCCGGGGCGCGGTTTCGTTTTGGGCTCGCGCAACCCCGCGCGGCCGGGCTGCGCGTGACGTTTCGGTGACGGTGGCATGTCGGTCCGGCAAAAAAATATGCCGTTCCCCATGTGTCCCGTTGCGCCCCCGATCCGCCGTCGGTACATTGATGGTGATGACGGCCGCCAATCTTACGACGTCTTAAAAAGTTAAGAACTGGGCAATCAAAAACTCGCTATATTTGGCAGCAGGTTAATAAACTTATATAATATCTCGAGTTGATACTTGAGGTTACCTGTTCGAGAAAAGCGGATTGATGTGCCGGAGGCTCTTGGGGCTTCCAGCCGCCTTGATAAGTCGAAGGGATTGACGGCTTCTTGGCGGGAGACCAGGGGTGCCGGAACAAGCCTATGCGGGCGATATTTCTGCGCAAGAAGCGTGGGAATTGCTGTCCTCCGAATCAGATGCCGTGCTCGTCGATTGCCGGACGACGGCGGAGTGGTCCTTTGTAGGCATTGCCGATCTCGACTCCGTCGGCAAGGCGTCGCTCATGGCCGAATGGCAGGGCTATCCGACCATGGCGGTCAATCCGAATTTCGCCGATACGCTGCGCGACAAAGGGGTTTCGCCTGATCGCGCGGTAATCTTCATGTGCCGATCGGGCGTAAGGTCGAAGGCGGCGGCGATCGAGATGACAGGGCAGGGCCACGCCCGCTGCTACAATCTCGCTGGCGGCTTCGAGGGCGGACTCGACGAAGAGGGGCATCGCGGCGCTGTGAATGGCTGGAAAAGCGCGGGCCTGCCTTGGAGGCAGAGTTAGGGCATGGTTGACTTGTACGGCGAAGCTGAAATTCGATCGCAATGGGCCCGTGTGCGCGGGGGGCTGCGTGCGGAGTTCGGCGAGGCGACCTATCGCAGCTGGTTCAAGCCGCTGACCCTGAAGGATGTCCGGGACGGCCGGGCGACCGTCTCGGTGCCGACCCGCTTCATCCGCGACTGGGTGGTGACGAATTATGCCGACCGCATCTGCGCGATGTGGAACGGCCTCAACGATGGGTTGCACGCCCTCGACGTGATCGTCGAGGCGCCGAACAGCGCCACCGCCGTGAAGACCGATGACGATGACGACGAAACCGCTGCCGTGCCCGAGATGCGCGACGATATCGGCGGCCGCCTCGACCCGCGCTTCGCCTTTCCGAATTTCATCGTGGGCAAGCCGAACGAATTTGCCCATGCCGCGGCAAGGCGCGTGGCGGAATCCGACACGGCGCCGTTCAACCCGCTGTTCCTTTATGGCGGCGTGGGGCTTGGTAAGACCCATCTGATGCACGCGATCGCATGGCATATCCGCAAGCGCGATCCGCGCCGTCGGGTGATCTATCTCTCGGCCGAAAAGTTCATGTACCAGTTCATCCGGGCGCTTCGGTACAAGGACACGATGTCCTTCAAGGAGCAGTTCCGCTCGGTCGACGTGCTAATGATCGACGACGTTCAGTTCATCAGCGGCAAGGAAACGACCCAGGAAGAGTTCTTCCACACCTTCAACGCCCTGGTCGACCAGAATCGCCAGGTGGTGATCTCGGCCGACAAGTCGCCTTCCGATCTCGACGGGCTGGAAGAGCGGCTGCGGTCGCGTCTCGGCTGGGGTCTGGTCGCCGATATTCATCCGACGACCTACGAGCTGCGCCTGGGAATCCTGCAGGCCAAATCCGAAAACTTCTCGCAGGCGATTCCGGGCAAGGTGCTGGAATTCCTGGCCCATAGGATCACCTCGAATGTCCGCGAGCTGGAGGGGGCGCTCAACCGTATCGTCGCCCATGCCACCCTGGTAGGGCGCGATATCAGCCTCGAGATGACGCAGGAAGTGCTGCACGACCTGCTGCGTGCAAGCGACCGGCGCGTGACCATCGAGGAAATCCAGAAACGGGTGGCGGAGCATTACAATATCCGCCTGTCCGATATGCATTCGGCCCGGCGCGCCCGCGCGGTCGCCCGGCCACGCCAGATCGCCATGTATCTGGCCAAGCAGCTCACCACCCGGTCGCTGCCGGAAATCGGCCGGAAATTCGGTGGCCGCGACCACACGACGGTGATGCATGCGGTGCGCAAGGTGGAGGAGCTTCGGTCCACTGATTCGGGTTTTTCCGAGGATGTCGAGTTGCTGCAGCGCATGCTCGAAAGCTGACGCCGGCGGGGCCCCGGCCCGGGTTGCACAATTCGCCGATTCCCTGATCGAAAACTTTGCCGATTCAATCACTTCGTCTATAATGATTGACCGGTTAGAGGGGCCAGCGGCGGCAACGGTGCGAAACCCCGACGAAGGTTCCCGTGACGGTATCGGGGAGCCCGCTCGGCCGGGTGAATTTCTGGACCCTCTTACATCCCGTTGGATATGAAACTGACCATCGAAAGGGCCGCGCTTCTCAAGGCCCTTGCCCATGTGCAAAGCGTGGTCGAACGCCGCAACACGATTCCGATCCTCTCGAACGTCATGCTCGACGCGGGAGACGGCGGGTTGCGCCTGAACGCCACCGATATGGATCTCGCGATCGAGGAGCAGGTCGTGGCGGAGGTCGAACAGGCCGCCGCCACCACGACGCCGGCCCATACCCTCTACGACATCGTGCGCAAGCTGCCCGACGGCGCCCAGGTGCGCATGGAATCGGCCGGCGACGGCGGACATATCGTTCTGCGCGCGGGCCGGGCCCAGTTCACCCTGGCCTGCTTGCCGCGCGAAGACTTCCCGGTGATGAACGCGGGGGATCTGCTCCATCAGTTCAGCCTGCCGGCGGCGGAGTTGCGCAATCTGGTCGACCGCACGCGTTTCGCGATCTCGACCGAGGAAACGCGCTACTACCTCAACGGCATCTATCTCCATGCGACGGAGGTCGATGGTGCCAAGACCCTGCGCGCGGTGGCGACGGACGGCCATCGTCTGGCGCGGGTCGAAATTCCCCTGCCCGAGGGCGCCGACGGCATGCCCGGGGTGATCGTGCCCCGCAAGGCGGTAGCCGAGCTGCGCAAGCTGGTCGAGGACGCGACCAATCCGGTCGGCATCTCGCTGAGCGACACGCGCATCCGCTTCGCCTTCGACGATGTCGTGCTGACCTCGAAGCTGATCGACGGCACCTTCCCGGATTACGAGCGGGTGATCCCGATCGGCAACGACAAGGTCATGGATGTCGATGCCGCGAGTTTTGCCAAGGCGGTGGACCGAGTTTCGACCATCTCGACCGACAAGTCGCGGGCCGTGAAGCTGTCGCTGAGCAACAACAGCCTGGTGCTCACCGCGAACAGCCCGGAGAGCGGCACGGCGACCGAGGAGATCGAGGTTTCGTATCAGGGCGATGCGATCGAGATCGGCTTCAACTCCCGCTATCTCCTCGATATCACGCAGCAGATCGAGGGCGATGGTGCCAAGTTCATCATGGCCGACGGCGCCTCGCCGACCATCGTACAGGACGGCTCCGACGCGACCGCCCTGTACGTGCTGATGCCCATGCGGGTGTGAGGGTCGCCGCGCTGAGTGAAGCCGTCCTGCGGGACGACCTCGCGGCCTGGCGGGGGCGGAGTGCGGTAACGCGCCTCGTGTTGACTAATTTCCGCTGCTACGACCGCCTGCGCCTGGCCTCCGATGGCCGCCCCGTGGTGCTGACCGGGCCGAACGGCGCGGGCAAGACCAATCTGCTCGAGGCCTTGTCGCTGTTGGCCCCGGGACGCGGCTTGCGCCGCGCGCGGCTCGAGGAGATCGACCGGCGCGGCGCGGCGGGACCCGGCAACCGCTGGGCGGTGGCCGCGACGATCGAGACCCCGGAGGGTCTGATTGAAATCGGCACGGCGCATGAGGCGGCTTCCGAGACCGCCAGGGATATCGAGACGGAGGCCGGGCGCGGCCGGCGCGCGGTGCGGGTCGATGGCGCGGCGGCGCGCGGCCAGGCCCCGCTTGCTGCGGTCGCCACGATCGCCTGGCTGACGCCGGAGATGGACCGCCTGTTTCTGGAGGCGTCGTCGGACCGGCGGCGCTTTCTCGATCGCCTCGTCTATGGCCACCAGCCCGGCCATGCGAGCCGCGTCGCGGCCTACGAGCAGGCGATGCGGGAGCGCAACAGGCTGTTGCGCGAGAGGCTCGGCGACAGCGCCTGGCTCGACGCGCTGGAGCAGCGCATGGCCGAGGAAAGCGTGGCCATCGCGGCCGCGCGGAACGATGTGGTCGCGCGTTTGAACGGCGCCATGGCGCTGACCGAGGGGCCGTTTCCCCGCGCCGGCCTGGCGCTCGACGGGATGGTCGAAGGCTGGCTCGGCGACGGCCCGGCCCTGGCCGTCGAGGAACGTTTGCGCGCCGCGCTGCGGGCCGCGCGGCCGGAGGATGCCGCGGCCGGACGCACGGGCGCCGGGCCGCATCGCACGGATTTGGCGGCGCGCCATCTGGAGAAGGACCGGCCTGCCGGGGAATGCTCGACTGGCGAGCAGAAGGCCCTGCTGATCAGCATCGTCCTGGCCGATGCCCGGCTGGTCGCGATGCAGTCGGGGGCGACCCCGATCCTGTTGTTGGACGAGGTCGCGGCCCATCTCGACGGGCGCCGGCGCGCGGCTTTGTTCGACGAGTTATGCGCCCTGGGCGCCCAGGCCTGGCTGACGGGGACCGATCGGTCCCTCTTCGCCGGTTTGGAAGGCAGGGCCCAATTCTTCGGGGTGGCCGATGCGGCCATCCGGCCCGAAGCTGCGTGAAAATGCCCGTAGGCGCGTGAGAATGAAGGAAGATCATGGCGAATACGGCTGACAAGCCCATACGGCCCCCGGAATCCGATTACAGCGCCGATTCCATCAAGGTGCTGCGCGGCCTCGACGCGGTGCGCAAGCGCCCGGGCATGTATATCGGCGACACCGATGACGGCTCCGGCCTGCATCACATGGTCTACGAGGTCGTGGACAACGCCATCGACGAATCCCTGGCCGGGCATTGCGACCGGATTCGCATATCCCTGAATTCGGACGGATCGGTCTCGGTCGACGATAATGGCCGTGGCATCCCGGTCGAGATTCACGACGAGGAAGGTGTCTCGGCGGCCGAAGTGATCATGACCCATCTCCATGCCGGCGGAAAATTCGACCAGAATTCCTACAAGGTTTCCGGCGGGTTGCACGGGGTTGGCGTCTCGGTCGTCAATGCCCTGAGCGAACGCCTGGACCTGCGGGTTTGGCGCGACGGCAAGGAATGGGGCATGCGGTTCCTGGGCGGCGAGCCGGAAGCGCCCCTGTCCGCCAGGGGCGAGCAGGGCGACCGCCGGGGTACGCAGATCACGTTCCTGCCCTCCGAGAAGATCTTCACGGGCGTCGAATTCGATTTCGCGACGATCGAACATCGCCTGCGCGAACTCGCTTTTCTCAATTCCGGGGTGTCGGTCGAACTCGCCGATCTGCGCGGCGTCCAGCCGGTCGAGGTCAAGCTCCATTACGAGGGCGGAATCGAGGCCTTCGTGCAATATCTCGATCGGAGCAAGTCGGCCCTGCACGAGCCGCCGATCGCAGTGACTGGCGAGCGCGACGGCATCACCGTCGAAGCGGCCATGGAATGGACCGACGCCTATCACGAATCGATGCTCTGCTTCACCAACAACATCCCCCAGGGCGACGGCGGCACCCATCTCGCCGGCTTCCGCGCGGCGCTGACCCGCACGATCAACGCCTATGCCGTTTCCTCCGGCATCGCCAAACGCGAGAAGGTCTCGCTCACCGGCGACGATGCCCGCGAGGGGCTGACCTGTGTCCTTTCGATCAAGGTGCCCGACCCGAAATTCTCCTCCCAGACCAAGGACAAGCTGGTCTCCTCCGAGGTCCGGCCGGTGGTCGAGAACATCGTTGGCGAAAAGTTGGCCGAGTGGTTCGAGGAGCATCCGAACGAAGCCAAGCGGATCATCGCCAAGGTGGTGGAGGCCGCCGCGGCGCGCGACGCCGCGCGCAAGGCGCGCGAGTTGACCCGGCGCAAGGGCGCGCTCGACATGGCCAGCCTGCCGGGCAAGCTGGCCGATTGTCAGGAGCGCGATCCGGCGAAATCGGAAATCTTCATCGTCGAGGGCGATTCGGCCGGCGGCTCGGCCAAGCAGGCGCGCGACCGCCAGAATCAGGCGATCCTGCCCCTGCGCGGCAAGATCCTGAACGTCGAGCGGGCGCGTTTCGACAAGATGCTGGGTTCGGCCGAAATCGCAACCTTGATCGCGGCGCTCGGCGCGGGCATCGGGCGAGAGGAATTCAATCCCGACAAGCTACGCTATCACCGCATCATCATCATGACCGACGCCGACGTGGACGGCAGCCATATCCGCACCCTTCTCCTGACCTTCTTCTATCGGCACATGCAGGTGCTGATCGAGCGCGGCTATCTCTATATCGCCCAGCCGCCGCTCTACCGGGTGAAGCGCGGCAACGAGCAGGTCTATCTGAAGGACGACCCGGCCCTGGACACCTATCTCGAGGACCAAGCCCTCAAGGAGGTCATCCTGCGCGGCCATGACGGGGTGGAACGCGCCGGCAACGATCTGCGCGAGGTCTTGGCAGCCGCGAACCGGACCAAGCGGCTGATGCAGCCGCTCCTCGCCCATCTGTCCAATGCCGATGTGATCGAGCAGGCGGCGATTCTCGGCGCCTTCAACCCGGAACTCACCGCGGACCGCGAACAAGCGGCCCAGGTGGTGGAGATTGTCGCGCGTCGCCTCGACGGCTTGGCCGCGCCGCATGACCGCGGTTGGGTCGGTAGTCTCCGCGAGGACGGCGCCTATGTTCTGGCCCGGACCCTGCGTGGCGTGAACGAAACCCACGTCATCGATGCCGCCTTCATGGACAGCGCCGAGGCCCGGCGTCTTGATGCCTTGGCACCCAGCCTGCAGGCGATCTATGCGCGGCCGGCCAATCTGGTGGCGAAGGACCGCGAAAGCCGTGTGAACGGGCCGATCGGCCTGGTCGCGGGGGTGCTCGAGATCGGCCGCAAGGGCATCTCGATCCAGCGCTACAAGGGGTTGGGCGAGATGAATCCCGACCAGCTCTGGGAAACCACCCTCGACCCGAACCAGCGCACCCTGCTGCAGGTCCGGGTCAATCATGTCGACGAGGCTGAAGACATCTTCAGCACCTTGATGGGCGATGTCGTCGAGCCGCGCCGCGAGTTCATCCAGGCCAACGCCCTCAAGGTCGCGAACCTGGACGTCTAAACCCCAGGCCCGCCCTTTTCGGGCCGCATTCCCGCGCCAGATTCCCGCCCATGGCACGCCCCAAACAGGCAAAACCCCGAAAGCTGGCCCCCACCGGACGCAAGAAGGCGTCGGCCAAGACCGCACCCAGATCGGCACTGAGGCCCGGCCGCGCCCGCCGGTTCCTGCGCGGCAGCGCGGTCGCGCTCGTCTGGCTGGGCATCGGCCTGGTCTGCGTCCTGGCTTATTTCGCCTATGACCTGCCTTCGACCGAGGGCCTGGCCGAGCCGGTGCGCGGCCCCAGCATCACCCTGGTTGGCCATGATGGCACCCGCATCGCCAGCCATGTCGCCCTGTTCGGCGAGGCGGTCCACGTCGGCGGCCTTCCCGCCTATCTACCCCAGGCGGTGCTGGCGACCGAGGACCGGCGCTTCTACGAGCATCCGGGAATAGATCTTGTCGGCGTGCTGCGCGCCTTGGTCGCCAATCTGCGCGCCGGCCATGTCGTCCAGGGCGGCAGCACGATCACCCAGCAGCTCGCCAAGAATCTCTTCCTGGGGCCGGAGCGGACCCTGCGGCGAAAGATCCAGGAAGCCATCCTCGCCTTCTGGCTGGAGCAGCGCTACACCAAGGACGAAATCCTTTCGATCTATCTGAACCGGGTCTATTTCGGCGCCGGGGCCTATGGCGTGGAAGCCGCGGCGCGGCGCTATTTCGGCAAGCCCGCCTCGGCCGTGGGCCTCTACGAGGCCGCTCTGCTGGCCGGGTTGCTCAAGGCGCCGTCGCGCTACAACCCGTCGCGCGACGGCGATCTCGCCCACCAGCGCACGGCGGTGGTGCTCGACAACATGGTGGCGGCCGGTTTCATCGACGCCGCTCTGGCCAAACGGGCGGCGGCGGAACGGTCCAGTGCCGATCTCGATGGCGGCGGCTGGGAAGGCCGGCATTTCGTCGACTGGGTGCTGGAACAGGTGCCCGCCTTCGTCGGCGCGCCGGACAAGAACCTGATCGTCGTCACGACCCTGGATGTCCGGCTCCAGCGGCTCGCCGAACAGACTCTGGCCGGGTTGCTCGACGCCGCGGGGGCCGAATCGGAGGCCGGCCAGGCGGCCCTTCTCGCCATGACTCCGGGCGGGGCGATCCGTGCCATGGTCGGCGGCAAGGACTATCGCAGCAGCCAGTTCAACCGGGCGACCCAGGCTTTCCGCCAGCCAGGTTCGGCCTTCAAGCTTTTCGTCTATCTCGCCGGCTTGGAAGCTGGCCTGACGCCACGCAGCCGGGTGCTCGATGCGCCGGTGACGGTCGAGGGCTGGTCGCCGGGCAATTACACCAATCGATTTCTCGGCGATATCGACCTGACGGAGGCCCTGGCCAAATCGGTCAATACGTCGACGGTTCGTGTCTCGGAAAAGGTCGGGCGCAACCGCGTGACCAACGCCGCGCGCCGTCTGGGCCTGACCGGCGATATCCCGGCCGGGCCGAGCCTGGCCCTGGGTACGGGCGAGGTGACCCTGCTCGAATTGACCCAAGCCTATGCCACGGTCGCCAGTGGCGGCGCCGGCGTCTGGAGCTACGCGATCGAGGAAATCCGCGATGAGACGGGTGAAACCCTCTATCGCCGCAGCGGCTCCGGGCCGGGCATCGTCCTCGCTCCCGCCACCGTCCGCGACATCACGCGGATGCTGACCGCCGTGGTGACCGAGGGAACCGGTCGCGCCGCCAATATCGGCCGTTCCACCGCCGGCAAGACTGGCACCAGCCAGGACTACCGCGACGCCTGGTTCATGGGCTTCACCGCCGAATTGACGACGGGGGTCT
>Ga0302135_10001630_pt1 | contig 13524 bp, 18 predicted proteins | sample CBN3_surface_MG_FD_203119 | JGI IMG/M metagenome (GOLD analysis project Ga0302135, IMG submission 203119) | Marine microbial communities from Western Arctic Ocean, Canada - CBN3_32.1 | ecosystem: Environmental > Aquatic > Marine > Oceanic | place: Canada: Western Arctic Ocean | collected...
ATAAAGAGCCTTGCAGTAAAAGCACTGGTGAATGTTAAACAAAAAGGTGCTTATGGAGTCACAAAACGGGGACTCCAAGGCGCACAAAGAATGGGTCTAGATCCTGAGGTGCTTGATACCAAATACAAAGATAAGAGAGGCAGGCCGCAACCTCTCGATCATGGCTTAACCTTTGGACAGGATGCAATTGGGGGGCTTGGCTCCTTGTCGAGAACACCTGGGAACTCTAGACACGATGAACTCAAAAGATTGGTTCCTCTTATTAGAAGAAGATATAGAAAAGGAATAGAGGAAGGCGAATTTGAAAACCAGAGTCAGAAACACATGGCGGACACCATTGGTAAGGAATTTGAGGTTTCAGGAGATCACATCCTAAATGTATTGCAACGTGAAGGAGAGCGAGCAAAGGGTGCGACGGCGACCAAGATCAGAAAAGGCCTTGCTGGGAGAAGCAAAAACGTCGCAGAAATTCTTACTCGGAACATGAGGCAGGAAATCCATAAATTGCGTGACCAGGGCTTGGAGATGCGCATGATCGCTAAAAAACTGCACCTTGACCGGGATGCGGTGGCATCTATGTGGGATCAGCGGTACGCTCCCAAACAACAGGCCGATCAAGATTAATTACGAATCATATTTTTTCTTGTATCTATTTTTCGACAATCTTGGCATTGCCATCTTTGATTATATGAATTGAAAATAGATAATTCTAATTTAAATCTTTTTATGTGAATGAAACGTCTTTCATTACAAATGGCACACCAAGGCTGAATGTGTCCTGCTTTTAATCCAATTTCTTTTCGCTTAGGCTCCTTTGGTTGCTTTCTTATTTTATTATAGTATTCTAATAAAGCAGGAGGCATATCAGGGATTTCGGTTTCTATTCCATCGATCCAAGTATACTCTATTCCATTTTTATGAATGCTAGGCGGCAATACTGCGTGGTGTTTATGGGCACGAAATTCAATTTCATTGACACACCTTCTAGTCAAAATTGAATCTGGATTTAAAAACAGATGATGGACAGATTTAAATGATTTATAAGATGGATGCGGAACGTCACCAATTAAACTAAAAATAGTTTCATTGGCTTCTGGACTGTCCCCCTCTACATCAATAATTTCTCCTAAAATTAAAGCAATATTAGAATTTGGATTTTTTTTAAGGTGGTTATAAGCTCTGGCCCTACTCCATCTTTTATTCCATTTCTTCCAAACAGGCACTTTAGACTTCGGCCTTAAGGGTATGACCTTAAATCCCATATCAGTATATTGTTCAAATTTGAAAACAAGATCATTCATGATACTATTATAATTCTTATAAAGAGGTAATTAAATATGAAAATTCTTGTCACCGGAGGAACTGGTTTCTGTGGGAGCCATATCGCCAAAAATTTGTCTGCCTTAGGACACGACGTTTGCGTTACCGGGACGCAAACTGAACACGATCTTGATTTAAGAATATTAAACCATCACCTAGCTGGAATCAATTGGGATTTATTAAAAAACATAGATGTTGTCTTTCATCAAGCTGCAAACAACGACACTTTATTTGAAGACAAAGAGGAAATGTTCTCGGCAAACGTTCATTCGCCAATAGAGCTTTTTAAAAGACTTTATAAAACCGGATGCAAAAAATTCATATACGCTTCAAGCACTGCCGTTTATGGAAATTCGCCCTGCCCATATAAAGAAGGAGCAGGAATAAATCCTCTTAATGTATACGCAGAATCTAAGGCTGAATTTGATAAATTTGCAATGGATTTCTCTAAAAACAAAAACATAAGCGTAATAGGACTGAGATATTGCAACGTCTATGGGCCTGGCGAATGTCATAAAAAAAGAAGATCTAGCAAAATAGGCCAGATGATAAGAAACGTGTTCAATCAAGAGCCTATACCCTTGTTTAAATCAGGAGAACAAAAAAGAGACTGGATCTACATCAAAGACGTTGTGAGAGCAAATATAGCAGGACTGGCCTATAATCGGAGTGGCATATTTAATTGTGCGACCGGAGTGGCAACATCGTTCAACCAATTGGTTGAAATAATTAAAGAAAAAGCACCTGTGCCTTCAAGTACGGTAAAAGTTGAATATATTGATAACCCACACGAATTAACTTATCAAAACCACACGCAATGTGACATCAGTAAATTAAAATCTGAATTATGTGAGCCTCAATATGATATAGAGAGAGGAATAGAGGAATACATGGATTATGCTACTTATGAATTAAAATTAGGTAACAAATAAAAAAGCCCACCTCTTTCGAGGTGGGCTTTTTTAAATCGGGCTAAGATATTTTATTAAACCGTGTCACCACCCACTTTGCTTTGTGGGGCAAAACCAACTTCTCCGGGACCGGGTTCACTATTATCAATTAAATCTTGATTAGCATCACTTTGAGGGATCAATGCATCTTCTTTGATTCTGTTGAGTTCAGCCATGCGCTCTTCGACGGCCTCTGCGTGCCCATCATTAAACTTCGTTTTAACAGTACCTTTAGATTGGCTTTTTAGGCTATTGAGAAAGTCATGATCTTCTTTTTTCATTCCCTTTTTCATTCCCTTTTTCATTCCCTTTTTCATTCCGGCTAATTTTAAGTTTACTTTATTTTCGTCGCCATCATCGTCATCGTCATCGTCACCATCATCGTCATCGTCGTCGGAATCATCATCATCGTCGTCGGAATCATCACGGACACAACCAGGAGGACAATCTTTTCCATTATCATCTGAATCATTTGCGTCGTCTGAATCATCTGAATCATCTGAATCATCTGAATCATCTACGTCATCCGAATCATCATGCATTTTCTTCATTTTCTTCATTTTCTTAGCTTCATCAATTTCTTGACCCGGTTCTTCTCGAACACCAACTTCAAGAACTTCTGGGATTGGGGTGAATAATTCTTCACAAGTTGAAGACTTTACTCCGCCATCAGTAAGCTGCTTGACTTCTTCAGGTGATGCCTTTGCTAACTCTTGATTCCCTCCAATTGGGCCGGTCACAGCATTAGGCTGCGACATCCCTAAAGTGTAACTGCCTACAATTTGTTCGTTAAGAACTTTCCACTCTTTGTATGATAACATGATAAATATCTCCAATAAATCTATAGTGACCTTATACCTATATATAATTCAAAGAGTATATTTTTTTATGTTATTAACAATTATAAAACGTTTTTTATTATTTGGATGCTTATTCGCATTTTTATTTGTGCTTCTACAGGTATCTTTGCATATGAGCATTCCTAATCAGCCTGTTTATATCTCATCGGATGAGATAATCATACAAAACCCTCCAGAGGCTCCTAAAGTCCCCCAAATCATAATTGACATAAATAAAGCCAATGAAGAAATAAAGTCTTTCTCGTGCGAGGATGTCAGAATATTAATCAAATCAAATATAGTGGCCAAATTAAAAGGAAAGATATATTACGAAAAACAAAAGAATTTTAGAATGACCTATAAATCAATATTTGGATTAGAGTCTGATATAGGGTCAAATGATTCGCATTTTTGGTTTTGGTCTAAGAGAATGAAGCCAAGATCGGTTTATTATGCGGTGCATGAGGACTTGCACAGGACTAGATTAAAAACCCCCTTTAATCCTTTGTGGATTATGGAGTCTTTAAGTTTAGGTGCAATAGACACTAAGAACATAAGAACCGCAGAAGATAAAAACAATAATTTAATTGTGCTCCAAGACAGAATAAGCATAACAGGAGAAAAAGTAACTAAAAGCACATTAATTGATCAAAAGAATAAAAGGGTTATTGGGCATTACGTCATGAGGTTGGATGGCACTCTGATAGCGAGTACAGAAATAATCGAATTTAAAGAAATTGATGGAATTTCTGTTCCTACAAAGATTTTAATTATTTGGCATGATGAAAATGTTACTATGGAATGGGAATTATCAAAATCAAAAGTAAATCAATATATCAGTGATGAAAAATGGGAAATGCCATCTTATGATGAAAAAGTGAATATGGGAGAGTAAATAAAAACAAGGAGATCACATGGCTAAGAAAAAAAAGAAAAAAGAAAAATTGCATACATGAGGCGCTAATCCTAAATCTCATCCAGTTTGGATGAAACATGATTGGAATACGTGGTTGAAAAATAGAGTTCTAAGAGAAGCCCGACATAAAGGAACATCTAATTTTAAATTTAAATTTGAAGAAGAAGAACTTCAAGTTGGACCACACCTTGTCGATGTGAAGTTTACTGTTAATGCCGATCATTACGAAGAAGAGCCAATGGTCAGATATGGGGACAACCCATATCCAGGCTCCCCTGCCTATTGGGACTGGCAACTTGAAAAAATCTTAGAAGTTCATCCCGAAGGATTGAATATACCGGAAAAAGAAATTATTGATTCTTTGAAGAAGCGTTTAGATAACTCTGAAATGCAAGAACGATTATCAGATGAAGCAGATGAGCAATCACCTGAGCCGGATTATTATCAAATAGATAAAGACAGATGATAATCAAAACATTTTTAGAATACTATAAAGAACAAGAAATTAAAGAGTTTTCCCAATGGTTGGAATCTCAAGGTTACGATCCACAAACACTAGATCTAGAATCGCTACTAGAAGCTGGTGCGTGGGAAAAAGCTAAAAAGTGGGGCAAGAATGCCGTCATAGCAGGAACTTTGCTGGGTGTCGGTGCCGGGATCGGTGGGAAATTCACAGGACAGCAAGATGCCCCGCAGCCAAACAGTGGAAAAGTACAGACATCACAAAAAGATAATTTCAAACAACAATCAGTTATCAGCAAAACTCTCCAAAATAAACTTGATAGAAATGAAATAAGGAAACAAGAATTAAAAAATGCCGGGGGTTCGCTGACCCGTACTAATGGCAAAGTTTCAAATCAGGTGTTGAAAGTTAAGTCTAACGCAAATAATTTCTTTGCTCGATCCCACAATCGATAGGCAGGAATCCTGATAATCAGCGGAAATAATTTATCTTCCTAATTTTCTTCTAATCAAATCTCTTCGACGCTTTGCCGCAACACGATCTTCTTCTGTAATTTGACTTTCTCGGCCTGCCTGCGGGACATTAAGGGCATTTAACTGATGTGTTGGAACAGTTTTATGTGACGTTGATGCAGACCTTACTCTTGGAGCCACGGCTGCCTGCCTTCTGTACGATCTGCTTCCTCCTCCTCCGCAACCACAACCCATAATATCTCCTTAAATGAAAAGTTTTTTTATTTTGTTTTTTCTGTCGCTTGAAGTTCTAATAGGATGAGCCAAACGTTTGACGATTGGACGCTTGTGTAAACTATTCACTTTGCGAATTTTTTTTCTACAACCGCACATTTGACTCTCCGCTTTATATAGAGATAATAACAATCATGTTTACTAAAAAAGAAATAAAAGAATTAATTTCTAATGCCATTAAGAAAGCAGAAAAGTTTTTGGCCGAGGAATCGCCACAAAACGCAGAGATTATATTGAGCCAACTGTTAAAAATAAATCCAGACAATTCTAAAGCAATACAACTTTTAGGAATGTCTCAATATAAACAAGACAAATATAAAGAAGCAAAAGACACATTCAAAATAGCTTTAAAAGCTGAACCTGATAATGCTGAAAATCACAATAATATAGGCCTGTGCTATTTAGATCTAAGAGAATTTAATAAAGCAATAGAACATGCAAAAAAATCTATAAGTCTCAATCCAAGTGAGCAAATATATAAAAAATCTTTGGCGAGACATTATCGAGGCAATGAAGAATCAGAAAAGGCTATTTCTATTCTTGAGCAATTATTAAAAGAAAATAATAGAGATGCCGAAGTTTGGGCCAACATTGGTGCAATACATGGAGAAAATAGAGACTTAAATAAAACAGAGACTTGTTTGTTGGCTTCTCTAAAAATTGATCCTAATTTTTCCCAAGCAAGTGTAGATTTGGCATACACATATCATTTACAAGGCAGATGGGACGAAGCTTGGAGATTATATGAACACAGGCTTGACGCATATCCAGAATTAAAAAATATGATTAAAAAGTATGGTGTAGAAAATAAATGGGATGGGAGTGATATAAAAGATAAAAAAATATTATTGTACTCTGAGCAGGGAATCGGAGACGCCATTAATTTCGTCAGATATGTTCCATTGGTTAAAAACAAGGGGTGTCATACTATTGTTCATTGCCCTGATGAAATCAAGTCAATCATTAAAAACTGCGAAGGGGTAGATGAAGTAACAGGATATAAAGAAGCAACACCAGAACACGATACGCATTGCTCTTTGTTGAGCCTGCCTTTTCTCCTAGGCAATCCTAGCATTCCATCAAGACCATATATAAAATCAAATTTACAAGCCAACTTAGAAAATTATAGTGGATTCAAAATAGGAATTTGTTGGGCCGGAAGTCCCAAGCACCCAAATGACAAATATAGGTCTTGTTATTTAAAAAACTTTAAAAAAATAAATGATATCCCTAATGTTATTTTGTTTAGTCTTCAAAAAGACAAAAGAAGAAGACAATACAACACAGGAGAAATTACTGATTTCGTAGAGGATTCTTCAAACATGAAAATAATAGATTTGAAGAATAACATGAAAACATTTAATGACACGGCAGCCATAGTAGATCAATTAGACTTAATCATCACGGTAGATACATCCTTACTCCACCTTGCAGGGGCAATGGGGAAAGAGACATGGGCATTGATACCATGGAATTGCGATTGGCGGTGGAAATCAAAAGGAGAGTCAACTGTTTGGTATCCCAGCGTAAAGTTATTTAGACAAAAAACTCTTGGCGATTGGGAAGCTGTTTTTGAGGAAGTAAAAAAAGAAGTTTTAAAAAAAATAGAGGCCTCCTAAGAGGCCTCTATTTACATTAACAAAAAAAGAGCAGGATTATCTGCTCTTTCTTTTAGACTTCGTAGTACAGGATGCTGTGCTACGTTTGGCGGCTGTCTTTTTCTTCGACGTAGTCTTCTTCTTAGTCGGAGACTTCTTGGCAGCAGCCTTTGTGGTTGTGCAAGATGATTCGCATTCAGTCGTCATTCCAACTGATGTGGCAAATTTCTTACATGCCTGAGTTGCCGCAGATTTGGTTGAATACTGCGTGCTGCCATCAGACTTTCTGACCAACTTAGTTGGTTTTGCTCCCGGCACAGTTACAGTACTTTCCCAATAAGGGGAACCGTCCTTGGTCGTTCGATTTGTTACTTTCGTTGCAATAGTAGTAGTCACTAGCGTCTCCTTCAGTTAAAAAAGGTGTTTTTTGTATCTCTAAAATTTTACAAAAAAATACAAAGAAGTCAACAACACTTTAAGTCTTTTAAAGTAAAATTTTTAATTTTATCTATATTATAATCTAACTTAGTGGATGACTGCTCCTGTCCAGCCATATTAGACAACAAGGTTGGATTGAGAATCTTTCTATTATGTGGTCTTTTCCTGTGGGAATAAAACAAATTTATCGCATCGATATATTTTGAATAAAACTTGTTGTTCTTGCATCCCATATTTTTTTCAATGTTGAAAGTAGAAACAATTTTTGAAACAACTTCTATTACAACACCTTTATTGATTTTTTTAGCTGATTTTCCTACACGATTGAAATCGACAAACCAAAGTAAAGTCTCATCGTCATAATTGAAAAATGGGTTACTCATACCTGCCTTTATGTGATTATCAATGCAATCTTTGATTTCAGACAACCACATAAATTTATCTTTTTTGTAGTGACAATAATAATAATGTCCAATTACGCTTCTGAAAGTAAGTATTAAAATATCCTTTTGCGCCTTGGTTTGATAGCTGTGTCTGATGCAAAAAGGGCAGTAAACTTTATCGCCCAAATTGCTTATTATGTTTTGGTAGCCTGGGGTTATCTTGAATAACTTTTCACAAAAACAGCACTCCACATAAGGCTCTCTGTATAACTCTCCATTTAAATTTTCTTTTATGGGTAAAAAATGAACCGCAGAGGGGTTTATATCATTGAGTGTTTTCATAGCAAAATTGTATTTTATTTAATCACATTTTGCAACGTCCGCACTATATAATATAAACAATCAGCTTATAGAGGCTAATTAAAATGAAAACATTTACACAATGGGTAGAAGACAACAACTTGTCCCTTACTGGCGAGGAAATTGTCACTGACGCTGAGAATTCTTCAGAATCAGAAGAGACCACCGACGAAAGCAAACGTCGTAACAATGCCCCACATGCGTATCCCGATGGTTATAACAAAGGGCAGTATCCAGATTCGGCTCATACGCCGCACTCTGCGACTGCCGCATTGGATATAGAAAACGCTAAGAAAAAGAAGAAGAAGTAATAATATAACTTAATTTTATTAAGCCGAACAACATTCAAAGCCCGCTTTTAAAGTGGGCTTTGAATGCTTATGACTTACTTTTATGATCGTCAATTCTTCGCTCATGGTCTTTTGCCGCCATGGACTTAAATTTCTTAGGAGAGAGATCAAGTCTCTCCCAATATCCCCATTGGTCTTCATTTTTAGGATTTTGAATAACCATACCTTCTTTGTAGTATTTTTGTATAATTTGTTCTACACGTTTTTTATCAAGTCCCGATTCTTTAGCAACCGCCGCCAAACTTCGCCATTCGTATTTCGGATGTCTAGCCAAAGAAATAAAGAACCTTTGTTCTTCATCACCTTCCTTTGTCCCTTGTGGATAAACATTAATCCACTTGCGGTATCTTTTCATTAACATTCTCCAAAAAGTAATTTCAAACACTATTATATATAGTTCACTTTAAAGTTAACGAAATTTAAGGATTTATACAATGGAAAAATCGATGCAAGAAATAGAGAGAGACAGAAGGAGACAGGCTCACAAAGACCACTTCGCTGGGGCAGGCAGATATATATTTGAAAATAATACTTCCGGTGACTTTCAACTTGAAAAACCAGCTATGAACGGAGCCAAGTGGCTCAGAAAAGATGCCCGGTTTACTGGCGATAGCTTCTTTCTTAAATTCGTACCTAAAGAATTGAAGCTTATATCAGTGCTAGTGGATGCAAATGCCCAAACTGTTAATGAATCCACAGATTCAAAGCTTATTTTAGATCAACCAGATACAGTCACGCAAAGTGGCAAAGTAGAACATGTCTCTACGTCTGAAGAAGATGCACAATTAAATGATTCAACTGAAAACAAAGATGAACATAAAATGCTTTTAAATGAAGATCCCATGGACGGCATAGACATTATTATCGATTAGACAAAAAATCAGTTTTTGAAAAACAACAAAATTCCGCCTATTTGTAAAATTTGTTTTACATAGGCGGAATTTTTGCGTATAGTGACAATGTTCTCACCACGATACAAATCATATGTCATGGAGACAAAAATGAATATTGCCAAAAACATTGTTACTTTACATAAGACCTTCAAGAAAAAAGTATCTTCCAATAGCATAGAAAAACATGTTTCTTATCTAACTGGTCGTGCTTTGGGGGCAAGGAGAGGAAGACAGGGCTGGAAGTGTGTCTATAATCACAAAAACCCTACAAGAGAAAATGACTATTGGCTTTATGAAGTCGAATTGCACTTTAGCAAAAAGTCAGGAAGAACCAAAGACTTAGAATTAGTAGATAAACAATGGAAAGAAATTGTCAAATACTTAGATGTAGCTTGTAACAACAAAAATAAATTCTTAGGCAATCCTTGGTCTATGATCAAAACAGAAGAAAACAATAAAGAAGAAATAAACATATCTCAAGCGCTTGAAAGCAAAGATGTAAAAAAAAATTATGCTAATATAAACTTAAACAAACATGATTATTTCGATCACATATATGATCGAAACCACCAGATTGAAATGGTAATTAAAGCCATAAATCTGGCCGTTGAAACAAAAATGGAAGAAAGAAAACACGTAGTACTTCTTGGCCCTCCCGGATGTGGCAAGACCACCATACTTAAAGCTTTATCAAAAATGCTTGGAGATGAAGAAGAAGCATACATCTACATGAATGGTGCGTCAACTTCAAAGGCAGGGGCGGAAGCAAAGCTGGGGAATGCCAGTGTGATTCCTCCCATTATGTTTATTGAAGAGATAGAGAAAACTACGGAAGATAGCCTCAGATGGCTGCTGACGGTTTTAGACGAACGAGCAGAGCTTCGTAAGTTAAACTATCGTGTAGATATTAAAAAATCAGTACCTGTCCTGTGCATTGCAACTGCAAACTCTGAAGAGAAATTTGAAGGATTCGACAGCGGGGCTTTGGCCAGCAGATTTCCAATACGAGCTTATTGCCAAAGACCAGAGAGAAATGTGTTAGAACAAATTTTAAAGAGAGAGATAGACAAGTTAGGCAATCATGGAATTGAATCTACTTATGATTGGATTGATCCCACCTTGGATTATTGTCTTGATGAAGAAAAAAATGATGACCCAAGACATGTCATCACTGTCTGTTTGACTGGTAGGGATGGTTTGCTTGATGGATCTTTTCAAGAAACATTAAAGGCGGTGAGAAAAGAAGGTTCGTCTTGAAAATAATATAAGATTATAATAAAATTATCTCAATCTTATAAACCAAGAAAGAACAAAACTAATGCTAAATATCTACTCGAATAAAATCAATAAGGATTGTAACGGGGGCCGACGAAATTTTATTAAGGTAGGAACATTAGGAATTAGTGGAGGACTCACCCTCGCTGATTTACTTGCAGCTAGAGCAGCAGCAAAAGAAAGCAAATCTAAAAAATCTGTTGTGTGGCTTTGGTTGGGTGGTGGCCCAACTCATGTTGAAACTTTTGACCCCAAAATGAATGCCCCTGCTGAATTTAGAAGTATCACAGGAGAAACATCTACAAATTTAACTGGGGTCACGTTAGGCGGAAACTTTACTGAAATGGGAAAGGTTTCTGATAAATTGGCCTTTGTACGTTCATTCAAACACGGGAACAGCGGTCACGGCGGTGGCACACACTGGATGATGACTGGCTACGATAATAGAAACATTGATAACGGAGGATTGCCAACAAGACCATCAATGGGATCAATTATTTCTAGAGTTCGTGGAGCAAACGATCCCAAATCGGGAATTCCCACCTATGTCAGATTAGGCGGGATAGCAGCAGACGGACCTGCTTTCTTAGGAACAGCATATTCCCCATTTGATCCAAATGGTGACGCATTAGACAATATGAAGTTAAAATTAGGTTCTGATCAAATAGAAAACAGAAGGTTTCTTTTAAAGAAACTTGATAATTTAAAAAAAGAATCAGATCAGTCCGGTCTTATTGAAGGATTAAATGCGTTTGAAAGACAAGCTTTTGATCTAATTTATGGAAAAGCAGCAGAGGCATTTGATCTTTCAAAGGAAAATCCAAAAACTGTGGAAAGATATTCATCTGACCTCGGAAAAAAACTTTTGACTGCGAGAAGACTGTGCGAATCCGGCACTGGGTTCGTAACTGTCAACTATGGCGGTTGGGATATGCATAGTAATATTAAAAACGGAATGAATTCTCGTGGGCCTGTTGTAGATCATGCTGTCGCCGCATTCGTGCAGGATGTTCATGATCGTGGCTTGCAAGATGACATTTTGTTAGTAGTTACGGGGGAGTTCGGCAGAACGCCTCGAATCAACAAGAATGCAGGGAGAGACCATTGGTCACCCCTAAGCACGTTGGCGTTATCCGGTGGCGGACTTAATATGGGACAAGTAGTTGGAGAGTCTTCTGCAAAGGCAGAATACCCAAAGACAAATCCAATCACCCCGCAAGACTTAATGGCTACAATATTTCATGTGCTTGGAATAGACCCTAATGTTCAATTCGTAAATCAGGGCGGAAGACCTGTTTTCATGGTTGAAGAAGGAAAGCCAATTAAAGAATTAATTTAACATTAATTCATTCTTGGCAATCACACTTTTCACAGTTGCATACTAATTTACAACTCCCATTGCAACAACAATGACCATCTTTCTTGCAAGTACAGCCAATTGTAGTGAGTTTGTTGCCTACGCAATGATTGTTGCTTGAGCAACCAGAAAGTAGGGAAAAGCACAATATAAAGACAGATAAGTATTTCATATATTATATAGATGCATTTTTTAATATCCTCGACAATTGCAGTATATAAATTTATGAACTTCTATGAATTAAATCAAATCATTGAGCAAAGCAAAGTGTCGGAGGTTGTTGTAAACCGACCAGGTTTTACGGCAACCGGACAGCCCGTAGCGAAGCCAGCACCGCCAGCAGGAGCGAAGCCAGGAGCGAAGCCAACGGTGCCAGGAGCGAAGCCAACGGTGCCAGGAGCGAAGCCAACGGTGCCAGGAGCGAAGCCAGCAGTCACAGGCTCACCAAAACGAGCAAAAATAATCAGACCGGGCAAAGTTCCGCCAATATGTCCTAGTTTTGGATGCAGAGAACCAGAAACATCTCCAAAAGATACAACTAGAAATATCCAAAATTTAAAACCGGACCAGAAAAAAAAAGTAGATGATCTTGTTCAAGATCTTACTGCTGCAAAGTAATTTTTGTGAGTTCTTCTTCAGTCAATCCAATAAACTCACAGAAAGACATTTCTTCTTGACCCCACATTTCAAATAAAGCATCTACGTTTTCTTTGGTTGGCAGCCATGTTGGATTATAGAGCCTATAAAGCATAAAAAGTGACGTTCTAACCGAATAGTTGTCGGTGACCATCGCAACTCTCTCTACTAATTTAGAGAAAAGTTCTGTGGCTTCATCATGCGACATGTATTCAGCCACAGTTCCAAAAATGGCTGAGACTTCTTCTTTAGTAGTTGGCATATGTTTCTCCTATGAGTACTTCCTTATTATAAAAGAAAGATTAATCAATTTTTTTACTACAATGAGGACAATAAATCCAATCCGGTTCTAATTCAGAATCACATTTTTCACAGATGGGATCAGCATCATCATGCCAATGATCTTTTCTATGTTGAAATATCTGAAAAACAATAACTACTACAGGTATGAAAGTAGCAATTTGTTTTACAAAAAAAATAACAGATTGCTCTTCATAGGCTGTGAATATTAAAATCCCAAAGCCAAGTGCTAGCAAAAAGTGGTAAGGCAGAGAAATATCTCTCACCTCTCTATGTTTATGTATCTTCCATATCTGAAACCAATAACTTATTGATAATAAAAAAATAGCTATCCAAGATATTGTATTAAGCACGATGGGCTAACCATTCTGAAAAAGATGTCCATTTTATTTCTTCAAGTAGATTATAATTTTTTATAACCTTAACATATTTTTTAATATTCTTTTCCAACTTTGGAGTAATTTTAAATTTATCAAGATCATCTATTTTTATCCACTTATAATCTACGTGTTCGTCACTAAGAGTACATTTAAACTTCTTATCCACCTTATAAATAAACACCGTATAAGCCTTATTTTTGCCGGTCTCTTTAAATTTATCAATACGAGTTCCTCTAAGACTTATGCCAATTTCTTCTTTAGATTCTCTTTTGGCATTTTGAAACGCAGACTCTCCTTCCTCGGCCCTACCACCAGCAAGG